>ERZ773208.3100-NODE-3100-length-10444-cov-3.774473_pt1 | contig 10444 bp, 6 predicted proteins | sample MGYA00581006_ERZ773208 | MGnify/ENA primary metagenome ERZ773208 (study PRJEB29015, sample SAMEA2737793) | human gut metagenome | biome: human gut; feature: human-associated habitat; material: faeces | place: China | collected 2012 ...
GGTGAGGTAAATGATAATATAGAGAAATATAATAAGGAAGAACTTTACATGAAAGCCTTTAAAGGATTTGTGAAAATGGAAGAAAGTCAGGAAGATGACAATCTGGAATTCAGAATAGGAATGATGTATATAAATGGAATGGGAGTTAGTAAAGATACAGATAAGGGAATTTTATATCTTGAAAAGGCTGCAGAAGGAAAAAATATATATGCAATAAATAAGCTGGCAAATATTTATTTAGACAGTGGAAATGAAAAAAAAATAATCACAGCAATAAATTACCTGAAAGATGCAGCAAATAATGGAAAAGATACAATGGCAATGTATACTCTCGGGAATATATATTCAACAGAAAAATATGGCATGTATGATTTAAAAACTGCAAAGAATTGGTATATGAAATCTGAGAATTTAGGAAATGAAATTGCTTCATACAAGTTGGGAAAATTATATTTAAAAGAGAATGAGATTAAAAAATCTGTCATGCATCTCGAAAAGAGTAATAACAAATTTTCATGGTACACACTTGGAAAAATTTATTTAGATAATGAAAGTGAGATGTTTAATGCTGATAAGGGAATTAACTATATGGAGCAGGCGGCAAAAGAAGGAAATGTATTTGCACAATACATAGCCGGAAAAGAATACTATAAGGGGAAAATCGTAAATGTGAATTATGAGAAGGCAATATTATATTTAAGTCAGGCATCCAATCAGGATAATGAGTTTGCATCGTATATACTTGGAAAAATCCATAGAGATACAAAAGATTATAAAAATGCACAAAAGGAATTTACTAAATGTACAAATGAATATCTCAGACCTTATGCAGAATATGCACTTGGGAAAATGTATCTTGATAAAGAAGGAAGTATTTATAATCCAAAAATGGGAATAGAATACATGGAACGAGCTGTAAGAGACGGTAACAGCTCAGCAGCTTTTTCATTAGGAATAACATATTTAAAAGGTGATGTGGTAAAACAAAATAAATTACTTGGAATTTCATGGATAGAAAAGGCAGCCGAAAGTGGTAATGAATATGCGAAGGAATTTTTGGAGAACAGAAATGAAAAAAATATTAATGTAAACAAAAATTTTAATGCAGGTAGAATGCATGCAATGATATTAAGCAATGCAACTCAATTCTTAAAAAAAGCGTTAAAAAATGAACTGCAGCGAAGACAAAACATAAAAGAACATGAAAGACTTACAAATTATGGAGAGGAAAAAGAATAAGAATAAGGTTACAAAGTTGTAACCTAAAATAAAAAGTGAACAGGGTTACAAAGTTGTAACCTAAAATGAAAAGCAAACAGGGTTACAAAGTTGTAACCTTATAAACAAATTCTTTATAAACACAGAAGTTGTCAATTAAATAGATTATAATACGTTGACAATACAATATGCAAATGCTATTATTGTATATATTAAAAAATATACAAGGAGATGGAAAAGATGAAAACTTTAGTATTTTTAAACAATAAGGGTGGTGTAGGAAAAACAGCTTCAGCTACAAGCGTGGCTCATATTATGAGCGAAATGTTTGGAAAAAGGGTATTAGTTATAGATTTAGATGCACAGATGAATGCAACTACAATGTTTACCAAAATTGACTTTATGGATTTGTTTGGAAGTATTTACAGAAGAGAAACAAAGAAAAGTGGAAAATCAATAGAAGATTTATTGCTTGACCGTGAATTAGATATTCATGATTGCATTATCAAAACTGATTACAAAAATTTGGATTTGATTCCCAGTTATATTACATTGTCCGAATGTGATGAAAGGTTAAAAGCTGATGTGACATCGCCACAACAGTTTAAACTTAAGAATCATTTAAAAAATGTGCAAAATGAGTACGATTTTTGTATAATAGATAGTAGCCCGTCTGTTAACATTATAAATATTAACGGACTTACGGCAGCTGATGAAGTATATATTCCACTTAGATGCGATGGCTACAGTCTGTTAGGTGTTGCTATGGCAATGAGATTATTTAATACGGTATCTGAATACAATGAAAATTTGAAAATAGGTGGAATGTTTTTTACGCAGTGGGATAGCAGAGCAAATGTAGATAAGGTTGCATATGGAATGCTGAAAGACAGTTTTGAAGAATACTTGTTGCCGATAAAAATTGGAGTCAGTAAGAATGTAAAGGAATGTAGTTTTATGCAAAAACCACTATTGGCATATGATAATGGTAAAAATAAAAATAAGGTAACACTTCAATACATGGAATTAACTAAATATATATTGAGTAGATAGAAAGCGAGGATATTATGGGAAAGTTTAATGTAAACTCAATTAGAGGATATGATAAGATTAAGGATATAAAAGAAGACGTTTCTGGAGAAGAATATAAATTTGGCTCAGGATTATTAAGTGACGCATCTAAGGATGTTGTAAAAATGAATATTGTAAATATTGAAAGAGAAAAGATTAACAAAAATCCAAAAAATAAATATAAAATAGGAGAAATTGATACGCTTGCCGAATCAATAAAAATATATGGAATCGTAAATCCACTTAACGTTAGAAAAAATAGTGATGATACATATACATTATTGGGTGGTGAAAGAAGAATAACAGCAATTGACAAACTCATAGATGATCCGAATGTTCCGGATTGGAATGAATATACTTTAATACCATGTGTTATTAAAGACCTGGACAAAATTAAATTGCCAATTTCTGATGAGATGAAGGAGAAGTATGCAATAGTAACTACAAATAAGGAAGCAAGAAAGTATACTGATTCTGACAGATATTATGAAATGCAGGCATGGAAGGAAATAATAGAAGAGCTAAGAAGTAACGGTGTTGAAATGTTAAATGATGTAGATGAAGATGGAGAAGAAAATTCAATTCAAATAAAAGGTGAAAAAACAATGGATATTCTGAGCAAGGTTACAGGAATGAGCCGCGGACAAGTTCAGAGATATGATAAAGTTGAGAAAAAAGCAGAGCCTGAGTTACTTAACGCAATGCTTGATGATAACATTTCTGTTGGAGTTGCAGAAAAGGCAACGGATGTGTTATCATCTGAACAACAGAAAAAACTTGCAAAGGATTCGAGAAAGAAAAAAATACAACCATCTGATGTTGAAAAATATAAAGATGATGATGAAAAGACAGAATTAACATCGATTCAGTTCAAAAATGATATTGCGAATATAAGTGATGCTGTAAAAGATGGAAAAGCTTATCTTAGTGAAAAAGAAAGAAAAGAATATGACAAACTTATAAAGAAATTGGAGAAATTAATCTTAAAAGAGGTATAAAGAAAAATGCAAAGAACAAGAAAGAACGCCGTGGCATTTTCCTCATACATAACGGAAGAGTGTTTGAGATTAATAGAATACTTATCTGTTAGGGAAGAAGTTACACAAATAGTATTTATAAGACGTGCGGTTAAGCATTTTTTAAAAGGTGATAAAAAGGTAGATCCGAGAATTATGATAAGAGCAAGAAAAGCGGATGGATATATCAGAAGAAATGCTTTACTTACCGGATACATTGATAAAGAGCAAAAAAAAATTCTTACAGAAATAGCAGAAGAGCAGGGTGCTAATTTTTCACAAGTATTTTTTCAATGCATGATAAGCTATTGCGCATTATTAATATCATTGGATGATACTGGAATAGAAATAAGTAAAAAGGAATAATTGATTGTTTAGGGAGCAGCAATGCTCCCTAAAAGTTTGAAGGAGATAAAATATGGGGGCAAAGTACAATCAGCTAAACAGAGACCAAAGAATTAAAATTGAAACATTATACAAAGCAGGCATTAAAGTTACAGATATAGCACAACAAATCGGGTGTCATTTTTCAACGGTATACAGAGAACTAAAGCGAGTAAAAACTCAACATAGAAGATCAAGTGATTGGGTAGAGGAAGAAATTTACAGTTACGATAAAGGACAGATGATACACGATGAAAACAAAAAACGTTGTGGCCGAATGAAAATAATTCAGGATGATACAGAGTTTATAGAATTTGTTGAGATGATGATATTAGAATATCACTATTCGCCAGCTGCAATACTTCAGGAAATAGAGCGTGATGGAATGGAATATGATACTAAAGTTTGCCTTACCACGATGTATAATTATATAAAAAGTGGAACTTTTCCCAATATAGTATTAGCAGACTGTCCTTATAGGAGAAAAAAGAAAATAAAGAAAAAGAAAAAAGTGCAGAAGAGATTTTCTAAAGGAAAAAGTATTGACGAAAGACCAAAAGAAGTAGATGAAAGAAAAGAAATAGGACATTGGGAAATGGATTCTGTAGTTGGACCACAAGGTAAAGGAACGAAAGCTTTACTTGTTTTAACTGAAAGAAAAACCAGAAAAGAGATTTTGTGGCTGTTAAAAGATCATACGTCAAGTGAAGTGGTTAGAGCATTAAATGGAATAGAACGTGAAATGGGAGAAAAGAAGTTTAGAGAAACATTTAAGACAATCACTGTAGATAATGGAGTTGAATTTTCAGATTGGAAAGGAATGGAGAAAAGCAGGCGTAACAAAAATAGAAAAAGAACAGAAATATATTATTGTCACGCATACAGAAGTTGTGAACGTGCAAGCAATGAGAATCAAAACCGGATGTTGAGACGGTGGTGGCCTAAAGGAACAAATTTTGATTCTGTTACGAAAAAAGAAGTAAAAAAAGTTGAAGAGTGGATTAATGAATATCCAAGAGAAATATTAGGATGGATATCCTCAAAAGAAGCATATGAGAAAGAAGCAATAGCTTAGATTAGGATTATAATTATAATTAAGAAAGTATAGGATAAGTATATACCATAATAATATATGATAAAAACAATATCATAAAATGCAATGTAAAATGATATAGCGAAAAATTAAAATTGAATACTAAATATCGAAAAAATTTTTTTTGAAAATTTATTTGCAATTAAACTTGACAATCAGAAGTAAATAAAATCAGCCATAAAGCATTTGGCGAAGAGAAGGATCTTATTGGTCGTGTATACGAATACTTTCTTAAAGAATTTGCAGTAAATGCTACAAAAGAAGAAGGAGAATTCTATACACCGCATGACGTGGTTCAATTGATTGCAACTATGATTGAGCCTTATGATGGCACTTTATATGACCCTTGCTGTGGCTCGGGAGGTATGTTTATTCAGAGTGCTGAACTTGTAAAGTCAAAGCAGGGAAACTTAAATGGCATCAATATTTATGGTCAGGAAAAAGAACCAGCGACATATCGTCTTGCAAAAATGAATCTTGCACTTCGCGGAATTAGCCATAATCTTGGTGATGAAGCGGATTCTTCATTTACTCATGACTTACATAAGGGGCTGTATTTTAATTATATAATGGCAAATCCCCCATTTAACCTTAAAGGCTGGTATAACGATAATTTAAAAAATGATGCTCGTTGGAATGACTATCAAACGCCACCTGAAAGTAATGCAAACTATGCTTGGATTTTACATATGCTTTCTCACCTAAAGAAAGCTGACGGAGTTGCTGGATTTCTTCTTGCTAATGGTGCGTTGAACGATAGTGACACTTTAGAAATCCGTAAAAAACTAATTCAGAATGATAAGGTGGAAGCTATTGTTGTTCTTCCAAGAGAATTGTTCATTACTACTGATATCAGTGTTACCCTTTGGATTTTGAATCAGAATAAAAAAGGTGGTAAATACCACGGTAGAAATCTCCGTAATCGTGAACATGAAATTTTTTTTATGGATTTACGTCAGTGGAGGGAAAACCCAGTTAAGGGTGAGAACAAAAAGAAGGTACGTTTAGTAACAGAACAGATTGAAAGAGCAGCTGACATATACCATATATGGCAGAGCGAAGGTACTGACGGTACGAATTATGAAGTGCCTGAACTTTATCGTAGTGTGGGTATTGCTGAGATTGAAAGTAAAGGTTGGACTCTTACTCCGAGCAAATATATAGAATTTATTGACCATGATTTGGATATTGATTATGAAAAGGAAATGGCTCGTATTCAGGCGGAAATGAAAGAAGTTTTGGAGCAGGAAAAGAAATCCCAGCAGATGCTGGAAGAGGCATTTAGGGGGATTGGCTATGGGATTGACTAGATATAAACTGGGTGATTTAATTCAACAAAGAAGAGAAAAATATGACGGAGATGAAGAACTATCTGCATGGGGAGTTTCAAGAGAAGGGTTTATATCCCCAAAACAAGATGGGGCAGACACATCAATTTATAATGTTTTTTATAAAAATGACTTTGTATTCAATCCTGCAAGGATGGAACTTAATTCAATTGCTTTAAATCTCCATTATAAAAAAGCAATATGTTCATCCCTTTATGAAGTGTTTTATGTGACACGAACAGATATAGTTTTACCTGAATATCTAAATATATTTATTAAGCGCGACGAATTTGCAAGAAAGTGTTGGTTTGAAGCAATAGGGTCAGCGCGAAACTATTTTAGGGTAACAAATTTATCTGAATTTGAAATTGCTCTTCCACCACTTCCAATTCAGCAAAAGTATGTTGACATTTACAACGCTATGCTTGCAAACCAGCAAAGTTATGAGCGTGGGTTGGAGGATTTGAAACTGGTTTGTGATGCGTATATTGAGGACTTAAGACGGAAAATGCCTTGTGAACCTATTGGTGCGTATATTGAGGAATTTAATCAGAAAAATGAAATTGGGCTGACTCTAGATTCTGTAAGAGGCATTGCAACAAGTAAAGAATTTATTGATACTAAGGCTAATATGGATGGAGTTTCTCTGAATAATTATAAAGTAGTAGAACCTGGAATGATTGCTTTTATTTCTGACACTTCACGAAGAGCAGATAAAATGTCGCTAGCCTTGAATCAGTCAGATGAGAACTATTTGGTATCCTCAATATCAACTGTAATGCAAACTGATAGTGCTAAGCTACTTCCTAAGTATTTGTTTTTATTCTTTTGTAGAGCCGAATTTGATCGTTATGCTCGTTTTCATTCATGGGGGAGTGCAAGAGAAACATTTAGTTTTGAGGACATGAAAGATGTATCGATTCCAATACCAAATTTGGAGATTCAGAAATCTATTGTGGAGATACACGAAGCATATATAACGCGTAAAGAGATTAACGAAAAACTAAAATCACAAATAAAAGATATTTGCCCAATTCTTATTAAGGGCTCTATCGAAGAGGCGAGAAAAACAAAGGAGGCGTAATCTATGGCTAGGTTAAAAGAATACAATGGTCACTATTGTGAATCAGAATATGAGTATGCCTTCATTGGATTTTTGGAGGCTGAGGGTTGGACTTATTCTTCTGGTAACAATATCTCTCGCGTAACCAAAAGAGATGTGCTGATTGCTGATGATTTCAAGAAGTTTATAGCCGATGCAAATCCAGATTTAACCGAAGATGAGGTGACTCAGATTTTTGATATTGTTCGCCTTGTCGGCAGCGAAAGTGACTTCGCTACTTTACACAAAGTATATGGCTGGATGGTCGATGGGGTTCAGTTTATACCGCAGGACGGGCTGGCGAGAATGATACAGCTCATTGATTTTGAAAATTGGGACAAGAACATATTCCGTGTGGTAAACCAGTTCACAGTAGAATATACAAACAACGGTCAGAAAGAAAATCGTAGACCGGATGTACTCTTATTTGTTAACGGTATGCCAGTATGCGTAATTGAATTGAAAAATCCTGCTGATGCAAATGCGACCATTTATGATGCGTGGGAGCAAATAAATATTCGTTACTGGAGAGATATCCCACATCTTTTACATTACTGCCCTTTGGCTTGTATCTCTGACGGTGTTAAAACAAGGCTTGGAACGGTTCGTACTCCTTATGAGCATTTTTATGCATGGAGGCGTGTGAATGATGGAGATGCAGTATCTACTCTGCCTTTTGAAGAAACCGAAACAATGATAAAGGGTGTTTATGCACCTGAGCGATTCTTAGAGATTTTCAGAGATTATATTTATTTTCAAGATAGTATTTACGATAGTGACGAAGTTGAAATTGTATGTCGTTATCCACAGTTCTTTGCTGCAAGATTACTTAAGCAAAGTATTATTAATTCTGTTATTCAAAAAAGTGGTAAAGGTGGAACATACTTCGGTGCGACAGGATGCGGAAAAACATACACTATGGCTTTTCTTGCCCGTCAGCTTGCGCTTCGTTGTACAGACATACCGGAGATCGGATCGCCAACAATTATCCTGATGGTTGACCGGGATGAACTTCAAAAGCAGGGGGCAAAGCTTTTTACAAAGAGTACGGAATTTTTGAACCTTGGTGAAGTATCTGTTGTGAAAAACAGAGCACAGTTAAGACAGGAACTTGGAGCAAGGCAGAGTGGTGGTTTTTATATTTGTACCATTCAGAAGTTTTGCAATCGAGAAGATGACAAAATCGGTCTTATTAATGAACGACAGAATATTATCTGTTTTTCCGATGAAGCGCACAGAACCCAGCTTGAACATTCTAAGAAGATTCAGTTCAGCAAGGATGCTGATGAAAATATGAAAGCTATGGTTTCAAAGCCATACGCAAAGGTTTTGAAAGAAGCATTTCCACAGGCTACTTTTGTTGGATTTACCGGTACTCCTATTGCAGAGACCTATCAGACTTTTGGTGATGAGATTGACCGATATACAATGGATCAGGCAGTTGCAGACGGATTGACTGTTTCTATCAAATATCACCCTCGTATTGCAAAGGTTTTACTTGATAAGGTAAAAGTAAAAGAGATTGAAGATTACTATAAAAAATGTGCTGATGATGGTGCAACATATGAAGATATCGAAGCAAGTAAAAAAGCAATGAGTTCTATGGAAGTAATTCTTGGAGAACCTTCCCGATTAGAACGTCTTGCGACAGATATCCATGATCATTATATTTCTTCCTGCGCAGGTGATCCAGACAGAATACAGAAAGCAATGGTTGTTTGTTCAAATAGAAAGATTGCATATGCGTTACTTCAGAAATTCAAGGATAAATATCCTGAATGGTTTGAAGAAAAGAAATCACCGGATGGTGTTCCTGTAACCGAAGAAGAATTGAAAGAATTGAAGCCAATGCCATTTATCGCAATGGTGTCTAGTGTCGGTAGTAACGATGAAGAAGATATGTATAATTATTTGGGCGGAGTTAAAAATGATAAGCGTTCTGAAGAGCTTGACGCTGCTTTTAAACAGGAAAAATCAAACTTCCATATTGTTATTGTTGTAGATATGTGGATTACAGGCTTTGACGTTCCTTGTCTTACATACTTATATAATGACAAGCCTCTTAAGAAGCATTTGTTGATACAGACGATTAGTCGTGTAAACAGAAAATATCCTGGAAAACAATTTGGTATGGTAATTGACTATATCGGCATTCGCGACAATATGCGTGAAGCAATGAAGGTTTATGGTGGAGATACTTCTGTTGCTCCTACATCTGATGATGTTGAACAGGCTACATCAGTGTTCAGGGAAGAGTTAGAAATTTTAAAAACACTGTTTAGTGATTATGATTTATCACCTTTCTTAAATCTAGATTGTGATCCTATCGAGCGTTACAGACTTCTTGCTAAAGCTGCCGAGTATGTGTTTGCATCAACGCAGGAATTACAAACAGAAGGAAATAAGGGTTCTCAGAAGGTTTCTTTTAAAACCTATTTCTTAAAAACAGTAAAACGAATGAGAACTGCTTTTGATATTTGTCAGCCTTCTGGTAACCTTGGTGAAGAAGAATCTGCACTTGCACAATGCTTTATGGCTATAGCTGGTTTTGTTCGTAAAATGAGTGGAACAAGTGAAGTGGATACAGATACCATGAATCGTGCAGTTTCCAAGATGGTTGAAGAAGCATTGAAATACAATCAGGTGGAAAGTGTTCTTGAAAGTGGCGAGGAAGAAGATATCTTTTCACCAGAATACTTTGAAAAATTATCTGATGTCAAAATGCCGGCAACTAAATTGGAACTTCTTGTGAAAATGCTCCGTAAACAAATTAAGGAATATGGAAAAGTTAATCAGTTAGCTGCAAAATCATTTCAGGAAATGTTGGAAAAGACGATTGCAGAATATCATGAAAGACGTAAACATTTTACTGCTGAAGAAGCTGGTGAAGCACAGGAACAGGCATCAGAGGATATCATTAAGATTGCAACGGAACAGGCTTTAGCTATTCTTCGTCAGATGAACGAAAATAGGGAGAGTTTTCGAAACATTGGCTTAACATTTGAGGAAAAAGCATTTTATGATATTTTGATTTCTCTGCGTGACCAATATAACTTTGAGTATGGAACAGATAAAGAAGTGGATGGTGTTATAGTCAATGATAAATGTAAAGCTTTAGCAAAGAAAATAAAAGATATTATTGATACAAAATCCTCATTTGCTGATTGGCTCAATAACCAAAATGTAAGAAATGGATTGAAATTGGAAATCAAAATATGCTTGGTGAAGAATG
>ERZ773208.3103-NODE-3103-length-10439-cov-3.377985_pt1 | contig 10439 bp, 8 predicted proteins | sample MGYA00581006_ERZ773208 | MGnify/ENA primary metagenome ERZ773208 (study PRJEB29015, sample SAMEA2737793) | human gut metagenome | biome: human gut; feature: human-associated habitat; material: faeces | place: China | collected 2012 ...
ACCAGAGACACGAGGATTTTCAGTCCTCTGCTCTACCAACTGAGCTAACTGGGCACATCACTTATTCATGATGCGCTTGCTTTGAGTCGCACTCGCGTGTTTTATAGTACAATAACCACACTCTTTTGTCAAGCGATTTTTTTTATTTAATTTTAACGTGAAGCGAAAAGTTTATTTCCACTTTGAAGTGGACAAAGTCGATTTTAGTCTTACACTTTTAATTTTAAAATGCCTGAAGTAAAAGGTCTAAGACCTCATTATTTTCCAATTTGCCAGAATGCAACTGCACTGGCTGCTGCTACATTTAATGAATCTACCCCATGAGACATCGGAATTTTTACAGTATAATCACAATCTGCAATTGTTTCTTTTGCAAGTCCGTCTCCTTCTGTTCCAAGAACTATTGCAAGTTTTTCTTCTGCCAAAAGTTCCTCATTATCAATTGATACCGAATCATCAGTTAATGCCATCGCGGCTGTCTTAAATCCTAATTCTTTAAGTTCACTTACTCCTTTTTCTTTGTCCAAAAAAGTCCAAGGAATCTGAAATACCGTTCCCATACTTACTCTTATCGCTCTTCTATACAACGGATTACTGCATCCATGAGTGAGCAAAACCGCATCCATGTTTAAAGCTGCTGCCGAACGGAAAATCGCTCCCACATTTGTAGGATTCATTACATTTTCAAGAACTGCTATACGCCTTGCTTTGCTACAAACTTCTGAAACATTAGGAAGTTGTGGGCGATGCATTGCACACAACATTCCTCTTGTCAATTTAAATCCCGTCAACCGTGTAAGCACTTCAAATGGTGCTGTATACACAGGAACTTCTCCACATCTGTCTATAATAGGTTTTGCTTCTCCATCAATATGCTTATGTTCAACGAGCATTGATATCGGCTCACATCCCGCATCTAACGCTCTTTCAACTACCTTTGGACTTTCTGCTATGAATATCCCCTTTTCAGGTTCATGTCTGTTAAGAAGCTGCCCTTCCGACATTCTTGCATAAATATCTAACTGTGGAGAATTAAAATCAGTTATCTCTATAATATTTGCCATAATGCTCCTTTTTCTAATAATACTTTTTCTTCATTCGTAATCGGTTACAATTCTATAGATTGCAACTCATACTTATTTTTATAAGTCATAATAGCAATACTCACTTCTAATAAGACTTAACCTTTGTCCATAAACCGGCACAGAATTCTTTTAATTCAGTATCCTGATATTTAAATGTTTCATTTAACGGATTTGAAATATCAGGCGCACATGCTGAAATTCCTTCATATTCATCATCTCTAAAATATTCATAAACCGATTTTACTGCACTATCATATCCTATATATTCCGTATTCTGCTTTGCCACGTCCTCCCTTAGCATAAAATTAATGAATTCATTAGCAAGTTTTGTATCTTTACACTGCTTAGTAATAACCATACTGTCATACCACACATTTGAGCCTTGCTCAGGGACAAAGAAATCCATATCTTCATTTTCTGACATAATATATGCTCCATCTCCTGAGTATACAACTGCCATTGCTTTATTGCCTGAAATCATATTGTCAATAACATCATCTCCGGCATAAACAGGATGCATAATTTCACGCTGGTCAACAAGCCAGTCATATGCCTTCTTTAGTTCATCATGATTTGAAGTATTCATTGAATAACCTAACACTTTCAATGCAACCATGAATGAATCTCTTTCTGAATCATACATATAAATATTGCCTGCATATTTTTTATTTTTTAAGATTTCCCAACCTTGTGCCAAATCTGCCTTATCTACAATATTTTTGTTATATAAAATTCCTACAGTTCCCCAATAGTAAGGCACTGTATATTTGTTTTCAGGATCATATTCATTCTCAAACAGATTACTGATTACATTATCCTTATTTGTTATTAAATCCCAGTTAACCGGCTGAATTCTGTCTTCTTTTATAAGTCTTTCAACCATATAGTCAGACGGTACTAAAATGTCATACTCAGCTCCACTTAACAGTTTTGTATACATTGACTCATTTGAATCATATGTTTCGTAAACAACTTCACAGTCATATTCTTTTTCAAATTTAGTCAGAAGATTTGTATCCATATATTCTCCTGAATTAAACACTCTAAGTACCTGACGGTTTTGTTCTTTAACAAATCCATAAACACATCCGCCCGCAATTGCAATTGCCAATATAACTGAAAGCACCGGAGCAAATTTCTTCCACACTCCATGTCCCTTTGATGCAATTTCATTTGCCTCTCTGTGCTGTCTTTTTGCAATGGCAGGAATTACGTTTACAACAATCAAAATAATTACAACTGCTAAAATAAGAAGAGTTGACAGTGCATTAATTGTCGGATTTGTTCTTTTTGTCATGTTATAAACTACTATTGAAATGTTTTGGACACCATTTCCCGTTACAAAATATGAAACTACAAAGTCATCAAGTGACATTGTAAATGCAAGTAGCATTCCAGCATAAATTCCAGGCTTTAACATTGGAATTATAACCTTTGTAAGTGCTTGAAAAGGTGTTGCTCCTAAATCCATTGCAGCATTTGCAAGGTTGTGATCCATTCGTCTTACCTTAGGATAAACACTTGTTATTACATATGGCGTACAAAATGCGATATGTGCAAGCAACATTGTCAAATATCCTCTACCTAATTTAATAGAAGAAAATAAAATCATCAGACCTATAGCCGTAACAATATCAGGATTCATAATAGGAAGGTCATTTACGCTAAGAACCCATTCTTTAAGAACCTTTCTACTTCTTGAAAGTCCGATTGAAGTAATTGTCCCAAGAACAGTTGATACCAATGTTGAAATTATGGCAATACTGATTGAAACATAAACAGCCGAAATAATATCTCTGTCCGTAATTAATTTTTCATACCATCTAAATGAAAATCCTGTAAAATGAGTAAGTGACTTCGATGAGTTAAATGAAAATAACATTGTAATTGCAATTGGCAAATAGAAAAATATAAAACACAACGCAATATATAACTTTGGTCCTATTGAAACTTTCTTATTCATCTATTCACCTCCTGCTTCCTCAGAGTCAATCTTTTTCATTAATCTGATTAATCCTAATATAATAATTGCAAGGATAATAGAAATCGCACTTCCGAAATTCCAGTCTCCAACTGATATAAACTGATTTTCAATTAAATTTCCAATAAGTACATACTGACGTCCACCTAGTAAAGATGGAATTACGAAACTTGATATTGAAAGTAAAAACACCATCGTTACACCACTTATAACACCCGGAATCGAAAGTTTAAAAATAACTTTTGTAAAAGTTTGAAATCTATTTGCTCCTAAATCATTTGCTGCCTCTACTAAGGAATAATCCATTTTGGCAAGAGATGTATGGATTGGAATTACCATAAACGGAAGCAAGTCACATACTAATCCCATTACAACTGAAAAATCTGTATACATCATTGTTACAGGATTTATTCCTAAAACCTTTAATAACGAATTTACAATTCCATTGTCTGATAGCAAACTAATCCATGCATAAGTTCTAAGCAAAGTATTAATCCACATAGGAATTGTAACCAGCAAAATTAAAATATCCTGAACACTCTCGTCAAATTTTGCAATAATATATGCCATCGGATATGCAAACACCACACAAATTCCTGTAGTAATCAATCCCATCTTAAGAGATTTTATAAATACATTTAAATATACAGGATCTGATATTTTCTTAAAATTGTCTAATGTAAAATGTATGGTCAACACGGAATTGTCGCCTGCCGTAACTGAATACAACACAATCAATAACAGCGGCACAACAATAAGCAAAAATGACCAGAACACATACGGTTTTATTAAATTTTTATAATGTCCCATTTCTTCCTCCTGTAAAACATGTAATGCCCCCGCCCTTCGGTCGGCGGCTATTCGTCGGAAACATTTATAGAAAATGAACTTCGTTCATTTTGTTTCCTCCTATTAATAATCCATCTTATACATAACCTGAATGTCAAATGGGTCAATTGTCATTCCAACCTTAAGCCCCACTTCATAATCATCTGTTGTATGAACTTTATAATTTCTATATTTTGTTTCAACAAGATACTCATAGTGAACTCCCATAAATACCTTTGAAATAATTGTGCCTACAAGCTGTGCCTCTTCGGGTTTTACAATATCCATATCTTCAGGACGAAGAACTACTTCAATTTCTTCATTATCTTTAAACCCTTTATCAACGCACTCCCATTCAATATCATCAAATTTTACCAGACAATCCTTAAGCATATTTCCTTCTATAATATTTGACTCGCCAATAAAATTTGCAACAAATCTGTTTTCAGGTTCGTTGTAAATATCCATAGGCGTACCAATCTGCTGGATAACACCATCATTTAAAACAACAATCGTGTCGGACATTGACAACGCTTCTTCCTGGTCATGAGTTACAAATACGAAAGTAATTCCTACTTCTTTCTGAATCTTTTTTAGTTCAATCTGCATGTCCTTTCTTAATTTTGCATCAAGTGCTCCAAGTGGTTCATCAAGAAGCAAAACTTTAGGTTCATTTACAAGAGCTCTTGCTATGGCAACTCTTTGCTGCTGTCCACCTGAAAGTCTTGTAACATCTCTCTTTTCAAATCCTTCGAGTCCAACTAAAGCTAAAATATTTTTAACTTTTTTATCTATTACGTCCTTATCCATTTTTTTCAAATTAAGACCAAAAGCCACATTATCATATACATTTAAAAATGGAAAAAGAGCATATTTCTGAAATACCGTATTTATTTCTCTTTTATATGGCGGAACCTTTGCAATATCTTTACCATTAAACAAAACCTCTCCATTGTCTGCTGATTCAAATCCGCCTAAAATTCTAAGAAGTGTTGTCTTTCCGCATCCACTAGGTCCAAGCAATGTCAAAAATTCATTTTCATATATATTTAAATCTATTCCTTTTAAAACCTGCTGGTCATCGAATGTCTTTGTTATTCCTTTTAATTCAATAATCTTATTGCTCACTGTATATCCTCCAATCTTTTTATTAGTTCCAATTTTTTACAATTGTATATGTTAATCAACACACCTATAAATTTATGGTAGTTCTTAGTCGTCATTATAAATCAAGTGATAAACTTACCATTATTGTTTCGATATTTTTAGAAACTCGGTGGTGAACTTACCCATATTATTGTTGCACCTTTTTTTGATTCTATATGATGGCTGTATTTTGCTTCATAATAAAATGACTCGCCTTTTTTTGCCTTATAAATCTTTCCACCTATATGGATTTCCACGCTTCCCTTTAATACGTATCCAAATTCTTCTCCCTCATGAGGATTGTCCGGATACGTCGAACCTCCCTGTTCTAATGTAAGAAGAATCGGTTCCATCGTATTCTTTTGGGCATTAGGGATTATCCACTGTATGGAATTCTTTAATTCACTATCATTTTTTTCAAAATAATCCTCTTTTGAAAAAACTATCTGCTCATCCTTCGTATCATTAAAAAAATCTTTTAAATCCGTTCCCAGACACTGCAAAATATCTGTCAATGTTGCAATTGATGGAGATGTAAGATTGTTTTCAACCTGAGAAATAAACCCCTTAGAAAGTTCTGCCCTGTCAGCCAGTTCTTCCTGCGTTAATCCCCTCTCCATTCTCAATTCTTTTATCTTAAATCCTATATCCATTATTTTTTCCTTTATTTTCAAATACTAACCTTAATGTTTAGTAAAACTAAACCCAGATACACTATACAAAATCGCATTTTTATTGTCAATATTTTTGATAACACATTTTTGTAAAATGATGTATACTAATAATGTTGATAAAAATTAAAGATGCAATGATTTAAATTAAGATAGAAGGGATTTTTAATATGACATTTACATATGAGCGAAAAGCAAATTATTATGAAACTGATATGATGGGAGTTGTTCATCATTCAAATTACTTAAGATATTTTGAAGAAGCCCGAATTGCTTTTATGGATTCCTTAGGTATACCTTATAAAGAATTAGAAGAGAATGGTATTATGTCACCTGTTCTTAGTGTTCAATGTGAATACAAGCGTATGGTTCAGTTTGGCGAAACAATGCTTATTAAGGTTAGCCTTATCGAATACAATGGCATTCGTATGAAATTAAATTATGAAATAGTTGATAAAAAATCCGGCAAAGTAACAACTCGAGGCATTACAAGCCATTGCTTTTTAAGTAAAAACGGAAGACCTGTTTCATTAAAAAACAACATGACTGAATACCATGAGAAATTCTTAGAGTGTTTAGATAAAGTATCTGATAATCAGTAAACAAAGAATATCATGAAAATATTCTATCAGACATTTTTAAGAACTGAACAATCTGTTCATTAACAGACTTTATTATATTAGGAAACAACAAAGGCAAAGGGAATTTTTCCCTTGCCTTTATTTTATGGTTATCATTTCTATAAACAATATTTACCTTCCCTGCTCTTCTATTTTTTTAGCCAAATCTTCTAAATATTCCCATCTGTTCATCTTTTCCATTAAAAGAGTTTCTGTTTCTTCTTTAGAATCTATCAATTCTTTTAGTTTTACAGAATTAGTAGCATTTTTGTTCATTTCATCATCTAATTTTTCAAGTTTTTCTTCTAATTTAGATATGTCATCTTCTATGATTTCATATTCTCTCTGCTCATTGTAAGAGAATTTCAATTTTTTATTTCTATTTTTATAGTCTGACTTACCATTTTTATCTTCTGAAGAATTTTTTGACTTTGAATTTGAAAAAATATTTTCTTCCGGTGTTTCATTTTCCTTCTTTTTATTAATGTAATCTGTGTAACCACCTTCATACTGACGAATCACACCATTTCCTTCAAAAGAAAATATTCTTCTTACAACTCTGTCGAGGAAATATCTGTCATGAGAAACAGTAATTACAATTCCATCAAAACTATCTAAATAGTCTTCCAATATTGTCATTGTTTCTATATCCAAATCATTTGTAGGTTCGTCTAAAATAAGAACATTTGGTGCTTCCATAAGAACTCTTAAAAGATTTAGTCTTCTTCTCTCGCCACCTGATAATTTGCCAATCTTACTGTACTGTTGTGATGATGGGAACAAGAATCTTTCAAGCATAACTGATGCCGAAACAAGCCCTTCTTCAGTTCTGACAAATTCAGCAGTATTTTTAATGTAATCAATAACTCTGTCTTCAGAATCCATATAAGCAATTCCCGCATCTTTGTCATTTTCAATTTCCTGAGTATAATAACCCATCTTAATTGTCTGTCCAATATTAATATTTCCACTGTCAGGCTTAATTCGGCCATCAATAATCTTCATCAAAGTTGTTTTTCCGCATCCATTCTTTCCTACAAATCCGACTCTGTCACCTTTCAGGAAATTGTATGTAAAATCTTTGATTAACACATTGTCTCCGTAAGCCTTAGAAATATTTTCAATTTCGATGGTTGTTCTTCCCATTCTGGACTTTATACTGCTAAGTTCAATTTTTTCATCCTCTACTATTCCCTGCTGATTTTTCAAATTTTCATATCTTTGAATATGAGCTTTCTGCTTCGTAGACCTTGCTCTTGCACCTCTTTGCATCCACTCAATTTCTTTTCTTAAAATACTCTGACGTTTACGTTCGCTGGCTTTGTCACTCGCTTCTCTTTCTGCCTTACGTTGCAAATATCCTGAATATTTCTCCTGATAACTGTAAATCTTTCCTTTATCAAGTTCGATTATTCTATTTGTTACACTATCTAAAAAATATCTGTCATGAGTTACCATTACAAGAGCGCCTTTAAATGCCTTAAGCTGATTTTCAAGCCACTCAGCCATTGTGCTATCTAAATGGTTTGTAGGTTCATCTAAAATTAAAATATCACATGGTGTAAGCAACACCGAAACCAAAGCCAGTCTTTTTCTCTGTCCTCCTGACAATTCTCCTGTTTTCTGTTCAAAATCCGTTATTCCTAAACGTGTCATCATACTTTTAGCTTCTATAAGTTCATTTTCATTTGCATGATGATGTACCATATTCTGTACACTTTCTATGACCGTATCCTCATCATTAAACTTAGGATTCTGTGGCAAATAGTGAATCATTAAATTCGATGCCTTAATTACTTTTCCTTCATCCGGCTCTTCTATTCCTGCCATTATTTTTAATAATGTAGATTTTCCTGTTCCATTTATGCCAATAACACCTACTTTGTCTCCTTCATGAAGATAAAAGCTTGCTTTATCAAATAATTTTCTTTCCGTAAAAGAATGTGTTATATTTTCAACTGATAATATATTCAAATTAATGCCTCTTTTCATTATTCTAATTATTTCAAATTTCAATAATTTTCACAAAAAAACGAAATTTTTATATATTTTAGTAAATTTTTTTATTTTTTACTTTCTTTTTATTTATTCTATATATTTGTTAAAAAAAATTTTTAACCATTTTTGCTCAGAATGCCCATTTATACGGCAAAACCTTTTTAAATTTTAACAAAACAAACTATTCATTGCAACTTATTTATCTTTCTTTATCCTATTCTTAAATATGTTAAAAGACTGTGTCCTACTCTTGACATTTTTTGAATTTTAAGGCATTATTAATAGGCGTAATATTTTTGTAATAAATTTACGACTTTTCGTAATAATTATTCGTAATTAATTATATAATAATTGGAGGTTAGTTTTGAAACGTAAAATTTACAGTTCTTTAGTTTTTACTTTTATGTTTGCAGCAGTAGGACTTGTAACAGTACACGCTGATGATTCAGTTTCAATACCTAATACTAATACAGTAGCAACTGAAACATCAACAGCTTCAGAAGTAGAAACATCAACAGAAAATTCATACAACAATATAACTAGTACAGATAACACAGACAATACATTAGATATTAATAAATCAGTTAAAGTTAACAAGAAAATCAAATTACAGAAATCATTAAATCTTGATTCTGAATCAGTAAAAGATATGACTTTTACAGCTGATGACTCAACTGTAGTTAAGGTTTCAAAGGCAGGTACTGTTACCGGTCTTAAGACAGGTTCAACAACTGTTACTGTTACTTCTGACACAGATGATTCAGTATATGCCACTGTTAATCTTGATGTTAAGAGCAGTTACACAGCAAGTCAGTTAAGATATATGTCATCTATCATTTACAGTGAAGCATGTGGAGAACCATATGCCGGAAAGAAAGCTGTTGGTATTGTAGTTGCTAACAGGATGAAATCAAGTCTCTTCCCTAACACAATTAAAGGTGTTCTTTATCAGAGACGACAGTTCACTCCTGCAAGAAACGGTTCACTTAACAGATCTTTAGCATTATATGATAGCGGAAGAATGGATCCTGACTGTATTGCAGCAGCTAAGGAAGCATTAAATGGCGATAAGATGGTTGTTTACAAGAACTCATCTATCAATATGACAAAAACATTATTCTTTAGCAGATATATTTACAGAAGTAAATTTAGAATTGCACATCATATGTTTAAATAATTTATATAAAAAAGCTTAGACCTTAAAGGCCTAAGCTTTTTTTATTAGTGCCACTCCGACAGCAGCAATTATTCCCTCAGTCACAGTCATTGCAAGCCATACGCCTGTCATTTTCCATATGAAACTCATTATAAATGCCATTGGAATTATTACAACAAATCCTCTTCCAAAAGATATTATATATGAAGGAATTACTTTTTCTCTTGCAGCAAAATAAGTAGCCATCACAATATTCATTCCAATAAATAAAATTGAAGTAAAGTATAAATACATTCCTTTAACTGCCATAGCCTGAAGCTTCATATTTCCTTCGCCATTAAATATAGAAGTAATTGGATTTGCAAATAACAAAATAACTGCATATATTACTATAGAAATCAAAGTTACAGCAGTAATTGCATATTTAAATAACTGTTTCTGCATCTTCTTGTCATTTTTCCCATATGCCGCACTAAACAAAGGTTGGCTTCCCTGTGCTACACCTATGTAAATTGAAATCACTACAAGGGCTAAATTTGCAATAACACCATATGCTGCCACCCCTACATTTCCCTGTAAGCCTAATATAATTATATTAAACACAAAAATCACTATGCCTGATGACATTTCTGTAACAAACGAAGGAATTCCAAGCATTATTATTGATTTAATAAATGACGCTCTTATTTTTGCTACTTTAAATTTAATGTTGCTATTCTCTGAAACAATATGTCCCGATAACACCATAAGTCCCATAATCGGCGAAAATCCGGTTGCAAGGACAGCTCCAAACATTCCCATGCTAAATTTAATTACCAATAAATAATCTAAAATAATATTGCCAAAACTACCTACTAACATTGCTATCATAGAAAGTTTGGGATTTCCATCATTTCTAACAAATGCATTCATTACATTATTTAATACAAATGCCGGACCAAACATGAGAAGAAC
>ERZ773208.3105-NODE-3105-length-10434-cov-2.611138_pt1 | contig 10434 bp, 9 predicted proteins | sample MGYA00581006_ERZ773208 | MGnify/ENA primary metagenome ERZ773208 (study PRJEB29015, sample SAMEA2737793) | human gut metagenome | biome: human gut; feature: human-associated habitat; material: faeces | place: China | collected 2012 ...
TATAAAAAGGACGGCGTCGAGCGCCTTGAGCGCGGCATTCGCCCGCAGTTTTCCCGCGCGAATATCGACAACGAGCGCATGGCTCAGGTGCCGTTTGAGTGGGTCAAGACTCTTATCGGTCTGCACGCTTTCGACAGCGCAGAGCGCATGATGCGCCCTGTTTCCGTCAAGGCGGAGCATTTCGGCAGCTGCGTCAAACTCAGCGTCAAGTGGCGCACGAAGTATCTTTCGGGTATCGTTACTGAATACCTTGTGTTCCCGGACGGCACGGTTTCCGCGTCGCTGACCTGCAAGAACATCACTCCGGTCAATTTGCCGCGCTACGGTCTGACATTCGAGCTGACCGACGGCGTCGACGGAATAGAGTATTACGGCAAGGGCCCGCACGAGAACTACTGCGACCGCAAGACGGGTGCACGTCTCGGAGTCTACCGCTTCCAGAGCGCAGAGAGCTTCATTCACGATTACCTGTTCCCGCAGGAGAACGCCAACCGCTGCGATGTGAGATGGCTCAAAGTCGGCGGCGAGAGGGGAGTCACGGTGACTGCGGCAGGAACTCCGTTTGAGATGAGCGTCCACCCGTATACGAAGAAGATGCTCTATGATGCGGCTCACTCCTGCGAGCTTGGGCGCACACCGAACCTGACCGTCAATATCGACGGCAGACAGCAGGGCGTCGGCGGCGATGTCCCCGCGATCGCAACGCTCAAAAAGCCGTATAAAATTCCCAAATACAAGAAGCTCGAGATGAAAGTCATCCTCTCGTTCTGATAAAATCAAGCATCACATTTTAATGGATGTTCCGAATTTGCAAAGCCTACCCACGGTTCCCCATGGGTAGGCTTTGCTTTTCTTTTGCAGGCGTTTTCTTTTTCAAACAAAAAGAAAATGCCGAAATGCGGGAAATATTAAATGTTTGGTTATGGTAGGACGCGAAGGCAGAGTGTGAATTATACAATTTCATATCGTGCCGCTCACGCGGCAGCGGTGCGTTACAGTTGGGTATTGCAAGATCAAAATCTGAGTGAACTTATCCTGCTTTATAATACCGCTCAATTTAAAAAGGCTGCCGACACATATGAGTGCGACAGCCTTTTGCTTTTTACTTATTCACCACATTTATCGGTTCGCCCTTGACGAACGCTCTGAGGTTTTCTTCAACTATCCCGACGAGCCTCGTCCTCGTCTCGAATCCCGCCCAGGCGATGTGCGGGGTTATCAGGCAGTTTTCGCATCCGAGCAGCGGATTGCTTTCTTTCGGCGGCTCGGTCGAGAGAACGTCAACTCCCGCGCCCGATATCCTGCCCGATTTCAGCGCGTCGGCGAGTGCCTGCTCGTCAACCACGGGTCCGCGCGAGGTGTTGATGAGAAATGCGTTCGGCTTCATCTTCGCAATAAACTCGGCGTTTACAAGCCCGGTTGTCTGCGGAGTCAGCGGGCAGTGAAGAGTCACAAAGTCAGATTTTTTGAGCAGCTCATCAATCTCAACGAATCTGACCGCCCCGTCGCAGTCTCCGACTTTCGCGGAGCGCGAATTGGCGAGCACATCCATGCTGAAAGCTTCTGCAATTTTGGCGACCGCCTTGCCTATCTTGCCGTAGCCGATGATGCCTATGGTCTTGCCCTGGAGCTCGGTCAGCGGGGACTTCCAGAAGCAGAAGTTCGGGCAGCTGCTCCATTCGCCGCCGTGGACCGCTTCGCTGTGCAGCGCAACGCGGTTGGTGTGTTCGAGAATGAACGCAAACACGAGCTGAGCCACCGCCGAGGTGCTGTAGCACGGCACGTTTGAAACCGGGATGCCCTTTTCGCGCGCAAAATCAACGTCAACAACATTGAAGCCCGTGCTCAGCAGAGTGATAAACTTGAGCTCCGGCAGAGCAGCTATCGTCCGGGCATCTATAGGCGTCTTGTTGGTTATGATTATATCGCACCCCTGAGCGCGCTCGACTATCTTCTCCTTCGGCGTGCGGTCGTAGACCGTGTATGTGCCGAATTCGTTGAGAAAATCCCAGCTGAGATCCCCGGGGTTCGTTGTGTATCCGTCAAGAATTACTATCTTCATCCTGCGTTTCCTTTCCGTGTTCTTTGGCGTTGAGTATCGACGCGCAGCAGTAGAGTGCGGCACAGAATACCTGCGGCATGATGTCTGCTATCAGCCAAAGCCTGCGCTTGTCTGAGTATTCTATCCTGTCGCCAAGCAGAATTTTCAGCGTGTAGGCGAGCAGGAACTTTTTGTCGAAATTGTTCGCTACCATCTTGAGCAGATCGAGACTCAGACCCTTGTCGAGCTTCTCGGTCAGTTCATCGATTTTTGTGCCGTATTCCTCGGTGATGAGCGCCGTCGCGTTCTCATTTATGAGCTTGTCGAAGCTCGCGACGGTGTATTCCTCGCGCGTGTTGATGCCGAAAATATCGCCGGCGGTCTCGGCGCAGTAGAGCACGTTTGAGTTGAACTCAAACGGTCTGTCATCGTATCCGCGCAGGAAGTTCAGCACGCTTTCGCGTCCGCCTCTCTCTATTCTGCCCGCGCTCGGGAGACCCGAGAATATCGCGTCGAATTTTTTCGCGCAGTATGGCTCGAACGGAGCAATCTTGTATTTTTCGTATTTCTTGAACGCATAGTAATATCCGTCGAGCAGATCATATGCCTTGTATGCGTCGAGCTCGCCCTGGCGGATGTTCCCGCGCGATATGTCGCCGTCAAACATCAGCATACCGCCGAAAACATCATTGAGCGGCTTCTTGCTGCTGATATATTTGAACGAGACATTGTCCGCCTCGCCGAACTTTGCGCCGGGATTCTTGCCGATGTTGACCACCACAATGTCATCAGCGCCCGCTTCGATAGCCATTTTGACCGGCATGTTGTCCGAATATCCGCCGTCGACAAAAGCGGATTCGCCGATTTTATATGACTTCATGAACGGGAACGCCGCCGCGCTCGCGAGCACATAGTCTGCGGCTTTGCCCTCGGGAATATCTTCGATGAAAACTTCGACGGGCTTTATCTTCGGGAACATCGTCGTGACCAGTCCGAAGCGTATCGGCGAGGTGCGCAGCTTTTCTTCGTCCATGAGCGATTTGACGCGCTCCTGCAGCGGAGTGTAGTCCGCGCCGCCTTTAAAAATAGCCTCTTTTGCGAGCTCTTTTATGTATGATTCACGGTCGGGGTTTTCTTCGTCGGACATGTTGACGAAATTCTGAAACACGCTGTCCATGCTCATATTTTCCCAGATGTCGAGCGCCGCGTCGAAATTGTCGAGCGCCATGAGCGCGCCGTTGAGTGCGCCGACGGATGTGCCGACGACGATGTCGGGCGTGAATCCCATCTGCCTGAGCACCTTCCAGACCCCTATCTGATAGCCGCCCTTTGCTCCGCCCCCGCTGAGAACGACAGCTTTCTTGCCCATGAAAATTCCTCCTCTTGACCTGTTGAATAATATGTCTGTGTGCATATTACACATCATGATACTATTATATCATATTGTGCGTTCGCTTAAAAGATATTTGCGCCAAAATTTGTGCGGTTTGAGTTGAAAAGATCTGAAATATGTTATACAATTATATGTAAACTTTTGTTGAGGTGAAGGCTTGAAAAAGCATTGGACACGAAGCGGCATAATGAACGCCGCGGGCTTCGCATTGCTGATATCCGCCGCGGCCGTCTCGGTAGTTGTCTATCTGCTGAGATATGACCAGCTGTGGCTCTGGTATAAGGTCTATCAGGAAAAGCTGCTTGAAGCAGAGCAGTTCATACAGTCGCTCGGCATCAGCTGGAAGTTCGTGCTCGCCATGCTGATAGTCTTCCTTGTGCGCACCTTTATCCCGTTCCTCTCGGTCTCGGCGATCTGCGTCCTTACCGGCGTCGTTCTGCCGTCATATTGGGCGTTGATAGTGAACTTCCTCGGAATTATTATTATGATGAGCATCAAATATTTCGAGGGTATGAAGTTCGGCAGCGGGAACGCATGGAAGATAATCAGCAAGAATGAACGCGCCAGAAAGATAATCGAGAGCTCCGGCAAGGTCAACAAGGCTCTGCTCTTTGCCCTGCGCCTTATCCCCGGATTCCCGCTCGGCAGCGTCAGCCGGATTTACGGCTCGCTCAGGTTCCCTTATTGGCAGTTTATCCTGCTTTCGGCGGCGGGCTTTGCGCCGAAGCTGCTGTCCTATACTTTCATGGGTACTAACGTTTTCGATCCGCTCTCGTCTGCGTTCCTTGTGCCCCTGGTGATAGCCCTGACCATAAGCGGCGCATCGCTTTTGTGCGTCAACCTCATATGGCTTTTAGTTGAAAAGAGCGTTTCAAGCTCAAAGAAAAATAAAGATAATTAATCACGGAAACGAGGTAGATTTATGTATACCACAGATGTTCTGAAAAAAAGAATGACCGACGGTGCATATGACGCCGAGCTTTCAAAGCTCTATCCGTCCGGCACCGTCGATGCCCAGAAAAAGCGCTATTGCCGCGTTATCGGCGAGTTCGAGGAGTTTTACGGTTCGAGCCGTGAAGCGGGTCTCTTCAGCACACCCGGCAGAACCGAAATCGGCGGCAACCACACCGACCATAACCACGGCCGCGTGCTCGCCGCGAGCGTCAATCTTGATGCCATAGCCGTTGCCGCGAAGAGCGAGGGCACCGTAGTCAATGTCAAGAGCGAAGGCTACGCCATGGACACGATCGATATCAGCGACCTCGAGCCGCACGAAGCCGAGTTCGGCAAGTCAAAGGCGCTTGTCCGCGGCGTGTGCGCCGAGTTCAAGTCGCGCGGATATAATATCGGCGCATTCGATGCGGCAACCGCGTCCGATGTGCTCTCCGGCTCGGGCCTTTCGTCCTCTGCGGCGTTTGAAGTCCTGCTCGGAACTATCCTCAACCATCTGTTTAATGACGGCAAGGTGAGCGATGTTGAAATCGCGCAGATAGCTCAGGCGGCGGAGAACAAGTTCTTCGGCAAGCCCTGCGGTCTGCTCGACCAGATGACAAGCTCGGTCGGCTCGTTCGTTGAGATTGACTTTGCCGACCCCGCAAATCCCGTTATTGAGAAGCTTGATTTTGATTTCGCCTCCTTTGCATCGTGGATCCCGGCGGAAGCCACTCCGATCTTACCGATGAGTATGCCGCCGTGCGCAAGGAGATGGAGAGCGTCGCCGAATACCTCGGCAAGAGCGTCCTGCGCGAGGTCGACGAGGACGAGTTCATGAAGAACATAGCCGATATCCGCTCCTCCTGCGGTGACAGAGCAGTGCTTCGCGCCATGCATTTCTATGGCGACAACGCGCGCGTCGAGAAGCAGGCAGCCGCACTCAAGGCGGGCGACTTCGAGACCTTTAAGAAATATATTATCGAGAGCGGACGCTCTTCTTATATGTACAACCAGAATGTCTATTCCTGTAAGAAAGCGTCCGAGCAGCCCGTGTCGCTCGCGCTTTCGCTGAGCGAAAAGCTGCTTGACGGCTGCGGCGCATGGCGAGTCCACGGCGGCGGCTTCGCAGGAACAATTCAGGCCTTTGTACCGCTCAATAAGCTTGATGAGTACAAAGACCTGATGGAAAAAGTATTCGGTTCGGGTTCGTGCTATATTCTCTCTGTCCGCCCTGTCGGCGGCGTCGAGCTGTAAATTATCCTATCTATGAGCCTCAGGATTGCTCCTGGGGCTCAATGCCGGGATAGAGGACTTCGTGAATGTCATTCTTGACCTTTGCCCAGTTGACTATCAGCACCTCAATGCCGTTTATCTTTGTCAGCGGAGTCTTGTCTCTCGGGATGATAGCTTCGGTCACGGGCCACTTGAGATATCCGGCGTATGTCGTTGCCTGGCTGATTATCTCGCTCTTTGTGAAATCGGTGCTCACGAGCGGCAGAACCTGATCGAGGAACTTCGTGCTCTTGCTGAGCAGGGTCGAATAGTTTTCGGTTGAGTACATCTTCTTGAACTTCGCGAAGATTGCCATAAGAATCGTTCTCTGACGCTCTGTTCTCACTCTGTCGCTGTCTATTTCGCGCAGGCGGGCATATTCGAGAGCCTCGTTGCCGTTGAGGTGATAGGTTCCGGCGCCCTTTACTACGGTGCCGTTCTGCTTGAGTATCGGCGAGAGAGCTTTCACTTCGCTCTCTGTCAGCGCTATGTCAACTCCGCCGAGCGCGTCAATGGCTTTGATGAAGCCGTTGAAATCGATGCTCACATAGTGGTCGATTCTTATCTTGTAGTTCTGCTCTATCGTGTCGATAAGCAGCTTCGATCCGCCGTAGGCGTGCGCCGCGTTGAGTCGGGCGTTGCCGTGACCGGGGATAGAGACATAGGTTGCTCGCGAAAGTGAGACGAGCTTGATGTTGTTGTTGAGCTTGTTTATCGAAACGACTATGATCGAGTCGGCGCGGGAATAATATTTAGAACCGTGACCGAGATCGCGTCCGATGAGCAGAATGTTGATTATGTTGTCGTTGTACCACATGCGCGGGTCGTCTATATTCTCGGATATATCCTTGTCCGCGTTCGGGTCCGAGAGATTCTCGGTGAACTCGGGATTGACGTCCTTTGTCTCTTCCTCGTAGTTCATCTTGCTCAGATAGTGGTTGACGGTGATAAGTCCCGCCGTCAGCGGAATCGCTATGACAAGAAGAATAACAGCTATTGTTATAATAACCTTTTTCTTCGTCTTTTTTCTGTGATGGTGATGATGGTGATGCGACTGACTCATTGCTATCTCTCCAATCGATTACTTGACTTTGTTGTCAATTATTATAATACTCCATATTTTTGTGTTTTTCAACTTAATTTTTAGAAAGGAAGATGTAACTTGTTCAAAAATAAAGATTTGAAATCCGTTGTTTTGGCGCTCGCGGGCGCAAACGGAACCTCCGGCAACGAGAACGAAGCGGCTCTGCTTGCAAAATCCATGCTCGAAGAGTATATGCCCGCGCATATCGATGCGCTCGGCAGTGTGGGCGGAGACACGGGCGGCGACGGGGTGCATATCATGCTCGACGCTCATATAGACAGAATTGGAATGACCGTTACCGCTATCGATGACAGCGGATTTATAAAATTTGCGCGCGTCGGCGGAATAGATGCGCGAGTCCTCGCTGCGGAGCAGGTGACGGTGTGGGGTGACGAACCTCTTTTCGGCGTGATAACTTCGACTCCGCCGCATCTTGCCTCGGGTGACGATGACAAAAAAGCGAAAAAGATTGAAGACCTTTCAATAGATGTCGGCATGACCGCCGACGAGGTCAAGAAAATAGTGCGCCCCGGTATGCGCATCACCGTCAACAGCACCCCGAAAGAGCTGCTCGGCGGCAGAGTCAGCTGCGCCGCGCTCGATGACAGAGCGGGCGTTGCGGCGATACTTCGCTGCCTTGAGCTGCTCAAAGATAAAAATCACGGATGCCGCATCAGCGTGCTGTTCTCGTCTCAGGAGGAGACGGGCGGCAGCGGCGCGGCGGCGGGCGGCTTTGCGGCTGCACCCGATGAGGCTATCGCCGTTGATGTTAGCTTCGCCATGGCTCCGGGACTCAAAAAGGAGAAGTGCGGCAAGCTCGGCGGCGGCGCGATGATAGGCTTCTCGCCCTCACTCGATTATTCGATGTCCCGCACCCTTGAGCGCATCGCCGACGAAAACGGCATCGCTCGCCAGTGCGAGGTCATGAGCGGCAGTACGGGCACCAACGCCGACGAGATTCAGGTTGCCGGAAGCGGAGTCAGAATGGGACTCATCTCTATTCCACAGAGAAATATGCACACTGCGGCTGAGATAGTCGATCTAAATGATATCGAGGCAGTCGCCCGACTTATGGCGGCATATATAATCGAAAGGGGGCGCGCATGATGTACGGACTGCTCGAAAAACTCTGCTCGATAGGCGGCGTGTCCGGCAGGGAAGATAAGGTGCGCGAGTTCATAATCTCCGAGATAGACGGCTTCGCCGATTGGCGCGTCGATCCGCTCGGCAATCTTATCGTGCACAAAAAGGGAAAGAGCCCCGCGAAAAATAAAGTTATGTTCGACGCCCATATGGACGAGGTCGGCATGATCGTCACTTATATAACCGATGAGGGTATGCTCAAATTCTCTGCCGTCGGCGGCGTCGATCCCCGTGTTTATCTCGGCAGAAGCGTGAAGGTCGGCGATAAAGAGATAAGCGGCGTTGTTGGGCTCAAGCCGATTCATATGCTCTCCAAAGAAGAGGAACTCAATATGCCGAAGGCTGATGAGATGTATATCGATATCGGCGCGGAGTCGGCGGACGAGGCGCGCGAATATGTCTCTTTGGGCGATACTGTGGTGTTCGACTCGGGAATAAGAAAATTCGGCGACGGCTTCGTTCAGGGCAGAGCGCTCGATGACAGAATGGGCTGCGCAGTGATGATTGAGATGATAAAGAGCGAGCTCGAGTATGACGCGGATTTCTCGTTCAGCGTTCAGGAGGAGATTGGCACACGCGGCGCGAAAGCTTCGGCGTTCAGCATCAGACCCGATTACGCCATCGTGCTCGAAACCACGACTGCCGCGGATATCCCCGGCGTTGACGGCGAAAAGCGTGTTTGCGCTCTCGGCGAGGGTGCAGTCGTCGGCTTTATGGATAGGGGCACTATCTATGACCACGACCTCTATGAGCTTGCGTTCAAAAAAGCAGAGGAAAACGGCATAAAGATACAGACAAAGACAATGGTCGCCGGCGGAAACGACGCGAAGGCTATCCATGTCAGCGCGGGCGGAGTCAAAACTCTCGCGGTTTCGCTCCCGTGCAGATATCTCCACTCGCCATCGTGCGTGATAAAAATGAGCGACGGAGACGATGTCCTCCGCCTTGCAAAAGTGATGCTCGGGGAGCTCGCCAATGCTTAAACTGGCTGAAGAAAAAGAGCTTCTTGATTTTTGCCGCCGCGACGCGTTCGGCACGAAAATCGCCGGATATCTGAAAACTTATTCCGCCGATTCCGCCGCCGTTCGTTTTTGGGTTCAGCAAAATGACGAGAATATTATAACCGCCGCGGTCTGCCGCGTTTATGACAGCGTCGTGCTGAGCGTCGAGCCGGATGCAGATTTTGAAGAGCTTTGGCAGTTTCTCAAAATCATAGGTTTTTCAACGCTCTCCTGCGAAGAAAGCGTGTGCCAAAAGCTCGGACTTTCGCCGACGAGAAGCGGCAATATAGTCCGATTCGAGCATCTTCTGCGCCCTCTGCGCGGCGAAGCTCAGATGCCGAGATATCCCGACCTGCGCGATGTATATTCGCTGCTCGTTTCTTCGGGCTTCGACCGTCTCGGCGGGCGCGACGAGTGGATTGCGGATGTGTCGAGGCGCATGAACAGAGATACCGCTCAGTGGAGCGTGATATACAGCGGCAAAACGCTTGCGGCGTGCGCTTGTGCTCTGTTTGTCGCCGATTCGGCAGCCTTTCTCGGCTGCGTTGCCGCGCGCGAGGATATGCGCGGCATGGGACTCGGCGGCGAGGCGGTGCTGACGCTTGCCGAAAGATATTCGTCCGATGGCAGACGGGTCGAGCTCTTCTGCAAGGACGGCAGCATAGTTGAGTTTTATAAAAAATCGGGCTTTGTGCCCGTCGGCAGATGGACCGAATATGATACAGAACAGGAAATATAACATGGAACAGACATTTTTCAAATTTGATAAGAAAATACTCAATGCTTCCGAAAGGGCTCTTGAGCGCGCCGAACACAGCTTCGCGCGAATTGAGAAAAACACTGAGTATAATCAGCAGAAGGTGCTCGCCGCTTTTATCGAAAACAGGGTCAGCGAGAGCCATTTCACCGAGACCACGGGTTACGGCTACGGCGACCGCGGACGCGAGACGCTCGATAAAGTTTTTGCGAGCGCGTTCGGCGCTGAGGCGGCTCTTGTGCGCCACAGCTTCGCCTGCGGTACGCATACGCTCGGCGTCGCGCTCTTCGGGCTTCTTCGCCCCGGCGACACAATGCTCAGCGTCACCGGTCAGCCCTATGACACCATCCACCCCGTTATAGGCATCACCGGAGAGGGCATGGGTTCGCTGAAAGACTTCGGCGTAAAATATGAACAGGTCGATTTAAATTCAGACGGCGAGCCGGATATTCCCGCGATAACCGAAGCGGTGAAAGCAAAACAGCCGAAGCTCGTCTATATCCAGCGTTCGCGCGGCTATACCCTGCGCCCGAGCCTCTCGGTCGAGAAGATAGCCGAGATTGCAAAGGCAGTTAAGAGCGTGTCCGATTCGATAGTCTTTGTCGATAACTGCTACGGCGAGTTCGTCCAGCGTGTTGAGCCCGTGCAGGTCGGCGCGGATATAATGGCGGGTTCGCTGATAAAGAACGCCGGCGGCGGAATAGCCAAGAACGGCGGCTACATAGCGGGTAAGGCGGATCTTGTCGAGAAATGCGCCTACAGAGCCACCGTCCCCGGTCTCGGAAGAGAAGTAGGCGCGTCGCTCGGACA
>ERZ773208.3107-NODE-3107-length-10431-cov-3.622687_pt1 | contig 10431 bp, 8 predicted proteins | sample MGYA00581006_ERZ773208 | MGnify/ENA primary metagenome ERZ773208 (study PRJEB29015, sample SAMEA2737793) | human gut metagenome | biome: human gut; feature: human-associated habitat; material: faeces | place: China | collected 2012 ...
GGCATTCTTCGGGAGCATAGTTGGGCAGATCCAGCTTCAGGGCACTGGCCAGGATGGGGATCGGGGACGGAGCTTCAGGGCGGGTACGGTCCACCACGCAGGTGATGCCCAGGCAGATACCGCCGGCTTCTTCGATGACGCGCTTGGTTTCCAGGCTGGAAACACCGGTGGTCACAACATCCTCGGCGATGATGCAGCGCTCGCCCGGATGGATGGCAAAGCGCTTGAGAGTCATCACGTTATCCACGCGCTCGGTAAAGATGGCGCGCTTGCCCAGCTGGCGGCCCAGCTCGTAAGCATACACAATGCCGCCCATGGCAGGGCCAACGATAACGTCAACATCAGTATCCTTCAGCTTTTCTGCCACATGAGCCATAACCTCGGCACACTTATCCGGGTACTGCTGCAGATAGGCCATCTGGCAGTATGCGCTGGAATGGCGGCCGGAGGAGAGCAGGAAATGGCCCTCCAGGAATGCGTCACAGCTCTTCAGGATCTCAAGTGCTTCACTCATTGTACTTCTCCCTCTCTTTTCAGTGGTGTATATTCCTTTGGGTGGTATTGTACCACGCTTTTACACTATTTGCAAATTTATGCGTTAAGTTTTATTTTATGCGCATAATTGTAGATATTTTATGGATATATCAGTTTTTATTCTGCATGACGGGCGCAGCCGCGGATCTCGTCCAGCGTTTTCACACCGTTCTTGTCCATCCATGCTGCCATCTCGTTGGCAATGGTCTCCATCGCGCGGGGATTGGCAAAGTTTGCGGCGCCCACCTGCACTGCGGTGGCACCTGCCATGATGAACTCCAGTGCATCACGGCCGGTGGCAATGCCGCCCAGACCCACCACCGGGATGTTCACGGCACCCACGGCCTGCCATACCATGCGCAGGGCGATGGGGCGCACCGCCGGGCCGGACAGACCTGCAAAAATGTTGTTGAACACCGGGCGGCGCTTTTCCAGATCAATGGCGCAGGCCTGGAAGGTGTTGGTCAGGCTGATGGCGTCCTCACCGGCGGCCTCCACAGCCTTGCACATCTCGGGGATGTTCTCAGCCTGCGGGCTCAGCTTGACCATCAGGGGCTTTTTGCAGGTAGCGCGCACCATGCGCACCACCTCGCCGGCGGCTTCGGCTTTCACACCGTAGGCCATACCGCCCACCTTGACGTTGGGGCAGGAGATGTTCAGCTCCACGATATCCACTGCGCTTTCGCTCAGCATCGCAGCGCCTTCCACATACTCTTCCTCGCTGTGGCCGCCAAGGTTTGCAATGGCCACCGTGCCGTACTTCTGCTTCAGTTCCAGCATCTCGGGCAGCTCCACGTCAATAAAGTGCTGCACGCCGGGGTTCTGCAGGCCGATGCTGTTGATGAGACCGGAGGGGGTCTCCCACAGGCGCTCGCCCTTGTTGCCGTACTGGCCGTGCAGGGTAAGCCCCTTGCCGGAGATGCCGCCGATCTTTGCAAAATCGGCCAGTTCCTCGTACTCCACACCGTAGCCCACGGTGCCGGATGCGCCGATGACCGGGCTGTTCATCACAAAGCCCAGCAGGTTGGTTTTCAGGTCTGCCATCAGAAGAACACCTCCGTTGCGTCAAATACAGGGCCGTTCTTGCACACGCTCTTGCCCTCGCCGCCCTTGGTCTCGCAGGTGCAGCCAAGGCAGGCACCAATGCCGCAGGCCATCTTCTTTTCCATGCTCACAAAGCAGGGAGTGCCTTTTTCGGCACACAGGCGGGCGGCGTTCTTCATCATCACGGTGGGGCCGCACACCAGCACCACATCGTAATCGGCGGGGTCGTACAGCTGGGTGACAAAGCCGTGGAAGCCCACCGCACCGGTGTCGGTGGATACTTTTACGAGGTTTGCGATGCTGCGGTACTCCTCCATGCAGTAGGGGGTGTCGCGGAAACCGAAGAACACGTCCGGCTTTACCCCGGCAGCGGCCAGCTCGCGGGTGAGCTGGAACATGGGCGCGGTGCCGATGCCGCCGCCCACCACGGCGATCTTTTTGTACTTGCTCACAATGTCCGGCACATCAAAGCCGTTGCCCATGGGGCCGGTAAGCTGGAAGGTATCCTGCTGCTTGAGCTGTGCCAGCTTTTCGGTGCCCTCGCCCACCACCTGATACAAAAACTCGATGGTGCTGCTGTCCGGGTTCCAGCGGTGCACGCTGATGGGACGGGACAGGAAGGGGGCTTCGTCTGCGCCCCAGGAGCGCAGGGTGAAGAACTGGCCTGCGTGGGGGGCGTGGTCGCGGTCCGGCCATACCACGGTCAGCAGGCGGATGTCCGGGGCAATGACCTCATTGCGCAGGACGGTGGCTTCACAGCAGGCTGCACGCATGAGCAATGGCCTCCTTCATGTTCACACACTCATTGTAAGCGGCCTCGTCAAAGGCAACGCCCGGCTGCTTTTTGTAAGCCAGCAGGATGCCGCGGCTGGAGTTGACCACGCCGCCGTTGCCCTTGGTGAGATACTGGGCAATATCCTCGGCCTTGCCGCCTTGTGCGCCGTAGCCGGGGATCAGGAAGAAGCTGTCCTGATACTTTGCGCGGATCTCGGTGGCCTCCTCGATGTGGGTGCCGCCGATGACCAGACCGATGGAGGAGTAGCCATGCTCGCCCATGTAGTCCTTGCCCAGCGCGTTCAGCTTATCGCCCACCAGATCGTAGACATGGCGGCCGTCGGCCAACTTCTCGTACTCAAAGTCCTTGGCGCCGCCGTTGGAGGTGCGGCAGAGCACGAACATACCCTTGCCCTGCTTTTCGGCGTAGGGCAGGTAGGGGCTGATGGAGTCCAGACCCATGTAGGGTGCCAGCGTAACGAAATCGCTCTCAAAATCGCCGGTAAAGTGACCCATGGCGTACATCTCGGCGGTCTTGGCGATATCGCCGCGCTTGATGTCCGCGATCACCGGCACACCGGCCTCGCGCACAGTCTTCAGGGTGTCGGCGTAGGCCTTCATGCCCTCCAGACCCAGAGACTCATAATAAGCGATCTGCACCTTGTAGCAGCCCGCCACAGCCTTGGTGGCATCAATGAGCTTCTTGTTGAAGCGCACGATGTTCTCGCCCTTGGTCAGGGTGCTGTCCACAAAATCGGCAGGCAGGTAGCTGAAATCGGTGTCCAGACCCACGCACACCGGGCCGCGGGCTTCCACAGCTTCATACAGTTTGTCCATGTTCGTCATTTGGGTGTCCTCCTGTAAGTCGTATTGTAGAACCCTCTCAGGCGCTTGCGCGCCAGCTCCCCCGAAGGGGGAGCTTTTTCTCTTGAGGGCAACTGTTTCTTTTCGTGATATGCGAACTGCTTTCCGTACTCTCTGAAGCTCCCCCTCGGGGAACTGCAGAGAGGGTTTCGTTCTTTTTACTCCTCGGCCTGATAGGTGATCTTACCGGCCTTGATGGTAGCAAACACCTTGCCGTAAAGCTGTGCGCCGTCAAAGGGGGTGTTGTGGCTCTTGGAGTGCAGCTTTTCCTTTTCCACCATGTAGGGGGTGTCCAGATCCACCAGCACAAAGTCGGCATCGAAGCCCGGCTCCAGCTGACCCTTGGCAAGGCCCAGAATTTCTGCCGGGCGGGTGCTCATCAGGTGCACCAGCAGCTCCAGCGGCAGACCCTCCTGCTTGCAGAGCTTGGTGTAGCACACGCCGAAGGCGGTCTCGCTGCCCACCATACCGGCCATGCCCTTCAGCTTATCTTCCTCAGAGTGAGGTGCATGGTCGGTGGCAATGGCGTCCACGATGCCGGTACGGATGCCCTCCACCAGCGCCTCCACGTCGTCTGCGGTGCGGATGGGCGGGTTGACCCGGTAGTCGCAGGTATCGTTGGTGAACCACAGGTGGTGGGGGGTCACCTCACAGGTGACGGGTGCACCCCGCAGCTTTGCCATGCGGATGGCATCCAGCGCGCCCCGGGTGGACACATGGCACATATGCAGCCGGGTCTGGTAGTACTCGCTCAGCCAGCAGTTGCGCACCGTCTCGATATCCTCGGCCAGACGGTAATCCCACGGACTGATCTCCATATCCTCGGCGTGGCTCATGACCGTGATGTCCTTCTGGGTGCAGATGGCAAAAGCCCGTGCCATGGTGGCGTTATCCTGCACGCCGTGGCCATCCTCGGTGATGAACTTCACGCTGGCGGGCAGGGTCTTGAGGTGGTCGATGCTCACGCCGTCAAAGTTCTCGGTGATGGAGACGGTCTGGTTTGCATCGCACAGCCCCACCTCGGCAGCCTTCTGCTCCACCATCATGGCCTGTGCGGCAGAGGAGCAGACGGGTTTGGTGTTGGGCATCAGGTTTACAAAGGTGTAGCCGCCGGCGGCAGCGGCGCGGCTGCCGGTCTCGATGTCCTCCTTGTACTCAAAGCCCGGGGTGCGCCAGTGGCAGTGCAGATCCACAAATGCGGGCAGCACAGTCAGCCCACCGGCATCCACCACCGTCTCGTTCTCAGCGGCAAGGGCGGAAAGATCCTGCCCTACGGCAGCGATTTTGCCATCCTTTACATAGATCTCCAGCGGCCGTCCCTCGGTGTTCACAGCGTTTGTCAGCAGCATCGCGGTTCCCTCCTGTAATGATATTTTTGTGTGTCAGGTGCCCGAAAACGGACAAAAAAAAACTTTTCCCCGCAAAGGGAAAAGCTCATTGCGCAAAAAAAGGAAACAACGAAGCCACGGCAAAACCGGACGCGAACTGCTTGTTCAGTTTCGGGTTCTGGGCGCTGCACAGCATGGTGTTTCTCCTTTTCTTGATGGTTGCGTTTTCATTCGTATTATTTTATCATAGAACCGCAAAATATGTCAATGGCTGTACGCAAAAACAGGTGTTAAAAGGTTTCTGGCATCTCTCGCCGAATTTTGGATACTCTACCCAAAACCCGAGTCACGCGGCAAAATAACTGCCATTTTGTTCCACAATCCCTAGTACAGCACTGTACTTTCGTCTCCTGCTGTGCTATTATAATACGGTAAAAGGGAGAGCCCCGCCGCGTGGGCGGGTGTTTATGGGAAAGAGAGGTTTTCCGCATGGGTTTACTTGAGGACGCGCGGAACATCCAGCGCAAGGACCCCGCCGCACGCAGCGTGCTGGAGGTAATGCTGCTGTACCCAGGATTCCACATTCTGGTGTATCACCGCATTGCGCACTGGCTGTACCAGCACAAGCACTTTTTTCTGGCACGATGGGTCAGCCAGCATGGCCGCCACCGCACCGGCATCGAGATCCACCCGGGTGCCACCATCGGCAAGTGTCTGTTTATCGACCACGGCATGGGCATCGTGTTCGGCGAGACCTGCGAGATCGGGGATAACTGCACCATCTACCACGGAGTAACGCTGGGCGGTACCGGCAAGGATACCGGCAAACGCCACCCCACCTTGGGCAACAACGTGCTTATCGGCGCAGGCACCAAGGTGCTGGGCCCGGTGTTTATCGGAGATAACGCCCGCATCGGCGCAGGCAGCGTGGTGCTGCGCAACCTGCCCGCCAACTGCACCGCCGTGGGCGTACCCGCCGAGGTAGTGCGCATCAACAACAAGGCGGTGAACCCCGCCGACGATCTGGATCAGCAGGATCTGCCGGACATCGTCTCGCAGCGGCTCACCGATCTGGACCGCCGCCTGAGCCAGCTGGAAAAGGCCGCGCAGGGCGATATCCCGCCCACTGCCGCACAGATCGCCGCCCGGCAGCGGAAATAAAAGATTTCTTTGATAAAAAGATGAGACAGGCTTCCCGGGAAGGTCGCCTGTCTCTTTTTTTGTTGTCAGCTGCGGTTATAACACCGGCTCACCGTTTTCTTTATTGCAATACATCCGGGCATCGGCCTGCCGGATGGCCTCGGTCAAGGGCTGCACATTGCACACGCCGCCAATGCTTACCGAAAGCCGGAGCTCCGGGTGGCTGGGCACCCGCGCTGCCTGCACAGCGTTCTGCACTCGTCGGATGACGCTTTCTACGCCGTCAGGGCAGTTCTGGGGCATCAGCAGCAGAAATTCATCGCCGCCATAGCGGATCAGGATATCAGTCTGACGCAGACAGCTCTGCATGGCTGCGGCCACGGTCTGCAATGCTTCGTCTCCCACCAGATGTCCAAAGCTGTCGTTGACCGACTTGAACTGGTTCACATCGATCATCGCCACACCGCCGTGCATCTCGCCCCCGGCAAGGAACTTATCAAAATAGCGGCGGGTGTAGGCTCCGGTCAGGGGGTCTACGAAGGCGCTGCGCTCCATGCCGTTGCAGCGGTCCAGCAGCAGCCGGTGGCCGCCCATATCCAGCCAGCGGCCATCCGTCAGCCGGGTGACCATTTCCAGCATACAACCCCTGCCGCCTACCTCGATATACTTGGAAATGACAAAATAGGCTTCCTCGTCCTTGAACTCGATCTTATTCAGGATGGTCTTGCGGGCGTAGGCTTTGGCGGAGATGCAGTTTTCGCACCGGGTATCCTTGTTCCATACCATGTGGCAGTTGCCGGGCTTTTCGGTCAGGATGCCGTCACTGTCCAGCGCAAGCACCTTGCGGTGCTCCGGGTCTACCAGACGCACCACATCAAAGATGCCCTGCAGCCGCCGTAGGAACCGGGCGGGATCTTCCTCCGGGTCGATGGCGGTCAGCAGCTCTGCCTGATGCTCCACGCGGTGCTGTTCATCGGTCAGCTGCCCCAGCACGTTCACGCAGCGGCGCACCCCGGCACCGCTCCAGATGGTATGCAGCGCCATCCGGTGCAGGTGCGGCTTCCCATCTCGCTGCACCATTACCGGCAGCACCACGTCCGGCGCTTCCGGCGTGGCGCGGCTGATGGCCTTGGAAAGCTTGCGCCGATCCTGTTCGTTCAAAAAGCTGAGCCCCTTGCCCTGCGCAAAATCGGTCACCGTTTTTTGCTGCAAAGGCTCGGCATGGTAGTCATACACGGTCACGTTGCCAGCCAGCAGGTCGTAGTCGAACCGGATGCCACCGCACTGGGCGGCGTAGAAATCCGTGCGCTCCTTTTCCTGCTCCAGCAGCAGCTGGGAGTGGTTCTCCCGGGGCAGCGCCTCCCGGTGCAAAATCTCCTCGGAAAGGCGGTGGGTCTCCTGCCGGAAGCCCCTGTCCCACTCCGAGCGGGTCAGCTCGGTGCGCAGCTGCTCCGAGGACTCTCGCAGGCAGTCCAGCAGCAGCGGGTTGAACGCGCCGCACTCGCCGTTCAGGATCATGCGCAGCGCGGTGTCGTGGTCGTAGGCGTGCTTATAGCAGCGCTCGCTGGTCAAAGCGTCGTACACGTCCGCCAGTGCCACCACCTGCGCCGCAATGGGGATCTCATCTTCTTTCAGCCGGTCAGGGTAGCCATTGCCGTCCCAGCGCTCGTGGTGCCAGCGGCAGATGGCGTGCGCCACCTGCAACAGCGGCTCATCCCGGGCAATAGCCCGTCCCAGATCCTGCAGCATCTGCGCACCCGCCACGGTATGGTTCTTGATAATGGCAAACTCCTCGGCAGTCAGGCGGCCGGGCTTGTTCAGGATCTCCTCCGGGATGACGATCTTGCCGATATCATGCAGCGCCGAAGCGGTGCTGATGAGGGCGATATCGCTTTCGTCCAGCTGATAGCGGTCGGTCTTTTGCACCAACCGGTGCAAAAGCAGGTCGGTCAGGGTGCGGATGTGCAGGACATGAAGCCCGCTTTCGCTGTTGCGGAACTCCACCACATGGCTCAGGATGCTGATCATCAGCACGCTGTTGTGCTCTTTTTCGTACACCTGATCGGTAACAAGGCGGGTGAGCCGCTTTTGCTTGGCGTACAGCATGAGGATATTCTTCACCCGGCGCAGCACCATGATCCGCTCGAAAGGACGGCGGATATAATCCGTTACACCCAGATCGTAGGCGCGCTCTATGTTGGCAGTATCCTCTGCCGCCGAGATGACGATGACCGGGATCTCGTCCAGCCATGCGTGGTACTTCATCACCCGCAGCACGTCAAAGCCGTCCATGCCCGGCATCATCAGATCCAGCAGAAGCAGGGAGATATCCGTGCGCTGCCGCATCAGTTCCACTGCCGCTGCGCCGTCCTCTGCTTCCAGATAGTCATAGCCATCGCCCAGTATCTCCTTGAGCAGGGCACGGTTGATCTCGGAATCATCCGCGATCAGGATCTTCGGTTTCTCGTTCATGGCCATGTTTCTCCTTTTGCGGTGCATCCTTCTGCCCCGGCTTTGTTCCGGGCACACCGTCCGCACTGACTGGATGTAATAGGTTTTCCCTGGCATCCGCTTTATTGCATTCATTTATACTTTACTGGATTTTACAGCAAAATGCAAGACTGAGCGCAGCATTTTCTGCCATTTTCCGGTATTTTCTGCAAACGTTTTCATTCCCGGTTGTATAAATGCAATCCAATTTTTACAGTACCCTTTGCAAACGTTGTTCGAAAGCAAGCCGTTTGTCGTTACAGCCCTTTCTGTGAAAATGCGGTTGCCGCGCTCCGCAGAGCGCGGCAACCGCGAAATATAAACCTTATTTCCGCTGATGATGCGCAGAGCAAAGCGGAGCGCATTTTAAATCGTTCCACTCTGAAAGAAAAAGGACTGCTGCGCAAAAAACGCAACAGTCCTTTTAAGATTCATTCTTGGGGCATCATGGCATCAAACCATCCCATCAGCTCCGCAGCCATCTGTTCCAGCCGGGTCTCCGGCTGCCATGCAGGCTGTGCAGGCTCCGGGGGCAGTGCCTGTTCCGGGGCGCAGAGGCTTTCTTCCGTTTCCGGTGCAGGCTGTTCCGGTGCAGCCTCGCACTGCGGCACAGCCTCGGGGGCGGTGTCCGGCTGCGCAGGTGTTTCCGGGGCGGTCTGCTGCATGGCGGCAAGAGCAGCCTCGGCTCTGCGGCAGGCGGCTTCGGCCTTTTCTGCCCGGGCATTGGCCTGTTCCAGCTGCTCCCACGCCTGCTCACAGGCGGCTTCCAGCTCTGCATTATCGTGCTTGAGGGCAAGCAGGGTGCGCTCAAAGGCGAACATCCGGGTCTGATACCGGCGCACCTCGGCGCGTGCCGCAGCCAGCTTGCGGCTCAGCTGCTCTGCCTGTGCCCGGGCGCTTTCCGCCTGTGCTGCGGCAGATGCCTGTACAGCGACCTGCCGGGCAAATTGTCCGCGCAGGGCACCGGTCTCCCGCTCTGTCTGCACCATGATGCCCTCCCATGCACACCTTGCACGGGGCTTTCGCTGACCGCATGGGCGCAGCTGCCAGCCCCATTGTAGCCTGTAATTACTTCCGCTTGTTCAGGATGGCCAGCAGCTCGTCGTAGTAACGATTGTCGCTGCTTTCCTCTTCCACGGTCTTCTTTTCAGCCGGAGCAGCAGCCGGGGCGGCATTGGATGCCGGAGCCGCAGCTGTGCCGGTATCGCTGCTGAACACCGCAGTGGGCACAGACTGTGCACCGCCCATGGCGTTGTTAATGCTGTTGCGCAGGTCGCTGGCGCTCTTGTTGTCAAAGCCGGTGGCCACAACGGTCACGCGCATCTCGTCGGACAGGTTCTCATCAAAGGCAGTACCCCAGATGATGTTTGCATCGGGATGTGCGCTCTGGGTGATGAGGCCTGCGGCGGTCTCCACGTCCTCCAGACCGATGTCCGGGCTGGAAGTGATGTTGATGATAACGCCGTGTGCACCGGCGATGCTGGTCTCCAGCAGCGGAGAGGAAATGGCAGCCTTGGCGGCGTTCTCTGCCTTGCCGGCACCCTTTGCGCTGCCCACGCCCATGTGTGCGTAGCCTGCATCCTTCATGATGGAGCGCACATCGGCGAAGTCCAGGTTGATGAAGGCGGGCACATTGATCAGAGCGGAAATGGACTCAACGCCCTGACGCAGCACGTTATCGGCTGCCTGGAAGGCATTCTTGTAGCCCATCAAAAAGCCGATGACCATGTCGCGGAAGGGGTAATCCATGGCAGAGTCCAGCTCGGAGCCCTGCAGGTAGCGGCGCAGATGTCCGTAGCTAATCTTGTTGGAGGCGTCTTCCCAGACTTCGCCGAGCAACAGCGCGTCGGGCTTCTCGGCGAGCACGGCCTTTTTGATCTCGGTCAGGAAGTCATCGGAAAGCTCGTCGGCCACGTCTAGGCGCCAGCCATGAGCGCCGGCACGTAGCCATTTACGGATCACGCCGTCCTTGCCCAAGAGCCGCTCGCGTACCAGTTCGGAGCTCTCATTGATGGCGGGCATATTGCCCACGCCCCACCAGCAGTCGTACGAGCCGTCCTCGTGGAAATAAAACGCATCGCGCCACGGCGAATCCTCGCTCTGCCACGCGCCCGCGCCGGGGTAGTTGCCGTAGCGGTTGAAGTAGATTGAATCGTCGCCCGTGTGGTTGAACACACCGTCGAGAATGATGGAAATGCCCAGCTTCTCGGCCGCCTCGCACAGCTCAGTAAAGTCCTGCTCGGTGCCCAGAATTGGA
>ERZ773208.3110-NODE-3110-length-10417-cov-2.204111_pt1 | contig 10417 bp, 9 predicted proteins | sample MGYA00581006_ERZ773208 | MGnify/ENA primary metagenome ERZ773208 (study PRJEB29015, sample SAMEA2737793) | human gut metagenome | biome: human gut; feature: human-associated habitat; material: faeces | place: China | collected 2012 ...
TCATCAGAATATTTTTCGGACTGATCTCGCTGCGCATCTCCTCGTCAAGGCACGAACGGCGATAGCGATTCCGCAGGGCGATAGCCACCATCCGCTTGGCTTCATCCTGCCCGATGATATAACGGTCCAGTTCACGAACGATCTCTCTTGGCGTCAATTCCTTCATGACGAACCTCCTTACAGCGTTTCCACGGTAATGTGGTCGTTGGTATACACGCAAATGGACGAAGCCACGGTCAGGGCCTCCACGGCAATGTCTTCGGCGGACATTTCCGTGTTTTTGACCAGCGCACGCGCAGCCGCCAGAGCGTAATTGCCGCCGGAGCCAATCGCCGCCACGCCGTCGTCCGGGCTGATGACCTCGCCCGTGCCGCTCAGGATCAGCAGCGTATCCTTATCTGCCACGATCAGCATACTTTCCAGCTTCCGGGCTCCCTGCTCGCTGCGCCATTCCTGCGCCAGTCCGACGGCTGCCCGTTCCAGATTGCCGCCGCACTGCACCAGCTTTTCCTCAAAGCGCTCGCAAAGGCTGAAAGCGTCCGCCACCGCTCCGGCAAACCCAACGATCACCTGTCCGTTATAGATACGGCGGACTTTCTTGGCGGTGGACTTGAAAATGGTATGTTCCCCCATGGTGACCTGACCGTCTCCGGCCACGGCAATCTGATTCCCGCGCTTGACGGCGCAGATCGTGGTTCCCATCATTGCCATTGCAATTCACCTCGTTCTCTGTTTTCGCTATTATTCTGCAGTCGATTTCAGGCTCAAAATCCATTGACCAATGCTGCGGCCCGCGCTGGTGTCCAGCGTTGCGTTTTCCGTATATTGAGGCAGGCCATAGGCATCCGTGGAAGAATCGCTCATCAGCACGTGATTCAGACCGGGAAAAGAACGGTAAGTCACATACTTCACGCCTTCTCCGATCTTGTTGTTGTACTGCCGCCATCCCTCATTTTCGGGCACCAGTGGATCCTTCTTTCCCTGCACGATATACGTAGGCAGACGCAACTTGCGGATCAACTCATAATTATTGATCTTCTGCAGTTCCCAGAAATAGTACACACTATGCCCCAAAACTGTTTCCGTATTTTCCAGCGCTGTCTGTTCCTTCATTTTAGCAAGCTTGTCCAGCGTATCCTGATAGGTCTTCAACTCGTCAGCCGTGTATTCGCTCAGGTTGCTGTGTCCCAGCAGATAATCATCGTAGGAGAGCGCTGTGGAGCCGACCATGATGACCGCGCTGAATACACCGTCGGAGGCTTTGGCAACGCGATGGGCCAGTGTTCCGCCGAAGCCATGGCCCACAACCACGATCATGGAAGAATCGACCAGCAGATTATCGGAGAGGTACTTTCCCGCCAGCACCGCATCGTCGATGACTTCTTCCTCCACCGTCATTGATGCGGATTCGCCGTACAAATAGGTACGTTTGTCATAGCGCAGCGTAGCGATGCCCAAATCGGCGAAGGCTTGCGCCAGATCGGCAAAAAAATGGGTAGACCCCAGCGTTTCATCCCGATCCATGGCGCCGCTATCATGCACCAGCACGCAGGCGGGCACAGGATTCGTCTGAGAGGCTTCGACCGGCATGGTCAGCGTGCCTTTCAGCGGAAAAGATTCCGTTCCGAAGCTGACTTCGGTTTCCGTGTAATTCGGTTCTTCTTCTCCGACCAGTACGGAGGGATCATAGTTTTCCTTTTCTGCCGGGACAAACTGCACTGCCATGACTTCCCAGTCGTCTTCCTTGTTTTTATGGGTGAAATACAGTTCCAAATCCTGCTTTTCCATGCAAAGGTGAAGCACATGAGTCTTGAGTTGGAGTTCGTCCTCCTCGAAGCTGCGGTAACTGCCGAACTGGATAAACTTTCCCGTCATCCATTCCAGATTGGTCAGGAAGCATTCGTAGGTTTCCAAGGGCATATACCGCCGAATCTGCAGGTCGTAGTACCCCCACAGACGGCTCATTTCCCGTCCGCCGATGTAATCGGTCACATACTGCTTGACCGTTTCTTCCGTCCAGACCGGAACGTCGTCTTCCATCTGCTTGGACTTTGCCAGTGCGGAAACCGGCAATACGCACACTGCCAACAACACCATCGTCAGAACCCATGCGATTTTTCTTTTGTTCATCGTCCATGCCTCCCCCTGTCCTGCTTCATTCCTTCGCCATTTCAGCGACGATCTGTTCCACTTCCGCCAGCGCCCGCTTGGAAATGGCTTCATAGCGCAGCTGCTTGTTGCGGATGCGCTTTTCGCCGGGAGTGACTTCCAGCTGATCGATCAGCCCGAACGCACAGTTCATGGGCTGAAAGCGAGCGTTAGGCGTGCTGACGTAGCGTCCCATGGCCCCGATCGCCGTCTTTCCGCTGAAGTGCGGCGGTACCTGTCCTTTTTCACGATAGGCGGTAGAAAGCCCCGCCAGCAGTCCGCTGGCCGCGCTCTCCACATAGCCCTCCACGCCGGTGATCTGTCCGGCAAAGGACAAACGCGGCTCGTTAATGACCCGGAAGGTATCGTCCAGAAAGCCGGGGCTGTTCAGGAAGGTGTTGCGGTGCATCACGCCATAGCGGGCAAATTCGGCGTTTTCCAATCCCGGAATCATGCCGAAAACACGCCGTTGCTCCGGAAAACGCAGACGCGTTTGGAATCCGACAATATTATACAGAGTCGCGTTTTCGTTGTCCTGACGGAGCTGCACCACGGCAAAGGGCTCCTTGTCCGTCCGGGGGTCTTTCAGGCCTACAGGCTTGCAGGGGCCGAACGCAATGACCATATCGCCCCGCTTGGCCATGCTTTCAATGGGCATACAGCCCTCGAAAACGGCCTTTTCTTCAAAGCCGTGCATCTCGGCAGTCTCGGCGGTCTGCAGGGCGTGAACAAATGCGAAATATTCTTCCCGCGTCATAGGGCAGTTCAGATAATCCTCGCCCCGGTCATAGCGGGACATGCGGAAAATCTTATCCGTATCCAGACTGTCCGCCGTCACGATCGGCGCGGCTGCGTCATAAAAATGCAGCGTAGAAAGCCCCTGCATTCTGGCAATGGCTTCCGAAAGGCCGTCGCTGGTCAGGGGACCGGTAGCAATAATGACGGTTTCCTCGGCGGGAATCTCCGTTACTTCTTCCGGAATGACGGTAATCAGGGGATGCTGGTGGATCGCCTGGTCGATTCCCTCTGAAAAATGATCCCGATCCACAGCCAGCGCCCCGCCTGCGGGAACAGCGGTCTCGTCCGCCACCCGCATGATCAGGGAACCCAGCAGCCGCATTTCCGCTTTCAACAGGCCGACCGCGTTCGTCAGCCGGTCGCTGCGCAGACTGTTGGAGCAGACCAGTTCCGCCATGGTGTCCAAATGATGAGCCGGGGATTTTTTCCCGGGCTTCATTTCGTACAGATTGACGGGAATCCCCCGCTGCGCCAGTTGCCATGCGGCTTCGCACCCGGCCAGACCGCCGCCCAATACTGTTACGCTCATTCTTCGTCCTTCTCCTCTTTCGTGACCGTTTCTTTATACCGACAGGTTTCATTGGCGCACAAATGGATGTGTTCGCCGCGCTTGCCCCGCTTTTCGACCATATAACTGCCGCATTTGGGGCATTTCTCCGGGATCGGCTTTTCCCAGCTGACGAAATCGCATTCCGGGTATTTTTCGCAGCCGTAGAACTTTCGGTTTTTCTTGCTGGTCTTTTCCATCAGGCGCGCGCCGCACTTGGGGCATGGCGTGTCGATGTAGGTCAGGATCGGCTTGGCGTTGCGGCATTCCGGAAAATTGGGGCATGCCAAGAAACGCCCGAAGCGGCCCATTTTGTAGACCATCATCGCGCCACACTTATCGCAAGGCACATCGCTGACCTCGTCCTGAATCTCTACTTTTTCAATATGCTTTTCCGCTTCGTCCAGCATTTTTTCAAAAGGAGGATAGAAGTCACGCAGCACGTTGCGCCATTCCACCTGTCCTTCTTCCACCTCGTCCAGTTTTTCTTCCATCTGGGCGGTGAAGTCCACATCCACGATGGGCGAAAAATATTCCAACATTACGTCGGTGACCATATAGCCCAGTTCGGTGGGATACAGGCGTTTTTTCTCCCGGCTCACATAGCCGCGGGAAATGATCGTAGTGATGGTCGGCGCATAGGTGCTGGGACGGCCGATGCCCTTTTCTTCCAAGGTGCGTACCAGCGAGGCCTCCGTGTACCGGGCGGGCGGCTGGGTGAAGTGCTGCTCCGCGTTGACGGAGGTAAAGTTCACGCTGCCGCCTTCTTCCAGCACCGGCAGAATGCTTTCCGGCGTTTCCTGCTCGTCGTCCGTGCTTTCGATATATACGGCGCGATAACCGGCAAAGGTCATATGCTCGCCGTAGTAGCGCAGTACAGCTCCCCCGCCGCTCAGATCGGCGGTCAGGGTCTGGAAGACGGCGGGCTTCATCTGGCTGGCTAAAAAGCGGGTGTAGATCAGCCGGTACAGATTGAACTGTTCCTTGGTCAGATAGGCCTTCACACTATCCGGTGTGTGATCCACATAGGTGGGACGAATGGCTTCATGAGCGTCCTGCGCATTCTTGCGGCCCTTATACTGGTTTGGCTTCTCCGGGCAGTATTCGTCCCCAAACTGCGTCTGGATAAACCCGCGGGCGGCGGCCACCGCCTCCTCTGACACACGGACGCTGTCGGTACGGATGTAGGTCACCAGACCGACGGTTCCCGCCTTACCCAAATCAATGCCTTCGTAAAGCTGCTGCACTACCTGCATGGTCTTGGCGGTGGAAAAATTCAGCTTTCGGCTGGCCTCCTGCTGCAGGCTGGAGGTGGTGAACGGCGGTTGGGGCCGCTTGAGCTTTTCGCCCAATTTGCATTGTGACACGGTGAAATCAGCGTTCAGGATGCGCTTTTTGGCTGCTTTGGCTTCCGCTTCATTGCGAATAACAGCCTTTTTACCGTCCAGCAGCACCAGCTTCGCGTCGCAGCTGACCTTGCGTCCCTTCTGGGTCGGCGCTTCGAATTTGGCGGTAACATCCCAGTATTCTTCCGGGATGAAAGCTTCGATCTCACGCTCCCGATCCACCACCAGACGGGTGGCTACGCTCTGCACACGACCGGCGGAAAGGCCCTTCTTGATCTTGGCCCAAAGCAGCGGGCTGATCTTGTAGCCCACCAGACGATCCAGGGCGCGGCGCGCCTGCTGCGCATCCACCCGATCCATATCAATGGCTCGCGGATGGCTGATGGCGTCCTTCACGGCCTTTTTGGTGATCTCATGAAACTCGATGCGGCATTTCTGCGCTGTATCAATATCCAGCACATTGGCCAGATGCCAGGAAATGGCCTCTCCCTCGCGGTCAGGGTCGGTCGCGAGGTAAATGACATCCGCGCCCTTGGCTTCCTTGCGAATGCGGGCCAGAATATCGCCCCTGCCGCGGATAGTGATATACTTCATGGCAAAGTCGTGGCTGGGGTCTACGCCGATCTGCGATTTGGGCAGATCGCGGACGTGCCCCTGAGAGGCTTCGACCTTATATCCCTTCCCCAGAAATTTTTCGATGGTCTTCGCCTTGGCCGGAGATTCCACGATCACCAGTTTCTGGCCGTGCTGCGTTGTTGCCATAGTCGTCCTCCTTATTCCTTCGGTGCAAAGACAGCCAAAAAAGTATTCCCGGCTTCCCGCCGGATCAGCCCGGTGATTTCCATCATGCTCAGACTGACCAGCAGGTCTCCAGTGTCGGTGCGCAGCTCCTGCGAGAGCTGCTCCGCCGTCAAGGGTTGCACCTGAAGCGCTTGCAATATCTTTCTTTGAGCGGCGTCCGCCACTTCGATCCTCTCCCGCCGATGCCGCTTGGCGTGAGACAGCAGGTTCAGATCATCCAGCACATCCTGTGCGCTGGTCACGATCCGCGCGCCCTCCCGCAAAATGGTGTGAGGCCCTTCCGCGCCCTTGGTTCCCACCAGTCCTGGAACGGCGAACACTTCCCGTCCCTGCGCAAGCGCTGCATGGACCGTCAGCATTCCGCCGCTTTTGACCTCGCCTTCCACAAAAACGATTCCCAAACTCAAACCGGAAATGATCCGATTTCGAAATGGAAAATGGAAAGGAATGGGGTCCGCGTCCAAAGGGTATTCGCTGAGGATCAGCCCCTTTCCTCCTGCAATCTTCCTCAGCAGCGGTGCATGTTCCGACGGATAGGGCACATTGATGCCGCTGCCCAGGATTCCGATGGTGCTGCCGTCCGCGTCCAGCGCACCCTGATGAGCCGCACCGTCGATCCCGCGTGCCAGGCCGCTGACTACCGTGACCCCGGCTTCCGCCAGCCCTCTGGCAATGCTGTGAGCCATGCCTTTGCCGTAGGCGCTGGCCTTCCTCGTGCCGACGATGCCCACCATCGGGGCCGTCAGGCAGGAAAGCCTTCCAGCATAGTACAACAAGTAAGGAAAATCGTCAATGGCGCGCAGCCAATCCGGGTATTCCTCATCGTCCGAGAAAAGCAGGTGAACGTGGCTTTGTTCCAACTTTTCCGCCCATGCGGACAGTTCGTCCGCAGGATATAAAGTTTTCAGCCGTTCACGGGCCTTCGCCTGAAACTGCGGGCCATTTTCCTGTCCAAAAGCCTGATAAATTTCCTCCGGGCTGCCAAATTCTTCCGTCAACTGCCGAACCCGATCCGCCGTAACCTCCGCAGCCGACAGCCACAAGAGTGCCCGCTGGCGTTCCGTCAATTCCCGTTTCAATTCCAAAACCTGCCCTCCAGATTTCGGAACTGAATGGCCTTGGCCACGTCCGAAATTTCGATCTGTTCATGTCCCGCCAGGTCGGCGATGGTGCGCGCCACCTTCTGGATGCGTCCATAGGTGCGCATGCTGATGGAAAAACGGTCTACCGCCGACAATAGAAGCTGTTTGGCCTCTTTCGTCATGGCGCAGAACTGTTCCAATCCCTCCTGATGGAGCTGCGCGTTGCAGAAAATGTTCAGGCCGTGATAGCGCTCCTGCTGGAGCTTACGCGCTTTCAGCACTCGTGCCCGAACGGTGGCGCTGTCCTCCTGCTCCCGGGCATTTTCGATTTCTTCCACGGAAACGGCGTCCATTTCGATCTGCATATCGATGCGGTCCAGCAGCGGCCCGCTGATCTTGCTCAAATAGCGCTTGATCTCCGCCGCAGAGCAGGTGCAGGGCTTCTTTTTGCTGCCGTAAAACCCGCAGGGGCAGGGATTCATGCCCGCCACCAGCATACAGCGGCTCAAGTATCGGCTCTGCCCGCTGACCCGGGTGATGGTGACGAAGCCGTCCTCCAACGGCTGGCGCAGCGCTTCCAGCGTAGGCCGCTGAAACTCCGGAAGCTCATCCAGAAAAAGAACCCCGTTATGGGACAGGGAAACCTCTCCCGGCTTTACCCGGGTCCCGCCGCCGATCATGGCTGGCATGGAAATATTATGATGGGGCGTTCGGAAGGGACGAATGGTCATCAGGCCGCTATTTTCCGGCAGCTCGCCGGCTGCGGAATGGATCAGCGTTGTTTCCAGCGCTTCTTCATAAGTCATGGGTGGCAAAATACCCGGCAGACAGCGGGCCAGCATGGTTTTGCCGCTGCCGGGAATGCCCACCATCAACAGATTGTGTCCCCCGGCTGCCGCTACTTCCAGTGCCTGCCGGGCCACCGGCTGACCTTTGACGTACTTCAAATCGTTTCGGATGACCGCCGCCCGTTGCAGTTCTTCAAAATCCATTTTCGGCTGAAGCGTCAAGGGCGCTTCGCCGGTCATATGGTCGAAGACCTGCCGCAGGGTATTGGCTGGGTAGACGCGCAGTCCGTCGATGCAGGCCACTTCCAGCGCGTTTTCTTCCGGCAGGATCAGGTTCCGAAAGCCATGCTCCGCCGCCGTGATCGCCATGCCCAAAGCCGCGCACCGGCATCAGCCGTCCCTGCAGGGAAAGCTCTCCCAGAAAAATCGTCGCGTCCAGTTCCCGAAACGCATCCGGCAGCTTGGCAGAAAGCAGCGCCATGGCAATGGCCAGTTCGAAGGCAGTGCCCTCCTTGCGCACATCGGCAGGAGCCAAGTTCACCGTCACCTTGCCGCCCGGAAAAGGCAAATGGCTGACGGAAATGGCTGCGCGGATGCGGTCGCGACTTTCTTTGACGGCGGCGCTGGGAAGGCCGACGATCTCAAACCCCACCATTCCCCCGGAAATATAGGCTTCCACTTCTACCGGAAATCCGTTGACCCCATCCAGACCGCAGGTGTAGGTTTTCGCCAGCACGGCCATCCCGCCTTCCTTTTCATTGGTAAACGATCAATAGTAAAGATTGAACCATCGGCCCCCGTAAATCTTGGAGACCCACTTCATGCAGTCCAGCCATTGGGTGCTGGTCAGCCAGCCTGACGCATAAGGGAAGAACATCACAAAGAATACCGCCGCGCCCGTCAGATAGACCGCCAGCACCACTGCCCTGGCTTTCGGTTTCCGAATGCGTCCGATCCACCAGACCGTCGCTAATATAATGAAGGGAACGCTGGCGAAGTAATGGTACATATACATGCTTCTTGGCACCAGCACCCACGGCAGAAATTGCGCCGCAAAACCGATCACGATGGTGTACAGGCTCAAATCACCGTCGCCGTGGCGAAGTTCCAGCCCCCTGCGTCCAAGGCGGATATACTTGCATACCAGCGCCCCAATCACCCCCAGCATACACAGCGCGCCTAGATAGAAAATCCACGGGTTGCCCATGCACATGATGGTGGAAGCCATTCCTGCCGGCTCAAATTTGTCCTGCGCAAACCACATGGGTTTGAGGATCAGCGGCCATTGCCACCATGGCGATTGGAAGGGGTGATCCATTCCCAACCCCGGCGTGCTGTGATAATTGAGCATACTGATCTGCGCCTGAATGACCCGTTCAAGGGTGACCGGCCCCGTGGGCGACAGGTAAGGAATGTAGCTCAAATAGTAGATCACACAGGGAACCAGAATGAAATAAACGACGCAAAGCCCGCAGGCCAGCAGGATGCGGTTCAGCGTAAAGCGCTGGGCGTTCTCGAGCCGTTTCTGCACTTCCGGCTTTATTTCCTGCCGCTCGCCATAGCAGAAGGAGAAGTTCCCCGCACGGAACTGCCGCCAGACGGAAGTAAAGAACAGGATCGCCAACCCGACTGCCGAATACAGGCCGATCCATTTGCTGGCAATGGACAGCCCCATAAACAGCCCGGAAAGAGCCAACGGAATCTGGCTTTTCCAGAAGGCGCGGGTGCAAAGTCGCGGCACTTCGTCCTTTTTCAGGGCAAACACGTCCGTTTTCATATAGCGTAAGAAGGTATTGTAATTAATTCCGAATCTCGGAAAGACGTATTTCTTCCATACTTGTTTGAAGCATTTGTCGTGTCTTCCCTTTTCGTAATAGCGCAAGGCGAATTGCTGTACTTCGCGGATTCTGATTAGATAGCTTCTTCTGATAGCCATGATGCCCTTTATTCTTGTTGCATTGATTTGGTGGGTGAACGAATGGATTCTAAAGTTCACGATGAATCCGCTTTTTAGAAAACGAAATCTTGATAAACGTGAATATTTTTGCACATTTCGTTCATATTCGTATATTAAACGGTCCGTTTCGGCGTCGGAAAAGTTGCACGGGCGGCCTGTGGCACATAAAGGAGGAGCTGCGGCGGAGAGGCCCGGTCCGCTTGTTTCGTTCGCTGGAAAGCCGTACTTTTACTCACCTTATATAATTCGTTTCTATGGATTCCGTTTTCAGGGATATTCGTCGTAAGGACCGTGTGCTGTCCTGCGATGCGGCGTGGAAATTGCTGGAGAGGGGCGAGTACGGCTTTCTGGCGATGCAGGGCATGAACGGTTACGGCTACGGCATCCCGCTCAGTTACGCGATGCGCGACCGTAGCCTCTATTTCCATTGCGCTCCGTCGGGTTTCAAGCTCGACAGCCTCGATGTTTGCGACCGGGTCTCTTTCTGCGTCGTTGGCCGGACCGAAGTGATGCCGGCTCGGTTCACCACCGCTTATGAGAGCGCGTTGGCTTTCGGAAGAATTCGTCGCTCGCTGCCCGAGGCCGAGCGGCTTGAGGCGCTCCGGCTGCTGGCGGCCAAGTACAGTCCCGACTACCGGGAGACGGCCGAGAAGTACATAGCGGGCTCGTTCGGCAGGACCGAGGTCTTGCGGTTGGACATAGAGCATGTGACGGGCAAGGGCAAGCGAATTGAAACCAAATAAGCTGAAGCATATGGAAAGGATCGATCCGGCCCGTCTGGCCGAGAATTTCATCGAGCTGATCGGAAGGGAGTGGATGCTCGTGACGGCGGGCAGCCCGGAAAAGTTCAATACGATGACCGCGTCGTGGGGCGGAGCCGGCTTTTTGTGGAACAGGCCCGTCGCGTTCGTTTTCGTGCGCCCCGAGCGTTATACCTACGAGTTTATGGA
>ERZ773208.3120-NODE-3120-length-10391-cov-7.663216_pt1 | contig 10391 bp, 7 predicted proteins | sample MGYA00581006_ERZ773208 | MGnify/ENA primary metagenome ERZ773208 (study PRJEB29015, sample SAMEA2737793) | human gut metagenome | biome: human gut; feature: human-associated habitat; material: faeces | place: China | collected 2012 ...
CGATGTAGGGGTGAGACGGGGTGTGTAAAGCAGTAACGGGCGGCGGCGGAAAGCGCGCGGGCCGGGCATGCCCGGCCCCTACGGGGGTGGTGGTGGAGGAAGCGGTGCGTTTTCCACATTCGGCACACGTGAATGTGGAAAACACTTGCAATTTCTACCTTATTATAATAGTATAGAGGCAACATACTTGAAACGAGGTCCTGTCATGATCCTGGCATTGAATATCGGCAACTCCAATATTACGTTTGGCGGGTATACGCCGGACGGCAAGCTGGTGTTTTCGTCGCGGCTGTTTGCGGACACGGCGCTGAGCAGTGATGAGCTCCTGTACAAAATCGTAAACATGCTGGCGCTGTACGGGGCGGAGCCGCAGCAAATCACGGCGGTCATCTTTTCCAGCGTGGTGCCGGCGCTGACGCCGCGGCTGCGCGAGGCCCTGCGCAAGATGTGCGAGTGCCAGATCATGGAGGTCGGCCCCGGGCTGAAAAGCGGGGTGCGCATCCGCATGGACAATCCGGCCCAGCTGGGCGGCGAGCTGCTGTGTGCCATCGTGGGCGCGCTGCAGCGGTGCACGCCGCCCTGCGTGGTGGTGAACTTTGATACCGCCACTACCCTGCTGGCTGTGGACAGCACCGGCGCACTGGTGGGCGGCAGCATCCTGCCGGGGCCGCAGTGCTCGCTGTCGGCGCTGGTGCGCAACACGGCGCAGCTGCCCCAGGTGGAGCTGGAGGCTCGCCCGCGGCGTCTGCTGGGGGCCAACACGGCGGACTGTCTGCACAGCGGCATTGTGTACGGCACGGCGGCCATGCTGGACGGCATGGTCGCGCAGATCCGCGCAGCGCTGGGCGCACCCGACGCGCCGGTGGTCGCAACCGGCACGCTGCCCGACAGTGTGCGCACGGCGTGTGCGACGGATATTGTGTACCGCGAGACGCTGGTGCTGGAAGGGCTGTATTGGATCTGGAAGAAGAATACGCGGAAGTGACGTTTTGGTTGCGGGCCATCCCTGTAGGGGGCGGCGTCCTCGACGCCCCGCGGAGGGGTCAAGACCCCTCCCTACGATGCAAACCAGTAACAGGCGACGACGCAGGGTTGCGGGCCGGGCATGCCCGGCCCCTACGGGGTGGTGGATGGTTGGCGGGTGCTGGCCGGGAGGTGCGGGCGGCATATATGCCGCTCCCTACGGGCAGGCGTATTATAATATCCGTATTCCGGACAAACATCATTATGTATCCAAAGAGGTGCTGCCCGCGCCTCTTTCTTTTTTTGTGGTGTCGTGTTATAATATATTATGTATAGTTGTGTACAAAATTTACAGAGAAAGGTATTTATTCATCACCCATGCAGCATTTGAAAAACTTTAACTGGAAGAAATTCCTCTTGCAGGGGGTGCTCCCCTTCCTGCTGGCGGTGGCGGTGGGGTTCATCTCCCGCTATCAGCTGGAGCTGTCCGACGGCGTGACCGAGAGCTTTTTGCAGCTTCAATGGCCGCTCTACGCGCCGCTCAATGCGCTGACCGCCTTTTGCCTGACGCTGATTTTGTTTGCGCTGCTCGGCAAGTGGAGCCGCGCAACGGGCATTTCGGGCGCGGTGTTCACCATCATTGCACTCATCAACTACTACACCCGCGACCTGCACGGCTCGGCGCTGATGCCCCAGGACATTTTGAACCTCGGCACCGCCGCCGAGGTCATGGGCAGCTACACCCTGAAAATCACGCAGGACGTTGTGAAGATCGCGCTGCTCTACCTGCCGATTCTGGCGATTGCGTTCGTACAGGCGCGGCTGGTCAAGGGTGCGCCTAAGCGCGCCGGCTGGAAGGCCCGCGGCGTGCGGGCGGCGGGCAGCGCACTGGGCGTGTTTCTGGTCATGTTCTTCGGCTACTTCGGCCCCGTGACCATCAAGCCCAAGACGACCTACGGCTGGGCGTGGCAGAACACCTACTACACCTACGGCTATCTGGCCGGGACAATTGAGGCCACCAGCCTGATGGCCGACCCCATCATTGAGCCGGAGCACTACAACGACGCCGCGGCGGTGAACACCGCCCGCAAGGCCGACGACTACATCGCCCCTGCCAGCCCCGAGAGCGCCGAGGACTACCCCGACATTGTGCTGATTCTGTCCGAGAGCTTCTACGACTTTGACCTTGTCACCGACCTGCAGGCCGACACCGACATCATGCCGGTCACCAAGAACCTGCCCAACTCGGTCTACGGCCACACGATCAGCCCCCATGTGGGCGGCGGCACAAACTCCACCGAGTACGAGATGCTGACCTCCAACTCGCTGATCCTGATGCCCAGCATCACGCCGTTCAACTGGCTGAACCTGTACAACGCCAACAGCGTTGTCAGCTACCTCAAGGGTCTGGGCTACTCCACGATGGCCGCCCACCCCTACACGAACTCCAACTACCGCCGCGACTCCGCCTGGCTGGCGCTGGGCTTTGACGAGACCCATTTCCAGAGCGATTTTACCACGCAGGAGACCTACGGGGACCGCCCGTACCAGACCGACTCGGCCACCTACCGCGACTGGGAAACGATGTACGAGGCCATGCCGGAGGACCAGCCGCGGTTCAGCTTCCTGGTCTCCATCCAGAGCCACGGCGACTACGATATGAACGATGCGTCGCTGGATATTGTCCACGCCGCCACCGACTACGGCGACTACGATGCGCTGATGGACGAGTACCTGAGCTGCATCAAAATGACCGACGCCGCCGTGCAGGAGCTGTGCGATTACTTTACCGCGCAGTACGAAAAGACGGGCCGCAAGGTCATTGTGGCCATGGCCGGTGACCACGCGCCCAGCTTTGTGGCCCATGTGGCCGACCCCAGCTTTGCCGAAACCGACAACGAGCTGCTGATTTTGGAGCGCAGCACGCCGTTTTTCATCTGGGCCAACTACCCGCTGGAGCACACGGCAGCCGCCACCAGCACCACCGACCCGCTGAACCGCATGGACATGGTCATGCTGACCCCCACCCTGCTGCAGCAGGCGGGTCTGCCCCTGAGCGACTACTACGAGTACCTGCTGGAAATGAAGCACAACACCCCCGTTGTGACCGCCGCCAACGACTACATGAAGGTGGACGGCAGCACAGCCGAGTACGGCGCAGACCCCGCGCTGGACGAGTGGGCCAAGGGGTATCTGATGCTGGAATACAACAACATCGGCGCGCACGCCAAGCGCGACCAGAGCATTTTTGACCCCGCCGAGTAAAGAGGAGGCATCCCTATGACAGGTCTGAAACGAACCCCGCGCAGCCGCGGCGGCTTTACGCTGGTGGAGCTGATCGTGGTATTGGTGATTCTGGGTGTGCTGGCGGCCTTTGCCGTCCCGGCGCTGACCGGGTACATTGACAGCGCCAAGGAAAAGCAGGCCGTCAGTGAGACGCAGGCGTGTGTGATGACGGCGACCCGGCAGGGTGCGCAGAAATACGCCTTGGTGCAGAACGCATCTGTAGCCGGGAACGCCGAAAATGCAGCCGCCTTGACCAACTGGGCCGGCCCATTAGAAGCAAACGCACCCGAGGTCACAGGCGGCAAGGTCGCCTTGACCGAGGGCAGCGGGCAGTATCTGCTGCATGTGAACGACCCGCCTGCGGGCAGCACTGCCACGACCACGATTGCGGCAGATGCCGGGGTCAAGGGTACCGTGCAGGGGATGACCTGCAATGCCAGCGGTCAGGTTTTGTACTTAGTGTATACCAGTGCCGATGGGATACAGGTCGTATACACGAACGCGGGAACCACCGCGAGTGTAAATATCGGCAGTGATGAGGCTGTTGTTGTGCCGACGCCGAAGAAGAATGACAGCTCCGGCGGCGGTGAAACCGGCGGGGGCGGCACCGGGGGCGGCATTTCCGGCGGCGGCGGTACGACCGGCGGCACTGTTACAGCAAATAAACAGCAGTTCATTATCCACTTGCAGGATATTGAAACTAAAAACTCTGCGCCTTTTGCAAACAGAAAATATACCATTAAAAGCGGCGATAACGTCTTTGAGGTTAGATCTGACAGCAACGGTGATATTCTGTTGAATATTTCTCCTAATGAGAGCCCTAGTGACAACACTGTTATCGGGGATAAGGAGACTACTATCACCGACGCTGAAGTTCCTGATGGCTATCAAGTCATTCCCAGCGATACAAAAATCTATATCAATGTTCGCATTGAAGGGAACGACTATTGTCTCAATTCCATGCAGGATGGCGTAAATAACTATCCATTTACTATCGACATGCCTAAAAGGCGGCTTACCATTATGCGCTTTCCCGTTGCCAAATTGAATCTGCGCGTCACTGACCCTGATGGAAAAGCGCTGTCCGGTGCTACCTTTGCTATTATGAACGGCTCAACCACTGTTGCCGAATTCACCAGTGATAGTAAAGGAGAATGCTCCGTTCCTGTCAAACTGCATGAGGGAGATAAAATCGGGTATTCTGCTTTCCTAACTACCGGAGACCAAACTTATGTTATAAAGGAAACTCCTCCTGCCGGATATAAGGGAGACTTCACATGTTCGTTTCATTTATATTATAAGGCATATCCCTCTACTCCGACTCCCCATTATACAACCTGGTTCCGTATTGATGCTTTTAACTTCAATCAGGGAGAAGGGGGTAGTTATAGTCTGAAAAAGACTGTTGGTGATGAGGATACTTTTCATGTCACAAACAAAAAACTCTAACTCTGCACTGTCTATATCCGTAAAATTGATAACGCCGGAAATCCTGTATCCAACGCCAATCTAAAAGCTGACAATACCGGCAGCTTCGTTACGCCAGAGCATAAACTACAGGATACAACCAAAATATAGCAGACTGTCGAAAAACGCTTGTAGGGGCGAGCATTGCTCGCCCGTGCCCGTTTGCCTTGCAAGAAAACCGTCCCGGAAAATGCGTTGCGGCGGTAAGCGGGCGGGCGACCAATGGTCGCCCCTACACACGCAATAAGGCAGGAATGCAATTTATTGTCGGTCTGCTATATAATTTCACCTTCAATCAATAAGAAAGCCCCCACCCAGCCGCAGAACATCTACGGTTGGGTGGGGGTAGTTTATTTGTAGAGATTACAAGGGCGCGGCGGCAGCGGCAACACTCCCGGGCGGATATGGGATCAGCCCCTGCGTTCTCTGCCAATCACAAAAACTCTTTCCAGTAAATCTCTGCGCTTCTCGTCATCTCCCGGGAAAAGTCGCTCGCGTACTTGCGCTTGCAAAATGCCTGCACGGCTTTGTCAAAGTCGTAGTCGAGCTGGCCGTTGGCGGCGGCTTTCGCCGCAAAGTCGGCGCGCAGCTCGTCGGGCGTGCGGTCCGTGTACACATTCTCGCAGACGACGGCCTGCTCGGCAAAGCGGGCGGGCTTGGGGCGGCGCTGCTGCTGCTCCGTGGGGCGGCCAAACACCAGCATACAGGCGGGCACAACGTACTGCGGCAGGTGCAGGGCGTCGCGCATGGCCTCAGCATTCTCTAGGACGTCGCCTATGTAGCAGCTGCCGATGCCCAGAGACTCGGCGGCGACCACGGCGTTCTGGGCGGCAATGCAGGTGTCGGCCACGGCCAGCATCAAGTCCCCTGCCCCGGGCTTGCGGGCGTCCGTGATGCCCGCGGCGTGGTAGGCGTTGAGCCAGCGGCGGCAGTCGGCCAGGAACACCAGCACCAGCGGCGCCCCGGCAATAAACGGCTGGTGGTCGCACAGGTCGGCCAGCGCGGCCTTCAGCGCCGGGTCGGTGATGTCCAGGATCGTGTACAGCTGCTGGTTGCCCGCCGTCGGTGCCTGGAACGCCGCGTTCAGGATGGCCGCCCGCTCGTCCGGCGTGACGGGGTCGGAGGTGAATACCCGCACGCTTTTGCGGGCGGAGAGGGCGGAGAGGATAGCGTTGTTTTCCATAATAAGCTCCTTTAAGCCATGCGGGCGGATGCGAGCATCCGCCCCTACAAAACGTAGGGGGCGGCGTCCTCGACGCCCCGCAGCAGCCACATACAAACAGCATTGTAGGGAGGGGTCTTGACCCCTCCGGGAACGTAACGCAGCCGCGAGGTTTCGCGGAGGCGTCAAGACGCCTCCCTACAAATCACTTTTTCACTTTGCCTTCTTCTTCAAAAACTTCCCGATCAGCGTATCCAGCATGCTCAGCACCTCGCGGATGTTCAGCACGCAGACCACCGCGGTGATGCCCACGACGGGCAGCGCCCAATGGGTCAGGTTCATCATGCACCAGATCTCCGCCAGCACCAGCGCCAGATTCAGCACAAGCCACGCCGGGTGGAAGTCGATCTCCAGCAGACCGCGGGTCGAGTAGGCGCGCAGCAAAAACACCAGCATCAGGCTCAGGAAGCTGGCCGGGGTTACGCCCCACGGGCCCCACCGCAAAATGAGCAGGTAGTTCAGAATCAGGTTCAGCACCGCACCGGCCAGCATTGTGAACAGCGAGCCGGTAGACCGTTTATACACGACGTAGACGCTGTTCAGGAACTGGTTCAGGCAGGTCAGCATCGAGCAGAGCGTCAGGAACGGAACAAACGTCCAGGCGTCAAAATATTCAGCCTTGAACACCCGCATGAGCAGCTGGCACAGCATGATGATGCCCGCCACGCAGCAGAACAGCACGCTGGCATACACGCGGAATATCTTGGAGAAGAACGCCTGGCGGTCCGTCTCCTCGGTCACGGCGGAGAGCTGCCACGCCTCGTAGAAGATGCTGCCCAAAATCGTGATGATCTGCGGCAGGAAGTACCCCGCCGACAGCAGCCCGACCCAGTGGTTGCCGCTGCGGCCCGCGTAGCCCTCGCACATGCCCTGCACAAAGAACATGTCGCTGGCGTTGATGATCCAAAAGCTGATGGACGCCGGGATCATCGGCAGGCAGTAGCGCAGCATCTCCTTCCACAGCGTCTTGTCAAACGCCTTGGGCTTGAAGTACCGCCAGCACCCGCCCGCAATGAACACAAACACCATGGATGTCAAATCTGCCAGCGCATTTGCCAGCAAAAAGCCTGTAGCGCCCATTTTTAAGACGCTCAGGAACAGCAGGTAGTAGAGCAGCAGGCTCAGCGTTGTCAGCACACCGTCTATGGCGACCAGCCGGTTCAGCATCCGCGAGCGGATGAACTGGGTACACAGCGTTCTCATACAGCTGGCCAGCACGCAGAGGTACAAAAAGCCCAGGTACTCCGCAGCGTTGGGGATGAGCCGCACCAGCGGCATGGCCAGCAGCAGCACCACAAAGCCCAGCCCGATAGTCGCCGCGCCGTTGACAAAGACGCTGGATTTGTTGGTCGCTTTGTCCAGCCCGAACCGGATGACCGCATAGGCCACGCCAAGGCTGACCACCGGGATCAGCAGGTTTGTGGCCTGCTGCAAAAGGCTGGACACGCCCATAACGTCCGGCGAGTCGAGCGCGTAGCTCAGATACGGGCGGATGAAGAAGCTGAGCAGCTTGGAGCTGAAGTTGGAGATGGCAAACAGCAGCGTATTGCTGACCAGCGTCGTATATTTTTTCTGTGGAGACGGCAAGATGGGAACCTCCCTTGTTTGTAGAGTATGAAGCCTTCCCCTCGGGGGGAAGGTGGCCGAGCGAACGCGAAGGTCGGATGAGGGCAAACCTTCCGCCAACACCCCGTTCACGGGCAATCGCGGCAAGCTCCCCCCTCATCCGCCCGCTCTCACCGCAGCTTCAGCATCCGTTCCCGCTGCTTATAATCCGGCAGCACCTCCGCCACCGCGGCCCAGAACGCCGGGCTGTGGTCGGGATGGGCAAAGTGACAGAACTCATGCACAACAACGTACTCCTGCGCGGGCAGCGGCATCGTGCAGAGCCGCCGCGCAAACGCCAGCGTGCCGGTGCGCAGACTGCACGACCCCCAGCGGGTGTTCATGTCGCGCACCGCAATTTTGGGCATCGCGCCGCCCGGGCAGGTCGCCGCAAACTGCGGATAGTATGCCCGGCACAGCGCCTGCATATAGGCCAGCGCCTCGGCCTTGGGCGGCAGCGCGGGGGCCTCGGCGGCCTCTCGTTCGCGCCGGGCCGCGGCACGCGCCTGTGCGGTGCGCACCCAGTCGGCCCGCGCCGTGACAAAGGCGTCCACATAAGCCGCCGGCACCCGCGGCGACGCACTGGCCGCCACACTGCCGTCGGCCCGCACGCGCAGGTTGATGTTGCGCACCCGCCGCCGCGTCAGCGTGTAGGTGATGCCGCCCGCCGTCCGCTCCATGCCCGGCCCCCCTTTTGCAAAAGTATATAGTTTATTGTACACGCATTTGCCCAAAAGTGCAACAGTTGCCTGCGGCGGCGCATTGTGGTATGATACTGCCAAAAGGGGGCTTTTGCATGAAATCGCTGTTTTTTGTTCTGCCCGCCCTGCTGCTGGGCCTGACGGCCTGCGGCGCGCCGGTGGCCGCCGTGACCCTGCCCGACACCGTGCAGGTCGAAAAGACCCAGACCGCCGAGACCGCCGTCCTCTACGAGGATGCCGACGGGCGTGAGGTCAGCCCCCGCCGCGCCGCCCTGACCGAGTGGCGCTGGTCTGTGGCCGATGACACGATTGCCGAGGTCGATCCCAGCGGCATTGTGACCGGTCTGCGCGGCGGCTCGACCACCCTGACGCTGCAAAGCGCCGACGGGAAAATTTCCGCCAGCTGCCCGGTACAGGTGTCCAGCCCGCTGCGCGGCATTGCTTTGGACGATTACACGCTGTATTTTGACGACGAGCTTGTGACCTGGATCACCGCCGACGGCACACGCGAGTCCGACTACGCCTACGCCAGCCGCGTCGGCGCAGTCTGCCATCTTCTGCCGGAGGACACCACCGACCACCCCGCCGTGACCTATCACATCGCCGACGAGCGCATCGCCCGCTTCGACGGCTCCTGGCTCGTCCCCGTGAATTACGGCACCACGACCCTGACCGCCGACTGCGGCGGTTTTACAGCGCAGTGTACCGTAACGGTGGTCAGGCCGGAGGAATAGGCAAAAGAAAACGAGGGGATGTTCGATTCCCGCACGGGTCACCTTTTACGCCCGACACCTATTAAAAAGCGTATACAAAGAAAAAAGCACTACCTCAAATGAAGTAGTGCTTTTTGGTGACCCTCCCGTCCATCTCCCGCGCCCTAAAAACAGCCCGCGGGGCTGTTTTTGCCCCGCGGGACGCTGGACGCGGGGCCCGGGCTGTTCGATTCCCGTACTCCTCAACTCCTTACAATGTACAATAAAAAGAAAAAAGCTCAACCTCTTGCGAAGTTGAGCTTTTTGGTGACCCGTACGGGAATCGAACCCATGTTACAGCCGTGAAAGGGCCGTGTCTTAACCGCTTGACCAACGGGCCATATAATACAAGATTTCGCTAAAACAGCAAGCAACTTATCGGCTACTATTGCAACCGACCCCCAAGTATTTTAGCGAAATCCTGTATCATGTGGTAGCGGTAACTGGATTTGAACCGGTGACACTTCGGGTATGAACCGAATGCTCTAGCCAACTGAGCTATACCGCCACATTTGTCGTCGCGCTCTTGAGAACGCTATATTATTATAGCCGACATCCTCCCCTATGTCAAGTAGTTTTTCCCGATTTTTTTCAAAAATGCAAAAAAAAATCCCGCATTGCGGGTGCAATGCGGGGGAAAACTCTAAAGGCTTCCCACGAGGGGCTGCGCCCGCAGGCGCGTGTCGGAGCGCAACCGCCGAAGGCGGCTCTTAGCGCGGAGACTGAAGCTGTCCGCAAAGCGGACTGATGAGGGGCGAACTTACGGCAGTTACCCGGTTATGGGCGGCCACGGCAGCTTTCCCCTCATCCGGCCTTCGGCCACCTTCCCCCTCGGGGGAAGGCTCTTGCAAAATTACTTCTTGTTGGGCACCAGCACGGCCTTGCCGCCCATGTAGGGGCGCAGGACCTCGGGGATGGTCACGGTGCCGTCGGCCTGCAGGTGGTTCTCCAGGAAGGCGATCAGCATACGCGGCGGGGCCACGCAGGTGTTGTTCAGCGTGTGGGCCAGCTGGGTCTTGCCGTTCTCATCCTTAAAGCGGATGTGCAGGCGGCGGGCCTGGGCGTCGCCCAGGTTGGAGCAGGAGCAGACCTCGAAGTACTTCTGCTGGCGCGGGCTCCACGCCTCGATGTCGCAGCTCTTGACCTTCAGATCGGCCAGATCGCCGGAGCAGCACTCCAGCTGGCGGACGGGGATCTCCATGGAGCGGAACAGCTCGACGGAGTTCTTCCACAGCTTGTCGTACCAGTCCATGCTGTCCTCGGGCTTGCAGACGACGATCATCTCCTGCTTCTCGAACTGATGGATGCGGTAGATGCCGCGCTCCTCGATGCCGTGGGCGCCCTTCTCCTTGCGGAAGCAGGGGCTGTAGCTGGTCAGGGTCAGGGGCAGCTTGG
>ERZ773208.3122-NODE-3122-length-10382-cov-4.243246_pt1 | contig 10382 bp, 7 predicted proteins | sample MGYA00581006_ERZ773208 | MGnify/ENA primary metagenome ERZ773208 (study PRJEB29015, sample SAMEA2737793) | human gut metagenome | biome: human gut; feature: human-associated habitat; material: faeces | place: China | collected 2012 ...
ATCCTAAAGGTACTATGCCTAAATATGTAGGCTATAAATGTACCGATTATGAGTATGCATTGAATACTGTTGCTCCTGAATATGGAGGTGGCTTTGAAATATGGAGAATGCTTGTTCCGGGTATGCCTCGTAAACATTTCTATCCTCGTCAACCTAAGTCACCTTATGATGGTCCTGTTAAGGATGGCAAATTGGTTACTCTTCGGGATGGTAATACTTTGTATACGGAATGTGCAATACCATGGACTGAAATACCGGATGTGAAAAAGGCGATAGACCGAGGTGAAAAAATTAAATTTTCATATCGGGTAAATGATAATGGGAATTGGGGAGCTTGTATGGAATTGGCTCGTAACCGTAGTGTTTCGAAAAGAAATTCACGTGCTTTTCATCCGGATTGGAGAGAACATTGGGCTAATGAAGTAGAATTCGGTGTAGAAAAATAATAAATATAAATAGTATAAGAGAATGAAAAAATACCTTTTGGCTTTATTTGCTGTTACCCTTTTAATTGGGTGTAAATGTGAAAAAAAGAAGGAAATTTTAGATTTTGTGAATCCGTTAATTGGAACGGATGGGCATGGACATACTTTTCCCGGGGCGGCATATCCTTTCGGAATGGTTCAATTAAGTCCGGATACAGGACTTGAGGGTTGGGATTGGTGCTCCGGATACCATTATTCTGATGCTTCTATCATTGGATTTTCCCATACACATCTATCAGGGACAGGACGTTCTGATCTGATGGATGTAATGATTATGCCTATGGTTGGGGATATTAAATGGCAGGCTGGAACAAAAGAAAATCCCGACATGGGATATCGTTCTCGTTTTTCTCATGATGAAGAATGGGCTTCTCCCGGGTATTATAAAGTGAAGCTACAAGATTATGATGTGATGGCAGAACTAACAGTTTCTCCTCATTGTGGTTTTCATAAGTATGCTTTTCCCAATACCGGTGATGCACATATTATGTTAGACTTATCTCATCATTTTGATACAGACTCTCTTATTTTGAATACTTTGAATGTAGTTGATAGGAATACCATAACCGGAGAGAGGCAAACAAAAGGTTGGGGAGAAATCGGTGAAAAGTATTGGAGTAACCAGAAATTATATTTTGTTATGCAGACATCAGAACCTTTCCAAAAGGTAAAGGTTAAAGTCGAAGATGATTTGGTTGATGTGGAGAAAGCTGTAGGAAAAGATGTGAAAGCAGTTCTTGATTTTGGAGCGTCGGAAAATAAAACAATAAAGGTAAAGGTCGGTATTTCTGCTGTAAGTGTGGAAAATGCAAAACAAAATCTGGAAAAAGAAATTCCTGGCTGGGATTTTGATCAGGTCTTAGCCGATACCCGTTCTGTTTGGAATAAAGAGTTATCGAAAATAAAAATAGATGCCACGGATAGTGTAAGTACTGTTTTTTATACCGCTTTGTATCATTCTTTGTTGGCTCCATATTTATATAGCGATGTAAATGGAGAATATCGTGGATTTGATGGTAAAACACATAAAGCAGAAGGTTTTAATCAATATACGGTGTTTTCTTTGTGGGATACGTTCCGTGCAGAGAATCCATTGATAACATTATTGAATCCCAATATTGTGAATGATTTTGTAAATTCGATGCTCACTCAGTATGAGGAATATGGTTTGTTACCGATCTGGCCTTTATGGTCGAGTGAAACGAATTGTATGATTGGTTATCATGCGGTTCCGGTTATTGTAGATGCATATTTTAAGGGGATAAGAGGTTATGATGTTGAGAAAGCCTATCAGGCAATCAAGAATTCAGCAATGCAAAACGACTTTGGGGTGAAAGAGTTGAAAGAATATGGATATATACCGTATGATAAATATAATAAGTCGGTTTCAACCGCATTAGAATATTGTTATGATGACTGGTGTATCGCTCAGATGGCAAAGAGCCTGAATAAAATGGATGACTATAAGTATTTTATGGATCGTGCTATGAGTTATTCTGCTTATTTCGATAAGGAATATAACTTGATGAACGGACTTTCATCGAAAAAAGAATTTCGTCGACCTTTCGATCCTTTTTATTCTTCTTATAAAGAATGTGATTGGGTTGAAGGAAATTCTTGGCAGTATTCTTTTTTTGTTCCACATGATGTACAGGGGTTAATTAATTTGTTTGGGAATAAGGACAAGTTTGTAGCAGCATTAGATACATTGTTTTCTATGCCGTCGGTCATTTCCGGGCATGATGTACCGTTGGATATCTCCGGACTTATTGGTCAGTATGCCCATGGAAATGAGCCGAGCCATCATGTCGCTTATTTATATAATTACGCCGGTATACCGTATAAGTCTCAAGAAAAATTGCATGAAATAATGTATTCTTTATATACCACTGCACCTGATGGACTCTGTGGAAATGAAGATTGCGGTCAGATGTCAGCATGGTATGTGTTTAGTGCTATGGGATTTTATCCTGTTAATCCGGCCGAGCAAGTATATGTTTTTGGAAAACCAATGCTGCATAGTGCGGAATTTACGGTAAAAGATAAAACCTTTAAGGTAATAGCCCATAATCTGGATGAAAAGAATATTTATATTCAATCTATTAAGTTAAACGGGCAGGAATATAATCAATTGTATATTACTCATGAGGATATTGTTGCCGGAGGTACACTTGAATTTTTCATGGGACCTATTCCTTCAAAGGTGCAAAATTGGAAGTTACCTCCATCTGTAACACCTGCTTAAAAGAAATGAATAATGGCTAGGATTTTGAAAGATGCATTAGTGCTTCTGCTTTTTTTCTTTTTTATTGGATGTAATAAGGATACTGTATTTTGCTGTAAGAAAGGAGTTTATACCGCATCGTTGAAAGATGTCAGTTTTAGTGTGTCAGCAGAAAAAGCAGGACGTCTTATTTCTTTTCGATATGGGAAGGAAGAAATGCTTCTCCAGTCTGATGTTGAACCGACATATTATGGTGCCACTTTTTGGTTGTCTCCACAGGAATGGCATTGGCCGCCTTATCCTGTGCTTGATGAGTGGGCTTATGATGCAGTTCAAAAGGATGGAAAGTTGGAACTCTTTAGTCCGCCTGATCAAACAGCAGGGATAGAAGTGAAAAAGGAGTTTTCTTTTTCTAAAGACGGAGCTGTTTTTATTACCTATTGTTTGAAGAATATTTCAGAGGAGGTAAAATATTTGGCTCCTTGGGATGTAACTCGTGTATTAGGTGGGATAACCTTTTTCCCTGTCGGAGAGGCAGATATAATAAACCGTTCTTCTATATCTGATGCGTATGAGCAAGATGGCATTATATGGTATGAGATGGGGAAAAAACCGATTACTGATGCTCAAAAACTATTTTCGACAGCGAAAGAGGGATGGATAGCACATTATCGTAACGGTGTACTCTTGGTTAAATGTTTTCCGGATATTTCTTTATCTCAGTTACCACCGGGGCATGGAGAAGTGGAAATTTATGTAGCTCCTAACGGGAAGTATGTCGAGTTGGAAAATCATGGTGAATATGTTTCTTTACTTCCGGGAGCTTTATTGGTTTATAAACAGAAATGGTTTCTTGTTAAAGCTCCATTGGGTGCGAACGCAGATCATAAAGCATTGCTGGATATTGTACGGCAGTTAAATAAAAGTATATCAGAATAAGTTTAGGAAGAAATTAATAAAAGTTTAGATATGAAATATAAGGTATTGTTGGTATGTTCGTTTTTCTTGTTTTGCACTTATCTACAGGCACAACGAACAGTTTGGCTTGACGAACTTGATTTGTCTAAGGTCGACCAGTCAGCTGGAGACGCAGTGGCCCGAAAGTCGATGTGGAATACACCTCTGATTATTGCCGGTGAAAAATTTAAGCGAGGAGTGGGGACTCATGCTGAAAGTTTTTTTCGCATCCAGTTGGATGGAAAGACTACTTTCTTCAAGGCTTTAGTAGGAATAGATGATTCTGCTCCTGCATTTGAATTGGCTCAAGCTTCTGCAGAGTTTTTGGTGATTGGTGATGGAAAGATATTATGGAAAAGCGGGATAATGCATGGCGGTGATAAAGCTAAAGATATTAACTTATCGACTAAAGGTATAAAATCTTTGTTGTTGCGTGTCGACCATTGCGGTGATGGAATTACCGGAGACCGTGCTAATTGGGTGAATGCTTGTTTTGAAGTAAAAGGAAAAGATCCGGTTGCTGTAAGTAAAAAGCGTGAACCGGAATATATCCTTACTCCTCTTGCCTCGAATGCGCCTAAAATAAATGCTCCGTATATCTATGGTGCACGCCCCGGTAAGCCATTCTTATTTACAGTACCGATATCCGGGGCAAGACCTCTGAATGTGGAAGCCGGGAATCTGCCTGATGGATTGTCTATTGATGCGCAAACAGGTATTATTTCCGGAACAGCTAAAGAAAAAGGGACTTACTTGGTTGACGTTGTCGCTGAAAACAGTTATGGGAAGGATACTCAAAAACTTACGCTGGAAATTGGAGATAAATTGGCTCTTACTCCCCCGATGGGGCTTAGTACCTGGAATGTTTTTGGGGATGATATTGATGATGCCAAGATACGTAGAATGGCGGATGCAATGGTTGAAACCGGTTTGATAAATTATGGTTATGCATATATTAACATAGATGATGGATGGCAAGGAGAACGCGGTGGAAAATATCATGCGATTATGCCGAATGAGAAATTCCCGGATATGAAAGGATTGGTAGATTATGTGCATAGTAAAGGACTGAAAATCGGTATATATTCTTCTCCGTGGGTAGAAACATTTGCCGGTTATATCGGTGGAGGAGCGGATACGCGTGATGGTAAAGTTGTTAACTCATCTAAACGTTATGGTGAATATTCTTTTGTGAAGAATGATGTGCAACAATGGGTTGAATGGGGATTTGATTATTTGAAATATGATTGGATTACCAATGATATTGCCCATACGGCAGAGATGACTTATCTATTGGATAAAGCTAACCGGGATATTGTTTTCAGTATATCCAATGCAGCTCCTTTTGCATTGGCGGAAGATTGGAGTAACTTGACAAATCTGTGGCGTACTACCGGTGATATACAAGATACGTGGAGTAGCATGACTACAATTGTTTTTTTACAGGGGAAATGGAAATCTTATGCAAAACCGGGAAGTTGGAGTGATCCGGATATGTTGATAGTAGGTAAACTGGGTTGGGGGAAAGAACTCCGAAACACCCGGTTGACACCGAATGAACAGTATTTGCATATTTCGTTATGGAGTATTCTAGCTGCACCGTTATTGGTGGGATGTGACATAAGCCAGTTGGATGATTTTACGAAGAACCTGCTTTGCAACAATGAAGTGATTGCAGTAGATCAGGATATGGCGGGAATCCCCGGGTCGAGAATCTTCATGGATAAGGATGAGCAGATTGAGATTTGGTCACGTCCGTTGAGTGACGGCTCTCAAGCAGTAGGTTTGTTCAATTTATCGGATGAGACCAAGAAAATAGCGGTCAATGAAGAAATGTTAGATATAAAGGGGAAATTTTCTGTCCGTAATCTGTGGGAGCAGAAAGAGAAGGGCACCTTCTCCGGAAAATACTCTTCAGATGTTCCTTCGCACGGAGTTGTCTTCATAAAAGTAACCAAACTTGATTGATATTCTTTTGTAATAGTTGTAAAAACAAGTCTGAGAAAAAGGATGTACATTCCCCCTTCTCAGACTTTTTTGTAAGAATATCGGGATTCTATTTGGTGGATTCATCTGATATATACGTCTCTATATTAAATTACGATGTCTCTATTTTGTTAAACCAAATATTAAATTCATTTATTATGAGAAAAAATTGTATTTTACTGGTTTTGATTTTCCTTTGTGGCTTTTTTAATGTCAGCGCACAAAGTTCAATAACAGTACCTGATGAAGGTAAGGTATATAGTCTGATAAACGTAGGTTCGGTTCGTTATCTTACGGCACTTAGTGAACCGGAGGATAATGGTTGGTTGGTTTATGATGTTGCCATTGCTGATCGCTATTCAACTGAAGAGGAGAGAACAAGACAGCAATTTAAGTTTATTCCTATTTCCGGTAAAGCAGGTAAGTATTATATTCAGAATGTAGCTTCAGGCAAGTATATTACACAGGCTGAGCCTTCTTTAGATGGTAATGATTGGGTTGCAGTGTGGGCTGATCCGAGTGATATTGCAGCATATGGAGATAAAATAGAATTTGTTATTACTCCTGTTGAAGATGGAAAAGTTCGTATTGGAAATCAGGATTTTCAGAATTTGTTGGGAGTAGACGGTCTTGAGAACAATGCTTATGTAAAATGTGTCTGGAATACCTATTCAGGGGGCGATGTTATTATGTATACGTGGACTATCCTTGAATATATTGCTGGTAATGCTGATAGAACAGCATTAGGAACTAGTTTAGATAATGTGAAGAACTATTTAAGTAATCCGGCAATACAGGTTGGTAGTGCAATCGGTCAATATCCTCAGGATGTATATGATGAATTGTTGGCTAAGCAGCGCAAGATGTGTTTGACGATTCGGAGGCAACTCAAGAAGAAGTTGATGCTGCAAAAGCAGTTTTGGATGCTATCTTTAAGGCTTTCCAAGAAAGTCTGATTATTATACAGCCGGAGCCTGATAAAGAATACTATATTATATATGATGGAGAGGCTGATACTAAAGGAATGAGTTCTTTAGATGAAAATGAAGATAGTAAAGCTTTCTTGAATGCGTTTAGCGAGCAGCAATTTAAGTTTGAGAAAGTGGAATCTAATGACATTGTATATTATAAGATCCAATCAACCAAAGATGGAAAATACTTATATAAGGATGGTGAATATGAGACTAAGTGGACGGATGATGTGACTGTTGTGGGAGATGATGCTCTTTTCAGAATTACACCGACCGGTAATGTAGAAAAACCAAAGTATGTATTGCTTCAGGTTAATGCTACCGGAGGATATTTAGGTAATGATCCCGGAACAGATTGGTGGAGTGATGTTTATTCTAATAAGGTTGCAAACAAAGCGACTTATTGGAAAATAACCACAGAAAAACCGAAAGATCAACCACAGATAACATTGAATGTTGATATGAGAGATGAAGCGGTTAGTCCTGATGGTATTTGGGTAACCGGAAACTTTATTGGTTGTAACTGGGCTGAACCGGGTAGTAATCCTGCCTATGAGTTAACAGACCCGGATGGAGATGGAATCTATTCCGTGACAGTTGAATATAACAAAATGGCAAGAACCGGCTACGAGTGTGTGGTTGCAAATGATGGTAATGCGCTTGATAGAGCAAAGAATCCGATGGAATACAAATTTGCTAACGGAAAAGGTTGGGCTAATACTGAAAGTTTCTTTGATGATTGTACTTTGTTGACCAATCGTATATTAGGCGTATATACAGATGAAGTAGATGTTCCGGCTGTTAAATTAAATCTTTGTGGAACTTCCGAAACTGAGGAACGGATAAAAGTAGCTTGTGTGGGTGACAGTAATACCCAAGGTATTGGCTGGTGGATTCTTCCTTATAAAGAAGCATGGCCGATTCAGTTGAGAGGTTTGATGGGAGATGATTATCAGATTCAGAACTTTGGTCTGGGCGGTGTAACTCTAACCGGATGGATGGGTACAGACCGTCATGGGCTCGTTCAGGAATTCGATCCTAATATTATCCTAATCAATTTGGGAACTAACGATGCCAACCCTGCTTATCAGTTCAGTGAAGAGAATTACGAAAAAACTTATAGGAATCTTATTGATATCTATTCACAAGGTTCTGCTAAACCTCAAATCTATTTGATGACTCCGATGAAAGCCTTGGATGAGACACAAAACAATACGATTGTTAATAGTATTTGTCCGATAATCAAGAAGCTGTCTAAGGAACTTGCATTGCCGTTAATTGATTTCTATACGGAAACCCTTCCTTGGACAGTAAATGATCATTATGCAGACGGTCTCCATTTGAAGAGTCCTGAAGCAACGCTTGATTTATCCAAGAAAGCAGCTTCTATATTGAAGACTGCCAAACCTCAGATTGTTCAAACCGGCTTTGATTTATTTGCAAGTGCCGATTATGCAGAATATCGTTGGTATATGGATGGTGAGTTACTTGAAGGAGAAACAGCGAAAAAAATTACTGCAAGTGTTACAGGTTCTTATCAGTTAGGCGTGAAATTATCAGCTACAGCAGATGATGTGTTATTATCGGAACCACTTACTGTTGTAGTAACTCCTACAAGTTTAACGGATTTATCTAAGGAGGCTATCTCTATCTATCCGAATCCGGTGAAGGATATTTTGACAATCCGGGGAATGGATGAAACATCCGGTGTTTCATTTAAATTGTATGATGTAACAGGAAACTTGCTGTTAGAGTCTACTCACTCGGAATTGGATATGTCCGGATTAAATAGAGGAGTATACTTCCTTGATATAGCAGGAGATGTTCGTAAAGTAGTGAAACAATAGTTTTGGAAGAACGAGATTTATAGAAAAGAACCTCTTGGCCGGATATCGGTCAAGAGGTTTTTTTTTGTATCTGTTTTGAATTTCTGGCATAGTCTTGCCGGTCAGCGTAATTTTGTCTTTTTATGCATATTTTAAAATGGTATTTTTTACATTCACCTCTTCACTTTTTGATGTAACAGCATGAGCTATAATTGGTTGGAGTGAAGGTGCTTTTTTTATGAACTGCACTCCAAAAGTTGGACAAAAATGTAGATTGAAAATGTGTATCGTCCTGTTTTTGGTTGACTGGTTAAACTTAATAATCCTACTATAGGTTGTCTATTTTTATTTCTTATTCTGTTTAGATATCTTAGTCCTGCCTGGGGTTGACCGCCGGGGTACCCCGGCGGTCAACCCCAGGCTCTTTTTACAAAGATACACCTTCTTCTTCATTCTTGTACATATCTTGTTTGTTTTTATAGTATGTTTTCCACTGTCTCTTTAATATGCCACTCTGTCCGTGCGCTTCTTCAGGAGTAAGGTAGCTATTGCTCAGATGCGGTCTTCTCTTGTTGTAGATCCCTATAATCTCTGCTATCCGCTCCCTTCCCTGCTCCAAAGATTCTATAGTTTCCCTGTTTAACCACTCCTCTTTCAGGATGCCATTCACCCTTTCGGCAACAGAATTTTCCTTAGGGTCACCGTTCTCTGTCATGCTAATCTGTATTCCGTGCGATTGCAGCAGTTCCACATATGCCTTGCTGCAATACTGTACCCCGCGGTCAGAGTGATGCATCAGCCTGTGCCCGGAAGGCAGGTTCTCCAAAGCCATTTTCAGTGCGGCGAGAGGACTTTCCATGCCCAGGTTAGCGGACAGATACCAGCCCACTATCTTATGGGAATACACATCGGTCAGCAGGCTCAGATAGATGAATGTGCCGTCACGCAGCCTTATGTACGTGATGTCAGCTACCCAAACCTGGCTCGGACCATCCGGAATGCGCCCTTTCCATAGATTGCTGAACTTATGGAAATGATGCCAGGACAAGGTGGTCACAGGACGGGATGTCCTCTGCTTCCTGACCAACAGCCCGTTGACTCCGAGCAAGTCGAAGAATGCATCACGCCCCGGAACAGTACCTGCGGGAAGACGCTGCCGTACCAAATGCAGTAGCTTTCTTCCACCCAGAACGGGAAGTTCCTTGCGGATAGCCACAACCTCACGAAGGACAATCTCTTCCGCAAGGGCAGACTTCTGCCCGCGATTCAAGTGTTTGTAATAGGCTTGTTTAGAGTATCCAAGCAGTGCACAGCAGGAGGGGATACTAACCCCGTCAATGCCATGAAGCCTGCTCACGGCTTGGAACCAAAGTTTTTTCGAATCTCGACACCGAACTTCTCTTCAGCCAAATCTATCATCGTCTCGCTCAAACGGAAATGGAGAGTAGCTTCTGCCAGTTGCTTATCCTTGTCTGACAGTGCCTTTTGAGTTTTGGAAAGGGCACGCTCAAGCTCACGGATACGATTAGACTGGGCGGATTCCATGTCTGTCTGCAAAAGACGTTTATTACGACGCTTTACCATAATGGTGGATGCTTTCAAATCTTCTGTGCATGCAAATTTACGCTTCCAGTGTGAAATTATACTAGCATCAGGAAGAGAATATTTACGGGCAACCTCAGAACGAGACATACCGCTAAGATAATCGCGGAGGACTGCTGTACGTAAGCAAACTGGATAAGCCCTGCCCATTTGACCACGACGTTGTACTACTTTTTTTAATTCTTTTGAACTCATTTGATGATCTGTTTGAGTCAACCTATAGCAGGACAAGACACAACAAAATAAGCAAGCCAAAAACGCCTAAGGGAGTGATGCCTAACGCTCCAGTAGCTGTAAGCTATCGCTCCCTTGAGTGTTAGACAACGCTCCC
>ERZ773208.3123-NODE-3123-length-10377-cov-2.512207_pt1 | contig 10377 bp, 8 predicted proteins | sample MGYA00581006_ERZ773208 | MGnify/ENA primary metagenome ERZ773208 (study PRJEB29015, sample SAMEA2737793) | human gut metagenome | biome: human gut; feature: human-associated habitat; material: faeces | place: China | collected 2012 ...
GACAAGTACCTGTACAATATGCCGTTTCTGCCGTAAATGAGGCCGGAGAAGGTTTGCTTGCATCGACAGATGTTATCTTGCTTGGCAATCCGTATCCTATGCCTTTCAATGAATCATTTACCAATTGTGAATTTGAAAATTATCTATGGACTACAATCGGTATAAAAGGAGCGAGTTCATGGGCATTCGCAAGTACCGGAATAAATCCGGATGTAAATCCTCAGGATAATGACGGCGGTATGATGGTATTTACCAGCGTTCAATTCTTACCGGGTAATATGTCACGACTTACTTCGCCTAAAATAGATATCAGCAAGGGAGAAAAACCTGTACTTAGCTTCTGGATGGCACATTCTACTAATACAAATATAACAGCGATAGGAGACGATGCTTTAGTTGTCAAAGTCTCTGCAAACAACGGAGTTTATGAACGTATGGATTCTATTCTTGTCAAGTCTGATAAAGATGGCTGGATAGAACATACTCTTTCACTGGACGCTTATAAAGGCTGTGAAAATATTCGTTTAGGTTTTGTCGGAGTAGCAGGAAGAACAAATAACATCTATATAGACAATGTATCTGTCACAGATAAGGCCGAATCTTCTATATCAGCAACAGATGGCGGGCAAATCCGCATTTATAGCGATAATGGTTTCGTTATTGTTGAAGGAGCGAATGATGAGGCGGTAACTATTTGCACAGTGGACGGTAAAACGGTTTATTCTTCCAAGCAACTGAACGGAAACAGGATTCCGTTGCAAAAAGGCTTCTATTTAGTATCGGTCGGGAGCCGGAAAGCCGCCAAGGTCACAGTTAAATAGGAGTAAGTTTTCCGAGAGTTACATCTCACCTTTCTGAGTCGTACGTTTCACCGTTGTGAGTCGTACGACTCATCGTTTTGAGACGTACGTCTCAGAAAAATGGGTTATACGTCTCAGAAAAATGAAAGAAAGTCAGGCTAATTACACCCCGGCTCAAGCGGGGGAACTAAGATGCTTTCTACACATTTTCATTTAGTTTTAATGCTGTCTCTTAAAACTAACAAGCTTTCCGGCCCCATGTTGAATAGTAAATCGATAATGCTTAGATTGGGCAGAAAGCCATGTCTGGTTTCAAATACCTGATAATAAGGCTTGGGAGAGAATTCAACATCCAATGAATCATCTTTCTTGGGATGGATCATTTCACGAAAATCAACTTCATTTGTCTGAAACTCCTGTCTGTATTCTTCCGTCCTTTGTATGCAAGGTGTTATATCTATCAGCTTACAGACTGTTTCGCAGAGCTTCTCGTTGAAATCAAACAAGAATTCATATTTCTTCTCATAAAACGGTCGGAAATCATCTTGGTAATAGTCGAAGTACGGACTGGTCTTATAGGCTGATTCAATAGCCGTCCAATGCAGGTGTCGCCATTTGCCGTGGTCGGAGATACGCACGTCTTTCATCGGGCATTTTAAGGAATCCGTCCTCTCTGTAGGGATTGTCAATGCAAGGGGACCATCCGCCGAAGCAATAATACAACGATTGCGATAGGTCTGTTTTATATAATTGTCATGCTGCTCTACGTATATCTGCGGATAAGCATAAAGTTTTGTGTAATATTGCACAGGTGCAAGATAAGCAGAACTTAAATAAACTGATTCATTCATTATTTTACAGTATGAAAGAAACGATTCCATCGGAATCCGTCAAATATTTCCGCTTCCGGGTCTTTGGAGAACCAGATAAAAGAAGCTTTGCCGATAATATGGTCTTCCGGCACAAACCCGAACCGACGCGAATCGTTCATGTTTATAGAGTTATTGGATACCATCCAGTAGTAGTCTTTGGTGAAAAGATAAGAAAAAGCCTTGTGCCCATCTACAAATAATGTATCACCACGTACTTCAGCGTTTCTGCCTTCATGTTGCATGATGGCATTGCGCAGTAACTTCACGTTCCATGGATAGACACGCACACTACTGCCTTTCTTTGGTATGACAAACGGATGGATATTATTATTGTCTTTCGCTTGTAAAGAACAGAACACGACAGAATTGCCCAGCTCTTGTTTTAAAAGGTATATTTCATAGTGGCTGAAGCTACGGATGAAACCGTCCTCATTGAAACCTATCAACTCATTATTATCAATTCCCAACCGTTTAATTACCTTCAACAGCGTATCTTCCTTTTCTTTCGGATAAGAGTATAAAGACTTATAATCGGGACTGAGTACAGCTTGGGAAGTTACGGTAAGCTGATCGGTGAGCATAAGTGTATCTCCGGGCACACCGACACAGCGGCTAATGAATACTTCCCGCCTATCAACTGCTGTTTGCGGATTCACAGGACGAGGGTTGTTGAAAACTACAATATCACCTTCCCGGACCTCTCCATTGCCCCACCGGTGATAGGAGAACAACGACATGAACGGTGTTCGCAGGCCATAACTCCATTTGTTGACAATAATCCGGTCTCCCTGATACAATGAGTTCTCCATACCGGAGAAAGGTATTGTACAGGAAGTAAAAGCAAAAGTCTTTACCAACAGTACGATAATAATGGCAATGGCTAATGCTTTTATCCAGAAATAGAGTCCTTTGTTCATGAAAGGGGAATATTCCTATTTAATGTTGTCTACCATCTTGAAGATACGGTTCCAACGGATTTTTCCATCCAACCATCCTCTATCCTTGTCAAGTGATAACCATACGACGATAGGCTTTCCTACTACGTGGTCTTCCGGTACGAATCCCCAGTAACGGGAGTCAGCCGAGTTGTGACGGTTGTCGCCCATCATCCAGTAATAATCCATTTTGAACGTATAGGTATTGGTTTTCTCCCCATTGATGTAAATGCCATCATCCTTTACAACTAAATCGTTCCCCTCATACACACGGATAGGACGGTCATAGATAGGCAGGTTATCTTCTGTCAGCGTGATAGACTCACCCTTTTTCGGAATCCATATCGGGCCATAGTTGTTGCGGTCCCACTTCGTGTACAGGTTTTGCGGATAAAGTCCGCTTTCACCATACTCCGGTTGCATTTCGATATTTGCTATCAGGTCTTTACGTCCCAGTAACGCGTCATGTGCAGCTTTTGTCAAAGGCATCAGGTACATGGTTCCTTCCTGATTATGCTGGCGGGTGTCATCATCACTGATACCCAATTCGCGGAATAAATCCTGCGGAATAGGACGTCCTGTTGTTTCAATGATATAGTTGAACTGTACGTTCTCCGGTTGCTTTTGTGCTACGCCATTCAAATACACTACACAGTCTTTGATCTGAAGCGTATCTCCGGGAAGTCCTACACAACGCTTGACGTAATTTTCCCGACGGTCTACAGGACGTGTCATCACTTTGCCGTAGATTTGCGGGTTGTCAAGTATCTGTTTGCGTCCGGCATTATAGTAAAGGTCATAAACCACCTCCTGCTGTTTACGGCTAAGACTGTCCATGTTTACCCGGTTCGGATACATTTGCTGTCCGATGCCATAGCTCAACGAGTAGAAATCCACAGCTTGATAATCCGGTGCAGTGGCAACCGTGTCACCTGCCGGAAAGTTGAATACTACAATATCATTCAGCTTTACGTCTCCGAATCCTTTTACACGTTTATACTCCCATTGTGGCCATTCGATGTAAGATTTGGTATTCAGAATAGGCAATGTATGTTGTGCCAACGGCATAGATAGCGGGGTATTCGGCACGCGAGGTCCGTAACTCATCTTGCTGACAAACAGGAAATCGCCCACCAATAGGGACTTCTCCAAAGAAGAAGAAGGTATCTGATAGTTCTGGAAGAAATAGATATTCACAAAATAGACGGCTACCAAAGCAAAGACAATGGCATCCACCCAGCTCATAATACTGCGTACAGTCTTGTTCTTTGACTCTTTCCAGAAGTACCAAGGTATCTTTTTGGATATATAAGCATCGAAAATAAAGGGTACTACGATCAGTCCCCACCAACTCTTCACCCAAAGCAGGAAGAGAAGATAAAGGATGGTAACAATGCCGAAACTAATCCATTGTTTGCGTGTCGCTTGTCTCATAGGTAAATGGTATTTAGTTAGAATTTGAATAAATCGTTCATACCCAACATACCTTCATGGTCATGGGTATATTCTGCTGCAAGTACAGCGCCGAGCGCAAAGCCTTTCCGGTTCTTGGCATCATGCGTAATCGTGATACTATCTGCCACAGAATCATAACGAATAGAATGAATACCGAAAACTTCACCTTCACGAATGGAATGAATGGGGAGTTCGTCTGCTGTATGTGCTTCCTCTTTCACCCAACGGTCTTTGCGGTCTATATTGTCGAGGATACCTTCGGCAAGGGTGATAGCCGTACCGCTTGGAGCATCGAGTTTATGCACATGGTGCGTCTCGGTCATGGATACATCGTAAGCAGGAAATTGGTTCATGATGTGTGCCAAATACTTGTTTACAGCCGAGAATATGGCTACGCCAAGACTGAAGTTAGAAGCCCAAAAGAGGGTTTTCCCACCTTTCGTGCAGAGTTCGCGGATTTCATCACCATGCTCGCCCATCCATCCGGTACTTCCGGAAACTACCTTTACACCGGCAGCGAATGCTTTCATATAGTTATTATAAGCAGATGCGGGAGAGGTGAACTCGATAGCAACATCTGCCGAACGAAATGCGTCGGAATTAAAATCCTCCTGATTATTCAAGTCTATAATGCTAACGATTTCATGTCCACGGGTAGTAGCTATTTGCTCAATTTCTTTTCCCATCTTGCCATACCCAATCAATGCAATTTTCATAACAGGTTATTTATTGTGTTCAATATCAACGAACAAAGGTACTAAAAATGTAGTAACCTGTCCGTTTGTTTTATATTTTTTATGGAATACGCTCCCCTATCGTCTTCTTAGAAACGTTTAATCAAGAAGCTCGGATTAACACGGAGATACAGTCCTGCGGCAAAACTCATCGCATTGCCTTCCCGGTACCATCCGTTTGTGGCAGAGTGAGCATCGACAGCAAGATTATTCAAGACGTCGGCATGAATACCCCATGAAAAGCCTTTGGCTAATGATTGTGAATACTCTACACTTGCGGTCACCAGCTTAGGCTTGTTGTAGGTGAGTCCCTTTTCGAAAGTGGAAACTGTTCCGAAAAGCGGGTTGCCGAATACGGTAATGAAGTCTTTGCACTGCCAGTAACCGGCGTGTACTTGAAAACGCCATATATCAGCCGTTGCTTTCGCATAAACGCCGTATCCTTTGTCAAAGGGAGCATTTCACCTTTCTGCTGACCGAAATAGGCGGCAGTGGTTTCCAGATTGAGCTTTGTGAATACACGGTTACGCAAATGAATATCCAGTCCTACCCCGGCAGCTGCATTCAACCATGTCTTTACGCTACGGGATTCGGCATCCGGGTTGATCTCTCCGCCACGATGTTGAAAAAGCATTTGTACGGGGAAGTAGACATGGGTACGGGCAGCAGGATTGTTTGCCTTGAAACGCGTGGATAATCCGAAGGTAAACGATTCCTGATGATCGTCGTCCTGGAAGATGAAGCTCTCCCAGTTTACCCACATATCGAAATCCATCGGACGAGTCTTCCAAAGTAATTGTATGCCCGCTTCGGGATCTCCTGTCAGTCCCATTTCTTTATTATATAGGGGGTCTATCAGGTTATGATTGTTTTTACCGTAGAGTGTTCCCAAAATGATATCGAATGTATTGGATAAAGCCAGTTGTACACGGAATACAGGCAGGCAATGGAAACCCGTCTGTGTCTGTCCGCCTTTCCATTCGGCAATATCGCTGTAGTTCAGGTTCGGGTATTTGTTGGCTCCCCAATAACGAAGCAGGTATACGCCTGCCTCCACTCTCAGATTACGGAGGGGTTGGTAACCGAAAGTCGGCTGTATCCAAAGCCCCGGAAGGGTATAGCCTTTCGTCAGTCTTCCATCATATTCGTTGTCACGGATGAAGTTAACGTTGTCGAGACTAAAGGTAAGTTCTCCTTTACCGCTGCGGTCTATGGCATAGTCTTCATGAAACAGGAGAGAATCCATCTGGGCGTATGTCTGTGTAGCAGGTATGAAAGTGAACACGCACATGCCTATCAGTAATTTGTGTAGAAATGACATTTTCATATATAATAAGATATATTTGTGCAAATGTAGTTAAAAATGGGAATAACTACTTACCTTTGACACAAAAAGATGGAGCAGTTACTGCATTATGTGTGGAAGCACAAGATATTTCCCTTGAAAGAGTTAAAGACAACGACCGGACTTCCGGTTGAGATTATAGATACAGGGCTGGCGAATACCGATGCCGGTCCTGATTTCTTTAACGCCAAGATAAAGATAAACGGCACGCTATGGGTGGGCAATGTGGAAATACATACCCATGCATCAGACTGGTACAAGCACGGACACGATCGTGATAAAGCATACGACTCGGTCATTCTGCATATTGCCGAGGAAGTGGATGCGAACGTTTGCCGTGCGGATGGCGAACCGATACCGCAAATGCAGCTTAGCTGTCCGGATTCCGTTTGCAATAACTTTAATGAGCTTCAACGGGCAGACAGGTATCCGGTTTGCCGGGATATAATCAAGAGCCTGCCAAAGCTGACCATCCATTCGTGGATGTCTGCACTCCAGACTGAACGCTTCCGGCAAAAGGCGGAACAGGTGGAGAAACGCTTAGAAAGGTGCGATGGTAATTGGGAGGATGCTTTCTTTGTGACGCTTGCCCGCAACTTCGGTTTCGGTCTGAACGGAGACGCATTCGAGATGTGGGCGGAGATGCTGTCACTCCGTGCCGTAGACAAATATCGGGATAACTTGTTCCAGATAGAAGCCTTCTTCTTCGGACAGGCGGGATTGCTGGAAGAGGAGATAGACGATGCGTATTATCATCGGCTGCAAAAGGAGTTTACTTATCTGCAACACGTATTCGACCTCCGGGTGACAGATGCCTCCCGATGGCGTTTCCTGCGTCTTCGCCCGGGTAACTTCCCGCATGTACGGATTGCCCAACTTGCGTTCCTTTATTATCAGGAACGGGGGTTACTGTCACGAGTAATGGAGGCAGAGAGCGTGAAACAGGTAAAAGCCATCCTCCGTTCCCGTGTATCGGAGTATTGGGAGACGCACTATCACTTTTACCACATTTCACCCTGCCGGGCTAAGTCCCTGAGTGATTCCTCGCTCAACCTGATCATCATCAATACAGTCGTAACATTCCTGTACGCCTACGGACGTTTCAAAGGTGACGAACGGTTGTGTGAACGGGCTACCGATTTCCTTGAGGAATTGAAAGCGGAAAACAATTATATCATACGTATGTGGAGTGAAGCAGGCTTGAAGATAGACAGTGCTGCCGATTCGCAAGCCTTGATACAATTGAAGAAGGAATATTGCGACCTCAAAAAATGCCTCCATTGCCGGATAGGATATGAATATCTGAAGAAAGGTCATGCTTAGCATTCGCGTGCGGTAACGCACCCGTATAACCGTGCGGTGATGCCCGCGCCTGTGCGTGCGGATGCGCCCGCACATAGCCGGGCGGTGGTGCCCGCACAGGCGCGGGCGGTAGTGCACGTGCATAAGGGTGCGGGTATCCTATATTATTTATAAAATACCTCCGTCCGCTTATTTGTTATTTCATCGGAATATCTATATTTGCACCCAGTTTACAAGCCATATTATTAAACTCTTACCCGTATGAAAAAGAGTCTGTTTGCTCTCTCCCTGTTTCTGCTTATGCAAGCAGTAAACCTATCGGCAGTAATGGCTCAGGATGAGCCTGATGCAAGTTTCGATGCTTTCCTGAAGAAGTTTACTTCCAGTGCCGAATTCCAGTATTCCCGTGTGAAGTTTCCTGTTGCCACGCCTATCTTCCTGATTACGGCAAACGGGGATGAACAGGAAGTTCCCTTTACACAAGAAGAATGGCCTTTATTGGGAGATAAGGAGCTGAAAGAGTTTCGGCAAGAGACGCAGGATGGCGTTTACTTTCGTCACTTCACTGTCAGGGACAAAGACCATGTGGAGTTTGAAGCCGGACTGGAAGAATCCGAACTCGATCTGAGCGTCATATTCGACCTGATAGACGGTAAGTGGTACGTCACCGATTGCTTCAACGGCATCTACGGCGGCATCCCGGTAGATGATTTTGATGCTACGGTTTACGAAGTGCAGCAGAAGAACGAACAGTTCATCAAGAAGCACCCTTAAAAGCCTCGTGCACGGCAGCGCAACCTGTCCCCCATGCTTTTAATAAGATGCAACAGGGCGTCATGAAAGCTATTTAACCGGAAGTCAAGTTAATTAGCAACGAAGCCTGTCAATATACATACCGAAAAACGCCCAAGGGAGCGTTGGCTAACGCTCAAGGGGGCGTCACCCAACGCCTAAGGGAGCGATAGCTTACATCTACTGGAGCGTTAGCCAACGCTCCCTTGAGCGATTTACAAACCCATCAATAGATAATAAAAATACGGTCGATTGTCAACAAACTCCCATCGTTTGTGAACAATCGACCGTATTTTTCACTATAACAATTCCCTCCTAAACTGTTTTATTCCGTCTTGCCCGTAAATAAGAACGTCGTCCATAGATAGTTACTACTACGAAACAGATGAGTGGCAGGATGAACGACAGGTTCACTGCCGGCATACCGGCAATCTCTTTCAGGTCGATAATGCTTGCCTGAAGCGGCGGCAGAATAGACCCTCCTAATATTGCCATGATAAGCCCCGCTGCTCCGAACTTGGCATCATCACCCAAACCTTCCAGTGCAATACCGTATATAGTGGGGAACATAAGCGACATACAGGCGGAGATACCTACAAGGCAATACATACCTAAAATATTAGTAAAACAGATTGTGCCGACGGTAAACAACCCTGCGGCGATGGCAAGAATCATCAGTAGTTTGCCCGGATTGAGGTACTTCAACAGGAAGGTACATACGAAACGGCTGATACAAAAGATAATCATCGCTACGATATTGTATTGCTGCGAAAGCACTTCGGCTGCCTTTTCTTCCATACCTGTCGACATGAAATAACGCGTACCGTACTGAATGATGAATGTCCAGCACATAATCTGTGCGCCTACATAGAAGAACTGTGCAATAACACCCTCCCGGTAGTGATGACGGCAGAAAATACGTTTCAATGTCGGTATGAAGTCTATTTTATGACTTTGGTCGCAGTTCTTCGGCATCTTGGTGAATCGTATCAACAGGAACATCGCAAAGATAACGATACCGATAATGATATAGGGGGTAATAAGTACCGTAAGGTCACTCTCCTTTACCGCTTCAAACTGTTGCGCATCAAGTGTGGCACGTTGTGCCGTATCCAGCGGGCTAAGGCGTGCCTGAATAAAGTTCATTGCCACATACATGCCCAACAACGAACCCATCGGGTTGAATGACTGGGCGAGGTTGAGCCGCCGGGTTGCTGTCTCTTCCGTACCCATCGAGAGGATATACGGGTTGGAACTCGTCTCAAGGAACGACAACCCACATGTCAGAATAAAATAGGCAAACAGGAAAGGATAGTATTCTCCTGTCATCTTGGCGGGCAGAAACAGGAATGCACCGAGGGCATAGAGTCCCAGCCCGAGCAAGATACCCGCTTTATAGGAATACTTGCGAATGAACATCGCTGCGGGAAACGCCATAGCGAAGTAACCGCCATAGAATGCCACCTGTACCAATGCACCGTCTGTCACGCTCATACGGAATATCTTGGAGAATGCTTTCACCATCGGGTTGGTAATATCGTTAGCAAAACCCCACAGGGCGAAACAAGAAGTGATGAGGATAAAGGGCAGCACGTAGCTCACACCGTTTTTGTGAAGTATAGATTTACTAGTGTCTTTCATTGGTTGTTCTTATTAATGTTTGGGATAATAGATGATGGGTTCCGCACTGCGGATGGCTATCTGCTTCAGCTCCTGCATGTCACGGATATCTCCTTTGGCAAGTGCCTGCATCAGGATATTACCGATAGCGGTTGCTTCTACGGGTCCTGCATAGACGGGAATGCCGAGTGCGTCGGCAGTCAATTGGTTGAGCAGAGCGTTTCGTGAGCCTCCACCGATGATATGCAACTGCTTTACCGGAGTGTTCAGGCAACTGTTCATTAATTCTACTGCTTTCTTGTAACGGGCAGCGAGTGATTGTAAAGTGACGCGTACATAATCAGCTTTCGTATGCGGTACACTCATGCCGTGAGTATGGCAATAAAGGGCAATAGCTTCTTCCATACATACCGGATTGAGAAAGTCCGCACTGTCTACGTCAATTACCGAATCTATGCCGGATTGTGCCGCTTGAGGCAGGATTACGTCGAAAGCCACCCCTTCGCCACGTGTTTCCCACTC
>ERZ773208.3133-NODE-3133-length-10353-cov-3.004855_pt1 | contig 10353 bp, 6 predicted proteins | sample MGYA00581006_ERZ773208 | MGnify/ENA primary metagenome ERZ773208 (study PRJEB29015, sample SAMEA2737793) | human gut metagenome | biome: human gut; feature: human-associated habitat; material: faeces | place: China | collected 2012 ...
CTAAGAAGAAATACGCCCGCCGCCTCCTGCTTATCGATGGAGCAAGCGGTTATTGATGCCACTGTTGCGTACTTCAAAAAAGAAGTGATGCCGGATCTGAATCCACATCTGAAGGATGACACTATTGACAAAATGGTCAAGCTGATAAGCATAGATATGACCATACCTGAAAGCAAAAAGAAAAGCCTCATGGCATTCCATGAGACTGGTGATGATGCTACATTTCTTGCAGAAGTATTTTTATATGCCCTCAACAGGCCAAACAAGAAGCAGAGCAATACTGTTGAATATCAGGATGCTCCTTTGCTTGCCGAGGCAAACTACGAGTGTCCGCTTTGCCACAAAAAGTTGGTAGACTCTATAAAGGGGCAAGCAGTAAAAAAATATAGGATTACACAGGTTTTTCCTGCAGGGCTAAAAGAAGAGACAGCAGCAGAATTTGCTGCCGTCTATCCCATTCCGTTGAAGCTCGATGCACTGGACAATCTCATCGCTCTTGACGAGGATTGTGCAGAGCGATACCTTCTGAGCCCTACTGCCGAAGAGTACGGCAAACTACATGAAATTAAAACACAGCTTACAAAGAATTATGCGGCGAAACTGTCCGTAAACGATGTGCAACTTGAAGATGATATCCGAACTATACTCAGTGCCCTGGGCACCATAAAAAACGCATCGGAACTTGCCGAACTTGAGTATGAGGCTTTGCGCATAGATGAGAAGTTTGATGCTGAAAACTTCATCTTAAAAAATGAGACACAGATGCAGGTGGTAACTTATTACCGATACATAGAGAAGGTTTTCTCAAATTCAAATGCTGATTTTGACATGATAGCGTCCGAAATTAAAGTTAGTTCCATGAAACTGGAAAAAGCCGGTTTGTCACAACAAGATGTAATCAGCCAGCTATCAGAGTGGATACGAAACAAGGCTGGGCTTGGAACGGAAAGCCTCTTGGCTTGCAACATCGTTGTATCCTTTTTTATACAGAATTGCGAGGTGTTTCATAAATGAAAATGCCGAATAAGGTGACACCATACAAAGAAAGCAGCATCGCAAAATTCCCGGTAATTCTTGAACTTCTCGAAAAGAAGAATATGACACCATCAGAGCTGTTTTCCAAGGTGAGGAAGAATAAGATCCAGAGCATCGACGAGTTTGTAGAGATTATAGATTGTCTCTATGCCATGCATAAAATAGAAATCGACGGGGAGGTGCTTCATTATGTTGGTTGAAGTAAGGTGCGACAAATTTGTCAGCAACGGTAAAACCAGAGAACCGATTCGTTTTCATGCCGGGCTTAACGCCGTTCTCGGAGATGACAACGGCTCAAACTCCATCGGAAAATCCACTTTTCTCATGATTCTGGACTTCGTATTTGGTGGTTCTGACTATGTCAAAAAATGCGTTGATGTTCAGGAGAATGTCAAGGAACATACTATTTGTTTTGCCTTCAGCTTTCACGGACAGACGTATTACTTTTCAAGAAATACGGTCGACTATAACAATGTCGTGAAATGTAATGCTGAATATCAAGCATTGCCAGATGAAGATCCGCTATCACTTCAGCAGTATGGAGAATTTCTCTGCGAACATTATGCCTTGTCAGCAGAGGGGATAACTTGGCGTGGAGCAATCGCAAGGTTTATTCGAGTTTATAAAAGAGACACTTTGGATGAAGAGCGCCCTTTGCGCTCCTCCAAAGACGAGAAGACGGCCGACGCTATCAAAGGATATATGCGCCTATTTGACAGATACTCATCTGTCGAGGCACAGATAAAGCAGGCCGCTGTGGCTGAAGATGAAAAAGAAGCATTTCGTAAGTCTACGCAGGAATACAATCATATCCGTGCCGCGAAAAATGATAAGGAAAAAGAGGCAAACGAAGCCAGGATCACCGAACTTGAACAACAGGAACGAATTCTGATCGATGACAATAATCGTGGGCTTCTTGACCTCGATAGTATCACTGCACAGAGACTCTCGGAGCTGAATGAAGCCCTGATAAATTACCGAAGGCAGAGGGCGTTGATTCAAGCACAGCTGAATTCCGTGCGTCGTGACATGACTGGCGAAAGACGTAGCTTCAAGAAAACATTTACCGATTTGGAGCGTTTCTTCCCCAATGAGGAATTTCACACATTGGAAGAGATAGAGCGTTTTCACCAGAAGTTGACTAAAATCCTAACACAGGAATTCACAGAAACAGAGAGAAGTCTCGCCACTACCTATGTGTTGCTGGGCAACGAAATAGCCGCAATTAAGGAGCAGATCACCGAGATCAAAAATGTTCCGAATGTCTCGCAGGCGATCCTGCGAGAATATGCGCAGATCACTGCTGAGTTAATCAACTTAAGAAAGGCAAATGAAAACTATGATAAATTGCAGCGTTTGAAACGGGTTGCTGCCGATTACGCCGCAACAAGGGATACTATAATAGCTGACGAACTTCTCGCTATTGAAAGTACTATTAATCAGGAGATGGGTAGCATAACCCTGGAGATTTTAGGCGATGCAACTCATATGCCGCCTGTCCTCAGGCTTGAAAAGCTGAACAAGTACGCATTCAACACACCAAACGACGGAGGTACCGGGGCGCAGTACCGCGGTCTCATTACCTTTGACCTTGCCAACATGGCCGTTGCCCCCGTTCCGTTTGTGGTTCACGATTCTGTGCTGCTTAAGAACATAGAGAGAGCGGTATTCTCTGCTATTATTAGGGTGTACCACAATCAAAAGGATCAGAACAAACAGGTGTTTATGGCGTATGATACCCTTGATGCTTATGATGAGGAGACCCGTAAATTAGTGGAAGAAAACGCCGTGCTGCAATTATCTCCAGGAGGCAATGAGCTTTTCGGATGGGCATGGAACAAGGAGAGACAAGATGAAACAGAGCAAGCGTAAAAAAGAATTGAAGTCCGAGTTTTCTTATAACCGACTTTGGAAAATGCTGATTGATCGCAACATGAAAAAAGGAGAGCTGCAAGAAATAAGCGATGTTTCCGCTGCTTCGATTGCAAAAATGGGTCGTTGTGAAAATGTCACAACAGATGTCCTGCTCCGGATTTGTGAAGCCCTTGATTGCAATATCGAAGACATTATGGAGCGAATTCCCCTCCAACAGGATAAAGAGAAGAATGTATAAAAGGAGGGGGGTCTCCTGTGGAAAAACTAATTGATATCAGCAGCTATCCTGTTGCGCAGGTGCTGGATGTGCTGCTTCAAGATAAAACGACAAAAAAGAACATCATATGGGCGACCGACACTTATGCGGAGTTTGGCGAAGCATTCACGGACAAGGTGCAGCTGGACGCGAACGCCATCCTGCGCCGAACCGATCTCATCCGCCCCCGCATCCAGAAGTCGCAGGAGGCACAGGCGCAGCGAACGAGGAAAAAAGCAGAGGTGTTTACGCCCGCATGGCTTTGCAATCAGATGAACAATCACTGCGATGAGGACTGGTTCGGGCGCAGCGGCGTGTTTAACACGGAAAACAGCGACCATACCTGGACGATATCAGAGGGGAAGATCGAATTCCCGAAAAAAAAGAAGTGGCAGCACTATGTGGACTCCCGCCGGCTGGAGATCACCTGTGGCGAGGCTCCGTACCTGGTTTCCCGGTATGATGTATCAACGGGAGAACTGATCGTCCCGCCCATGCGGCGCATCGGAGTCCTTGACCGAAAGTTGCGCATCGTAAACGAGAATACGGAAGACTATGACGACTGGAAATGGACGCTCCGGGCATTTGAGGCCTGCTACGGATATGAGTATCAGGGCGACAATGTTCTGATTGCGCGGATCAATCTGCTGCTGACCTTTACGGAGTACTACGAGGAACACTGGGAACGACGGCCGGACGACAAGCTCCTGCGGCAGATGGCGAACAAGATCGCCTGGAACATCTGGCAGATGGACGGGCTGAAGGACACCGTTCCGCTCGGAAAGCCGTATGAGGAGTTTCGTCAGATGACGCTCTTTGATATGTTCGAGGATATGGGCGATGAAAAAGACGATGAGCCGGAAGCCATGCCCTGCAGGATATTTGACTGGAGAAGCAAAAACTCCATACTTTTCAAAAAACTGAAGGAGATGTGAGTGATGGGAAAGAAACTGTTTGATTATGTGATTGGGAATCCGCCTTATCAGGAGGAGTTTACGGCAGATGGCAATAAAAGTTATGCCGCTCCCGTCTATAATGATTTCATGGATGCTGCCTATGATGTTGCTGACAAGGTTGAACTCATTCATCCGGCAAGATTTTTGTTTAATGCCGGTTCTACTCCTAAGGCGTGGAATCAGAAAATGCTGAGTGATGAGCATTTTAAGGTGCTATATCACGAGCAGAACAGCAGCAAGGTTTTCCCCAATACAGATATTAAGGGCGGCGTTGCGATTACATATCACGATAACACACAGAACTTCGGCGCAGTTGAAACTTTTACACCTTTTTCAGAATTGAATTCCATTATGAGAAAGGTTGAGAACTGCCCTGATTTTTCTTCTCTTTCCGCCATCGTATTTTCAGCATATTCAAATAAGTTTAAGAAGAAAATGCATGAAGATCATCCCAATGCTATTGATGTGATGAGCAAGGGACACGCATTTGATTTGAAATCGAATGTATTTGAGAAGTTGCCCGAAATCTTCCTTGAAGAACAGCCCAATGATGGCGAAGTGTATTGTAAATTTATTGGGTTGATTAAAAGCAAGCGTCTGTACAGATATATCAAAAGAAAGTATCTTGAGGACACATTAAACCTGGGGAAATATAAGGTTCTGATGCCAGCAGCAAATGGTTCGGGTGCATTAGGTGAAGTTTTATCCACTCCCCTAATCGGGGAACCCCTAATCGGGGGAACGGAAACATTTATCAGTATCGGAGCGTTTGAAACACTGTATGAGGCTGAGGCTCTTCTCAAATATGTTAAAACCAAATTTGCACGTGCTTTATTAGGTGTCCTAAAGATCACACAGCACGTTACACCCGAGAAATGGAAATATGTCCCCCTGCAAGACTTCACCGAAGGCAGTGACATTGACTGGTCGAAGTCTATTCACGAGATTGATTTACAGCTTTACCGAAAGTATGGCTTGGACGAAAAGGAGATCGAGTTTATAGAATCTCATGTAAAGGAGATGGCATAATGGCAGCGATTCAGATCAAAACAGCCTCAAAGGTCGTTCCGCAGTGCTATGCCTATACCACTCCCGGAGTACCGGTACATGACGGCTGGACGAAAATCGGCTTTACCGAGCGGGATGTGGAGACCCGTATCAACGAGCAGACCCACACGGTGGGTGTCGCGCACAAGACCTGGTGGGCAATGCGTGCCGCCTATATGACAGAGCCGTACGGGACATTTACGGATAAGGACTTCCACGCTTACCTGAAGAAGCTCGGTATTTCCCGCGAAAACGGGACGGAGTGGTTCCGGATCGAGCCGAACGTCGCCCGTGAGGATTTTATCGACTTCACGCAGAATCACGGTGTGATATCGGAGAATGACGCCGATGCAGTGATTCCCTACAAGCTCCGTGACGAACAGGCAGAGGCTGTACAGAGAACGGCGGATTATTTCAGCAGCCGTGAAAATGCCGAATTTCTCTGGAACGCAAAGCCTCGCTTTGGAAAAACGCTGTCCGCCTATGACCTGTGCATGAAGCTCGGTGCACGGAATATCCTCATCGTGACGAACCGTCCGGCGATTGCAAATTCCTGGTATCAGGATTATGAGACCTTTTTCGGCCCGCAGTCTGGCTATATCTTTGTCAGCAATGTGGACGGAATCAAGGACAGAAAGTTTGTTTACAGCCGAGAGGAATACATAGCAAAGCTCAATGAGAACACAAAGGGCTGCATTGAATTTGTCAGCCTGCAGGATTTGAAGGGCTCCATCTATTTCGGCGGACGCTTTGATAAGCTGTCGGAACTCAGCGCAGAGAAAGGGCTGACATGGGATGTCCTCATCGTGGATGAAGCGCACGAGGGCGTGGACACCTATAAGACCGACACCGCCTTTAACCATATCCGCCGCAAGTGGACGCTGCATCTTTCCGGTACACCGTTTAAGGCGCTGGCGAACGACAAGTTCCCGGAGAGCGCCATCTACAACTGGACGTATGCCGATGAGCAGAAAAAGAAGCGCGACTGGGATGCTTCCAGCGAGATCGAGAACCCCTATGCCAAGCTGCCCAGACTGTCCCTTTTTACCTATCAGATGTCCGACATTGTCCGCGACAGAGTGAGAAAAGGTATCGAGCTTGCGGATGATGATATTGAAGAATTTGCCTTTGATCTGAACGAGTTTTTCAAAACGAACGAGTCCGGGAAGTTTGTGCATGACACGGATGTGGATAAGTTCCTTGACGCTATGACATGGCAGGACAAGTTTCCGTTCTCAACGCCCGAGCTACGGGACGAGCTGAAGCACACCTTCTGGATTCTGAATCGAGTCGCCGGCGCAAAGGCTCTGGCCAAAAAGCTGAAGCTCCATCCGATATTCAAAGACTACGAGATCATCCTTGCGGCAGGCGACGGAAAATTAGATGATGACGATGAGAACGAGAAGTCTTTTGACAAGGTGACAAAGGCGATCTCGGAACACGATAAAACCATCACTCTGTCTGTGGGACAGCTGACCACCGGCGTAACGATCCCCGAATGGACGGCGGTTCTTATGCTGTCCAATATGGCGAGTCCGGCTCTCTATATGCAGGCGGCTTTCCGTGCACAGAATCCGTGCTTGTTCCATGATAAAGATGGAAACTCTTACAGAAAACAGAACGCCTATGTGTTCGATTTTGATCCTGCTCGTACCCTTACGATTTTTGAGCAGTTTGCCAATGACCTTATTCCGGAGACCTCCGGCGACAAGGGCGACTTTGACAGCCGCAAGCAGCACGTCAGAGAGCTCTTGAACTTCTTCCCGGTTTACGGTGAAGATGATGAAGGCTCTATGATTGAGCTTGACGCAGAAAAGGTTCTCACGATCCCGCGCCATATCCACGCAAGAGAGGTCGTCGAGCGCGGCTTTATGTCGAACTTCCTGTTTGCCAATATCGGCGGCATTTTTGGAGCACCGAAGGAGATCATCGACATCATCAACAATATGCAGGCAATCGAAGAACCGAAGGCACTTGCTCCTGCGGCCGTGGATGAGACTACGGCAGGCGCACTTAACCTGAACGAGAACGGCGAAGTCGAAATTCCGAGAGAACAAATCATCGGAACGGCAAGCGAACTTTTCGGTGATAAGGTTTATGCGGATGTTGAGGATCAGCTGGCGTCAGCCGTGGAGGAGATCCAGAGAAATGTGGAACTGACGCCGAATCCCAAGAAGGATGAGTTAAAAACGCTCCGCGAACAGTTCTCAAGGCCGATTGCGGACACGCTTATGGATTCTGCAAGAGCACAGTATGGCAGTGATTTGCGAAAATCCACGCAGAATCAGTTGGAACGCAAAATCCAAGAGACTACTGACACGGTCGTAAACCGTGAGTACGGCGATTACACGATTCGGGATCATCAGCTTGCCAGAGAGCGCGATGACAGAATCCAGGAGGCACAGCAATCCGGAGCCACAATGGCGGAGATCACGCAAATTGATGAAGAGTATGCCGCAAGGCGTCTCCAGGGCTACCGTGATATGGTCGACAACATCAGCAGGAAACTCCATAGCGATGAGACGGTGAAAAAAGCTGCGGAAACCATCGTTGAAACGGTAGAAACCGAAAAGCTGAATGCAGAAAAGGATTCTATCGAGGGCAGCGTCCGTGACCATCTGCGCGGTTTCTCTCGTACGATCCCGGCATTCCTCATGGCGTATGGCGATAAAAATACCACGCTTGCGAACTTTGACGCTCTTGTGCCGGACGAGGTATTCTGGGAGGTCACTGTCAATCCGCAGAATGGGCAGGGTGTGACGCTCGACCAATTCCGTATGCTGCGCGACGGTGGCGACTATGTATCGGAAAGCGGTGAGCAGAAGCACTTTGATGGGCACCTGTTTGACGAGGTCGTGTTCAACGATGCCGTGCAGGAGTTTATGAAAAAACGCGCCGAGCTTGCAAACTATTTTGAGCCTGACCATAAGGGAGATATCTTTGATTTTATTCCACCCCAGCGCACGAACCAGATATTCACGCCGAAAAAAGTAGTGAAGGACATGGTGGACAGGCTTGAGCAGGAAAATCCCGGCTGCTTTGACGATCCTGATGCAACATTTGCCGACCTGTACATGAAGTCGGGAATGTATGTGACGGAGATCGTGACACGGCTCTATCAGAGCAAGCGCATGAAGGCGTTGTACCCCGATGAGGCCGAGAGGCTGAATCACATCTTTGCCAAGCAGGTATTCGGATGTGCTCCGACGGAGATCATATATCGGATCTGCCTGCGGTACATCCTCGGATTCAGCGACGAGATACACATCGAGAAAAACAATATCCGCCTTTGTGATACTCTGGAATATGCAAAGAACGGAACGATGGAGGCAGAAATGCGTAAGCTGTTCGACCTTTAATGTACACAGATGTGTGTTCGGTGGTAGTAAAGTCAGCGGCAACATGAATGACTAAGTAAGGGAGGCTTCTCTAATGGCATACGGGAAATCAATAGAGCTGTTCCTCGTAAACGGTACAGCAGACAGCTTAATAACAGCAGAATTATCCAACTGGAACGGTAAAGCCATAAAGATCCCCCGCATCGAAGTGGCTTCATGCAGTCGTGCTGATATTTCCCAAGCAGGAGTCTATTTCCTGTTTTGTAAAGAGGACGATGGTACGGATTCCGTTTATATTGGCGAGGCAGAAAATGTGAAAGACCGTCTCGTGCAGCACCTGCGTGATTATCAGTCCGAAAAAGAAAAGTTTTACTGGAACACAGCTGTAATTTTTGTGGGCAGAGACCTTAACAAGGCACTCATCCGATATCTCGAAAATCGGTTCGTTGAGATTGCGAGAAGCTGCAAGCGCTATATGGTACTAACCAAGAATACATATCGTAATACGGTGATGAAAGAGTCCCAAGTTGCAGTCATGGAAGAATTCGTGGATAATGTAAAAATTCTCATCAATGCTTTGGGATATAAAGTTTTAGACCCGCTGCTGCAAATCGGCACTGATGTAACCAGCGCTGATGATGAGGAATTATTCATTAACACCGGCAGCACATCTGCTACCGGCATGGTGACTTCTGAGGGCTTTGTGGTTCTCAAGGGAGCCGTAGTGAATGAAAAGGCATCAACAAAATCGCTCAGCACCGGAATGAAGAAACTTCGGGACAAGATTTTCGCAGATGGTAGAGTTGTGAATATGACCACCACGGAAGACATATTGTTCTCCAGCTCCTCCGCGGCTGCTGAATTCGTCCTTGGTTATAGTGCAAGCGGTCCTCGCACATGGAAGGCAAAGGATGGTCGTACACTTAAGGAAATTGAGGACAACGCTACGGTGGATTAAACCTTTTAATTATTCTATGAAAAATTAAAAGGTTCGGCAGAGTGGGTTCACTTTTTCCTGAGGTAGCGTTTGCCAGAAACTCCATAAACGAAAAAAGCGAGGTCGGCAGGTTCACATTTGAACCCACTAACCTCGCTTTTGGCTTTATATCAAGGGATTTTCATATGGAATAATTAAAAAGTACGGTAGCAATTTGTATCATTGCTACCGTACCTTTGTGGTGGAGATGATAGCAATTTATCCGAACACTTCTCCTGTTCATTTATCAATTCTTCTGCAGCTTCTTCAATTATCTTTGCAGAAGTTTCGTTATGTTCACCACTATAATTATATGTAATAATAATCTTATCGTCATATAGAATCACTTTATTTACAAATATATCAATAAGCTTTGCTTGATAATCTTTATCCTCTATATTACCATTTTTAAACTGCTTTAAAAAGAAAACTACTTGTTCTTTTGTTATTGTAGGACGCATAATTTCCTCTTTAGCAATTTCTGTTTCATAAGTAGAGCGTTCATCTTCGAGTTTCAATAACCGCTCCCTCATAGATTCTGTAAATATACCTGACTCTATTACTTTCATAATATTTTTGATTGCGGAATTGGTTTCTTTTAATTTAACAGTATAATAATTCAAGTTAGATTTATCTTCGTGTTCTTTTTTCTGTATTTCTACGACTTTGTCAGAAACATAATCTATAATCTTATCCTGCAAGACGATATTTGCTGTTATACGAGCAACCTCATATTCAAGCCAATCTTTTCTAACAGTTTTCTTTTTGCAAGTGTGCTTATTTTTTTTAATTCTACAATTATAATAATAAAATTTCCTTCCCGATTTGCCAGTACCACTATCTCCTATCATTGTTGACTTGCAATATCCA
>ERZ773208.3136-NODE-3136-length-10348-cov-2.855047_pt1 | contig 10348 bp, 8 predicted proteins | sample MGYA00581006_ERZ773208 | MGnify/ENA primary metagenome ERZ773208 (study PRJEB29015, sample SAMEA2737793) | human gut metagenome | biome: human gut; feature: human-associated habitat; material: faeces | place: China | collected 2012 ...
AAAAGCATTGCCAAGTACCCGGAAATCGCGTTTTCCGGTAACATTAGTTATTGTATGGTCAAAACCTACTACGACATATCCTCCGAACCCTCCTAAAGAAATCATCCCCTTTTTATTGTTACCGATAGCTGCCAATACTTTTTCGTTCATAACCTCTTGTGTGTCTCCTTCGTCATATGTCGGCAACGCATTAGTAAATTGTCCCACGGAACAAAATCAAGAACTTTAGTGATATAAGCCGTTGCTCCTTCAGGAGCCGGTTCGATATTATCAAAAGTTACTGTGACCGCAAAAAGATAATCATAATGATTCTCACCTTGTGACGCACGTAAAATCAGTTCGTATTCTCCTACCTCCTCAAACATATACTCCAAATCTTTTGTCCGGGCAATTTCACTGCCGTCCAGCAACCATAAATAAGAGATCCCTTCATCCGACTCACTTTCAACCCGTACCTTCAACAGTTGATCAACAACAACCGCAAAGCCACCCTCCGGTTGCGACACACGGATGTCTTCCTTTTTCAGTAGGTAAGGCTCCGAAGCATCTTCTCCATCATTACATCCTGTGAATACAGTTCCTACAAACAAAGAAACTGCAATGACTAATGCTAGTCTTAAAATTTTCCTGTCCATTTTTATTCATTATTAGTTATTGAAATGTTTTCGTTGTAAAAGCAAAATGAGCCGGTATATCCCCCGCCCTGACTTTCCATCTTTTCTTTCCTTCAGGACTGAAACAGTAGAGATAACCGGGTACAACATAACTTTTTGCATCCGTTACAAATATTTCTTTGGTCTCGGGATTTACAGCTATCCCATACGGAATTGTTATTTCTGTTTCAGTTCCATCAGTAATAAAATTGCGGGATACTATTTTATTTTGTTTCACGTCATAGAGGGCGTAAGTAATAGTATTACTTTCCGTCACATAACTCCATTCTACACTTGTCATGTAAATCGAATCTCCACTCAAACACATTTCACTGGCAGCAATTCCCAAATTTCCTGTCACACGATCTGTCTGAGTATCTATAATAAAAACATCCGATCCCGTTCCATAATAATCTCCTCTCGAACTCACATATATACGGCCGTATCTATCCAGTTTCATACGGTGAAGATTTATAGCTACATCAATTGTTTTAATAACTTGAAAAGTCTTCAAGTCAATCACCGATACCGTCCGGTCATAGTCCGGAAAACGATAACCGCCGGAATTGGCAACATAAAGTTTTCCATCTTTTATTACCATTTCTTCCGGTTGATAGCCGACTACCACTTCACGGGTTACAGCCAAACTTGTCGTATCCACTTCAACCACTTTTCCCGGACGCGCATTGGGATCTATTCCGACAGGGCCTGCATAAGAACTTACATAAGCCTTTCCATCATTAAAAGTGATATACCGGCAATTTGTCACATTTATTTGCCCCAGATGTTGTGCCGTTTCCACATCCATCACCTCTATAAAATTCGAGCAATTGATTACGGCATACAGCTTATCTCCATAAATCTGCAAATCATTTCCAACATCCCCCAGTTCTTTCACTACGGACGGATTCCGCTCGGCATAAATATTACGATGATACTTACCGGTAGTGCTGTCATAAAAATCAAGCGTACACTTATTACTTCCCATATTTCCTTCATTGAGAAGATACATTCCTTTAATACTGACGCCCCCTAAAGGATCCTTGCCAACATCTATCTCGTCAGAAGGTAGAACCGGAAGCTCGCCCCGACAAGCCAGTAAACAACAGCCTGTTAATATACCAAGCAAGACACGCGAAAGAATATTATTCACAATCATATCGTTAAGTTTAAAATGAATTTAAAGTTAGTTCCGGGCATCGGATAGGACCTCACCACCTCATATTGTTGATTAAAAATATTGTTTACTTCCAAGGTCAACTTGAAATCATACTTTCTCCAACTGAATTTCTTTGCCAAAGAAAAATCACTTGTATACCAAGGAAGACGATAATTCTCCGGAGTATTGGCCGAAACGTCATAGCGCTCTCCCGTATATATAAAGCTATAATTCAATTCCCATGATTTATATCCGGCATTTAATATAGCCGAGCCACTATGCCAGGGAATATACGATATTTGCCCCCCATACGTATCTTTATCCGACTTATCAGTAAAATCCTGTGCTTTCTGATACGTATATGATAACCGGCTGTCAAATACCCAATCGTTACCAAACTTCCAAAGTCCTTGCAAAACGACATCCACTCCTTTTATTTTAACAAGTCCCATATTAATCATTGTCCAACGAAAGAAATTATTGGTAGGAGTAGCTATTATTTTATTTTCCACCTCATTATAATACGCATCCAATTGCACATTCAGTGCTTGCAGCCAGGTTCCGGAAGATAATTTCTGATAAGTGAATCCTAGGTTATACTGATTAGTATACTCAGGTTTCAGCTTTATATTCCCTATAAATGTATAATACAAATCGTTCAAAGTCGGCATACGAAATATCCGTTTGTAAAAAGCACGCAGACTTAAATCAATATTCTTGAAAGGTTTATAGGAAGTGATAACGGTAGGAGTAAATTCCATTTTATTCCCGGCCGAAGTAGTATCTGAAGCAACGTTCTCATTTACAAAAGTTCCCAAGACACTGGCCTGCAACTTAAAACGCTCAAAATGTAAAGAGGTAGCTGCCGCTACCAGCGCCGTATTTCTCCGGGGATAAGGAAAATCAGTCAAATTAGCGTTCAGTTTATTCCATTGGTAGTCCGCTGAAATATTTATATCCCAAAAAGGAAAAAGAGTAACCCTGTTAGCCATTGACAGGTAAACTTCCTGTTGGCGATATGTATTATTTACATACATGGTAGCCTCCTCCTTTTGGGGATCTGCCAGATAATGCAGATAATCATACGCGTATTTGGCATTCAACAACAGACTGTACACATCACCGAAATCTTTTTTGAAAGAAGATTGGAAAAAGAAATTTGTATCCCATTGGCGATCCTCATGTGAGAAACGATTCCGCACAACAGCACCGGGATATCCACGTTCTGAATTATAAAAATAAGCTTTCGTACGCCAGTAACCACTTTTTATCTTGCCATATAAGCCGCCCTCAGCACGCAATGCATTGACATCCCCATTACGGCGTACTGCCGTAGTATCATATCCTCCATCCACCGCATAAGTAAATTTATACTTTCCGGTTGTATACATATATTCAGTACTAAGTGACGCACTCACATTCTCACTCAGTTTCTGTTCCCAAAGCAAAGAAGGATTGACAACTCCGAAAGAACCCGTTTTAAAAGTCGCTTTCACATGATAAGCCCTATTCTCCCGAAAAACGGGTGTTCTCGACTGGAGATAAATAGAACCTGCAGAACCAAAATCTTTCGCCGGTTGGAAAATGGCACTTTTCTGACCATTATATAAAGTGACAGCTTCCATATTATCCAAAGAGAAACGTCCCAAATCAATCACTCCATTCTGCGCATTACCCAGTTCAATACCGTCATAAAACACTCCCACATGATTCGTTCCCATACTTCGGATATTAACGGTCTTCAGCCCGCCTATTCCACCATAATCTTTTATTTGTACTCCGGAAAAATAACGTATAGCGTCCGCTACCGAATGTGCAGCCAGTTTCTCCAACTTATCCCCTGATAAAGATTGCACCGGAATTACCTCCTTATTAATTCTGGCAGTAACCACTACTTCATTAAGATGATGCAAACTGTCCAGTTTGCTTTGTGCTGACGACAATAAAGCCATACTCAAAAAGCATCCTATCCCCAATACCCTAAAATAAATCTGCCCGAACATAATCCTCCTGTTTATTAATTAAAATAATAAACTTTCATAGGGTTACAGTGAGGATGCAATTTTCCATACACTCAAACATATACACGTGCTTCTCCCCGCATAATGGAACACTCAAAAAGGCATATTCCTCCTTCCTGAAACTTCACATCACCAATCAAAGATGTATTTTGAATAAAAAACTGCACTCTTCAAACTCTAATCCCGGAAAGTTTCAAGAATTCAATTTTGGCAGGTCTTCTGACTTACTCCATTTTCCTAACGCCCTTCCCATTCCTCCAAAGCGGAACAGTGGATTTGAGTATTGTAGGAAAACTTTTGGCGGAGCTTACAGCAGCGGGTCTGTTCAGGATTTACACCTGATTCCCTTTTCACCACTCTTTCCGTAGAATCGGAAAAGTGACACCAAAATTTCTGGGGACAAAGATACACAAATAGGAACAAATCGAAAGAAAAATCCAACTAAAATAAAAACAAACTAATAATTAAGTCCTATCTTTGCCGTTCGAAAGGACCCACTATTATTTTTTTCTAATTAAACATCTTATAAAAGTGAAATCTCCTGCTCCGACTATCACGTTACTTTGCCTGCTCTTTTTGGCAAGCTGTATCACCCGTAATAATACATCTCTGGAAGCATTCAACCAAGATGTATATACCCCTGAATACGCTTCGGGATTTAAAATCCTGGGTGCTGAGAACGCTGCCAGTACGCTTATACAGATTACCAACCCGTGGCAAGGCGCCAACGACGTAACAATGTCTTATTTTGTTACACGCAACGGCGAGCAAGCGCCTGCCGGATTCAACGGTCCCGTCATCCCTGCCGGAGCCAAACAGATTGTATGCATGTCTTCTTCCTATGTTGCCATGCTCGATGAACTGGGAGAAGTCAACCGGATTGTCGGAGTTTCGGGCATTGATTATATCGCCAATCCCTACATCCTTGCCCACAAAGATTCAATCAAGGATATGGGTCCTGAAATGAACTACGAACTGCTGATTGGATTAAAGCCCGACGTAGTCTTGCTCTATGGCATAGGTGACGCCCAAACCGCTGTAACGGACAAACTGAAAGAACTTTCCATACCTTATCTATATATGGGGGAATATCTGGAAGAATCACCGCTCGGCAAAGCCGAATGGATGATTGTCCTTTCCGAACTGACAGACAAACGGGAAAAGGGAATAGAAATATTCCGGGAAATTCCCCAACGTTATTACGCACTGAAAGCCCTCACGGATTCCGTCAGCCAGCGTCCTACCGTTATGTTCAACACTCCATGGAACGACAGTTGGGTAATGCCTTCCACCCAAAGTTATATGGCACGACTGATTGCCGATGCAGGCGCAGAGTACATTTATAAAGAAAACAGTTCCAACAGTTCAACCCCAATCGGACTGGAAACAGCCTATGGCCTGATACAAAAAGCCGATTACTGGATTAATGTCGGTTCGGCAACTACACTTGAGGAGCTGAAAGCTGTCAACCCTAAATTCGCAGACGCAAAAGCCGTGAACGAAAAGACTGTTTATAACAACAACTTACGGTTGACGCCGACAGGCGGAAACGATTATTGGGAATCGGCAGTTGTCCGTCCCGACGTTGTGTTACGCGACTTGATTCATATTTTTCATCCGGAGCTTGTATCCGATTCACTTTATTATTACAGGCGTCTGAAATGAAACAACCCCGCAAACATACTGCAGTTTTATTTATCGCGCTAGGCATAATCGCCCTGCTATTGCTAGTCATAGATATGGCAACCGGAGACACGTATATCCCTGTCTCCAAGGTATGGGCTGTGCTCACCGGAGGCGAATGTGATGAAATGACACGCAACATTCTTCTTTCTATCCGGTTCATACGGGTAATAGTGGCGGCACTGATAGGCGTGGCACTCTCCGTAAGCGGTTTGCAGATGCAGACAGTTTTCCAAAATCCATTGGCGGATCCCTATTTGCTGGGAGTAAGTTCCGGTGCAGGATTAGGGGTTGCCTTGTTTATATTGGGAGCTCCACTGCTCGGCTGGTCTGAATTTCCACTGCTCCAGTCATTGGGCATCGTCGGTTCCAGTTGGATAGGAACGGCTGTCATTTTACTGGGAGTAGCCGTTATCAGCCGGAAAGTAAAAAATATCCTCGGTGTATTGATTATGGGAGTCATGATAGGTTATGTGGCAGGCGCCATTATCCAGATACTGCAATATCTGAGTTCTGCCGAACAATTAAAAATGTTCACGCTTTGGTCAATGGGTTCTCTCGGACACATCACCACCACCCAACTGGGAATCATGACACCGATGTTATGCCTGGGACTGCTCATTTCCATAGTCTGCATCAAACCTTTGAACCTGTTGCTTCTTGGAGAAAACTATGCACGGACAATGGGAATGAATATCAAACGTTCACGTACACTCATCTTCATCTCCACCGCGCTGCTGACAGGAACGGTGACCGCATTCTGCGGCCCGGTAGGTTTTATCGGGCTGGCAGTGCCGCATGTCACACGGTTGCTGTTCAACAACGCCGACCACCGGATACTTGTCCCCGCCACTATGCTGACGGGACTTATCAGCATGCTTCTTTGCGACATCATCGCCAAGAAATTCCTGCTTCCGGTGAACTGTATCACCGCCTTGCTCGGTGTTCCGGTCATTTTATGGGTAATAGCTAAAAACTTGCATGGATTCAAATGATTGAACTTAAGGAACTGACATTAGGATACGGACAGCGCACGCTGTTGAAAACGGTAAACGCCCGAATCACAGGCGGACAACTCGTTGCACTGCTAGGACGCAACGGAACAGGAAAAAGTACTCTCCTGCGTGCCATAATGGGACTGGAAAGTCCTCAATCGGGAGAAATCAATCTGCAAGGAAAAGACATTGCTTCACTGAAACCGGAAAAATTAGCTCTGAGCATTAGTTTCGTAACCACCGACAAAGTACGCATTGCCAATCTTCGCTGCAAAGATGTGGTAGCGTTGGGGCGCGCTCCCTACACAAACTGGCTCGGTCAGCTTCAACCGGAAGACCGGAAAATAGTAGATAATGCCATTCAGTTGGTCGGCATGTCCGGTTATGCAGAAAAGACAATGGATAAGATGTCCGACGGCGAATGCCAGCGAATTATGATTGCCCGTGCGCTTGCGCAGGACACCCCGGTTATCCTGCTCGACGAGCCGACTGCCTTTCTTGACTTGCCCAATCGTTATGAACTCTGCTTGCTACTGAAAAAGCTGGCACAAGAAGAAGGCAAATGTATCTTATTCTCCACACATGACCTTGACATCGCATTGTCGCTTTGTGACTCTATCATGCTGATAGATAACCCATATATGTACACTTTGCCCACTTCGGAAATGATAACCAGCGGACATATAGAAAGACTTTTCCGTAATGAATCAGTGACATTCGACGCTCAGGAGATGAGGGTGCGCATCAAATCAGTATAGTCTCAAACTTTTCTTTATATCAAAATAATTGCTACCTTTGTTCCTATAAACAGAACATAAATAGAAAATGGTTACAAGAGCCTAACTGTTTTACAATACAGGATATAAAAATAGGCACTTTTGTTTTGTATACAAAACAAAATAACAGAAAGAAACAACAACTCATATACAAACGATTAAAGCCATGAATGAAAAAATCAATTACAAGGATGTGCCCAAAACTTTTCTATACTGCAACAACAAACAATGTCCGCGTCGTAACAAATGTCTCCGTTATCAAGCTACATTATCTATTCCGCAAGAAATCCCTTATTACACGGCAGTCAATCCACTTCACATAGCAGGAAACGAAAACAAATGTGATTATTTCAAGCCATTCTGCACTTCACACTTTGCTTCCGGTATAGATCATTTGCTAGACAATATATCATATTCTATTGCTGTTGCCATACGTAGAGAACTGTATACGTTAATGGGGCGTAATATGTATTACCGTATCCGCAACAAAGAACGCTTGCTGCATCCTTGCGAGCAAGAACAGATTGCGGCTATCTTTTTGAAACATGGTATTAAGACTAAACCCGAATTTGACCAGTATATTGATAAATACGACTGGTAAATCGCTGTTCCGGAATGTTCTGACAAAGGGTTATTCTCACCATAGTGAGAATAAATACTCATCACTATGAGAAAAAGTTCTCACCGTGATGAGAAAAATTTCTCATCACGGTGAGAATACTTTGAGAAAAACACTATCATTTTTTGAAGGAAGCAATTAGTCGGTCGGATGCAGTTGCCCCGCCGCTTTCAGATAAGCAATATAATTCACATACAGTTGGAAATGAGCGTCTACACGTGTCTGGTAAGCCTGTTGCCAGAGCATTTGCGCTTCCAAATAATCCGAGAGAGTTTCCAGTCCGACCTCATACTGTTTGCCGCTGACTTTCATATTTTCTTCCGCCTGTTCCAGTGAACGATCGGAAAGTTCCGTTTCAAGACGCGCCTCATCCAAGTTATTGGCTGCCTGCATTAATTCCAGCAACATCTTTTCACTGGCATTTTCTTGTTCAAGACGGGTTTGTTCGAGTTTCGCTTTGGCGGATTTTACCTTATTGGTACGTTCACCAAAATGAAACAGGGGGACGGAGACATTCAAAAAGACGGAGAAAGCTCCTTTTTTCATAAATGTTTCGTCGTTGATTTCCAGCCCGTGAAGATAGTCGTAGCTGCCTCTGACGCCGATACGAGGGAGCAATTCACTACGGTTCAGCTTCACTTCCTGCTCAGCGATAGCAACTTGTTTGTTCAGTATTCCATATTCCGGACGGGCGGTAATATCGGAAACCTGGATTTTCCACTCCTGTTCCACTTCGGGGAAGTCATCGGAAATATCAATTTGCGTTGTCAAGGGACGTCCGATGTAATGGCAAAGATTCATGGAAGCAAGGCGAAGGGCATTGTCTGCCTTACGCAAAGAAAGTTCGCTGTCGTTGAGCTTCACTTGCACTTTCAATACGTCATTCTGAGGTTTCATGCCATGTTGGTGGGCACTTTTCACGTTCCGGGACAGTTCCGTCAATAAAGCGTGATATTTCTCGGCCACTTTCTTCATTTCTTTGGCTTTCACTAGTTGGACGTAAGCTTTGTCCGTATTCAGAAGAACTTCCGAGGTAGTCAGCGCTTCGTTCAGGTGAGCCATCTCTTTACCCAGCAAAGACATTTTATAGGCCGCACGAATTTTGCCGCCCATATAGAGAGGCTGCTCCATTTGTATGCCGCCGGAATAAACGGTTCCTACTTTATAATCCAGGTTCAACCCGGGGAAATAGGCGAAACCGCTGGATACCAGTTCTCCCGTAGTGGGGTTGGGCATGAAAACAGGGAGATTACCGCCCGGAATGCCGAGACTTCCATCGGCAGTGCTGTAAATCCCTGTTCCGTTGGCGGTAAAGTTCGGGAAAAAATTGGCTTTATAGCTGAGGGACATCAACCGCGCTGCTTCTGTCTGCCGGTCGGCAGCAGCCATTTCCTTGTTGTATTTCAACGCCATTTCGCGGCATTGTTTCAGGCTTAGTTTCTCTTGTGCGGAAAGAGAAAGCGTTGTGCCGAACAATATGCCCGCTATTATTCCAATGGCTGAAAGAATCTCTTTTTTCATTTGTCTGTCTTTTTTATATGAAAGAATAGTGCATACAAAATAGGAATAAACAATAAAGTAATCAGCGTACCGAACAACAGTCCGCCCATAATGGAAGCCGCCAATGAGCCGAACATGGCATCCGGCAACAATGGAATCATTCCCAGAATGGTAGTGAGCGATGCCATCATCACAGGACGGAGACGGCTCTGCGAACTATCTATCAGTGCCGTTACCGGTTCCACTCCCTGACTGATTTGCAGGGTAATTTCATCCATCAGCACAATACCGTTTTTGATAATCATACCGATAAGTCCCAGTGTACCGACGATAGCAACAAAGTTGAACGTCTTTCCGGTCAGCAGCATTACAGCTACCACACCGACAAATACCAAAGGAATCGTGCAGAAGATGATAACCGGCTTCCGATAATCCTTGAACAGCATAATCAAGATAGAAATCATCAGGATGATAGCAAACGGGAAGTTCTTGAACAAATACTGCATGGATTTCGTGCTGGCATTTCTTTCGCCTTGCCATTGCAGCTTGTAGCCGTCGGGAAGCGGAATCCGTTCAATCTGCCCGGCAATAGACTGCCGGGCTTTCTCCGTTTCCACGCCCGGAACAGGGGAACATTGCACGCGCTGGCTACGTTGCCCGTTATAGCGGGGGACAACCGGGTCTTCCCATTTCACGTCTATCCGCTTGCTGATTTGTTTCAGCGGAGTAGTTCCCATTAAAGTTTCCACAAGTTCCTCTTTAGAGAGTGTTCCCGTTTTCAGCTTCATCATCATCTCCTGTGTCAACAAGCCGTTGAGGGAAGGAAGGGAAGAAAATATCTGCGTGTTATCCAGATTCTCAATAGGTTTTCCATGTTCGTCAAGACAGCGCAAGTAGATGTTATCCTTATGAATTCCTTCGTAGAAAGAACCAATCGGGATA
>ERZ773208.3145-NODE-3145-length-10326-cov-2.620095_pt1 | contig 10326 bp, 6 predicted proteins | sample MGYA00581006_ERZ773208 | MGnify/ENA primary metagenome ERZ773208 (study PRJEB29015, sample SAMEA2737793) | human gut metagenome | biome: human gut; feature: human-associated habitat; material: faeces | place: China | collected 2012 ...
CAATACAATCTTATAAATAGGTTCTATTGTGAGGCGGTAACTTTGATTGGAGTGAATGTCGAAAGCATAATTATATTGTTTTGCTTTTTCACTGGGCATGTATCCGGGAGTCCCGACAATGGCAAGCGTATCAGTGTAAACCAGCGTTGAGTCCGGATCGGCACCGGAATGAAGACGTTCCAATCGGTAGGGAAGTTTAAGCCCCCGTTCTTGCAGATAGGTATTCAGCAGACTGTCATAAACGGCTATGTCAGGTTCTATAAAAATATCCAGTCCCGAGTGCATTCCACGCTGGATGAAAGTGGCAAGTTCCACCATACTGCTTTGGTCACGCAGCATCATGTCTATTCCACCTTCGGCTCTTAAAGAAGCCTGAGGTTCATCCTCATTAATCACTGTATCTTCCAGGACCTCTTTTACTGAATCTCTTTCTGCCCAGACTGAAATATTTGTGCCTTCCTGTCCTCGTGTGAAAAGGATATTTCTTGTCGAGTCATTCGGATAACTTACTGATACACTGTCATACTTCATAGGGATACCTTCTTTTAAAAGTGAACGACTTCCGGCACTGTCTGTTTGGTTAACAGTTGTACTGCTGCGGACAAATGATTTTCCGGAATCGGAATTGTATCCTGCTGAAACCTCTACGGAACCGTGGGCTTTATTTTCTTTTTGCATCTCCTTTACACGCAGCATCATCTCATTATAATCACTCATGCGCATGGCCTCTACGATGCTTTGTTCCAGTTCGTGCTTCATCGTTTTGTATAGCCCCGTGATCCAATATGCCTGGTAAATAAAGATACCCAGCAGAGAGATTATGACTAATATGGCAATAGGTTTGAATGGCAGTTTCATGTAGCTCTTGTATTTATATGGACAAAGATAGGAAAGATAACCGGTACATGTATGGACGGTAAGACTAAATAACACTTCAGATAACACTAGATAAGACTACGTAAGTTCCAGATAACACAAAGTCCGGAAGATTTCACCGTACTTTGCAGTGCAAGAGCTTAAGGGATGATTCGGTTTTGCACAAGGCATCTTTTGCAAAAGGTATAGGGAGAATCTTGTGCAGTCCCTTGCATAATTGGGTGTCAACCTTGGTTAACCGGCCTGTCAACTAAGGTTAATGGATCTGTCAACCAAGCTTAATCGACCTGTCAACCAAGGTTGACACCCAATCATCTCTAAGTCTGAACACATTTATGTCGTATCTAAAACAAATGAACATGAAGTCTTATTACTATCTTTCCCTGATGCTATGTGCATTGAGTGCAGGAGTTTCCGCTCAGGAAATAACAAAGAGTACGGATGTAGAGAGCGAACGGACGCTCAGCGCGGACAGTATTATAACACAAGACAAGCAGCTGGACAGTCTTTATCAATCTCTTCCTGAAGTAATGATTACCGGGCAACGTCCCATCGTGAAAGCGGAGCAAGGTAAACTGGTGTACGATCTTCCGCGCCTTATCGGTAATCTACCCGTAGATAATGCTTATGATGCTGTGAAGGAACTGCCGGGCGTAACCGAGATGAATGGCGGGTTGATGTTGGCAGGGCAGGGGGTAACTGTAATACTGGATGGTAAAGTTACCACCATGAGTACCGAACAGCTTTATTCTTTGCTGAAAAGTATCCCCTCCAGTCGCATTGAGAAGGCGGAAGTGATGTACAATGCTCCGGCACGCTATCAGGTGCGGGGTGCACTTATCAATATCACACTGAAACAAAGCACCGGAGGCCCGTCTTCCTGGCAGGGAGAGCTTTATGGCAAATATAATCAGAAACATTACGAGGGCTTCAACGAACGTGCCAGCCTGATCTATAATGGAAATAAATTCTCAGCAGATTTTCTTTACTCACACAACCACGGACGGGGATATTCTTTAACCGATAAAGAAGCTATGCACTCTCTGGCGGACGGTTCGGTTCATCACATCACAACCGATGAGATGGGCCGGAGCCGTTCACATACCCATAGTTTCCGGGTAGGGGCGGATTACAATATTGCCAAGGATCATCAGCTGAGTTTTGTTTATAATGGAAGTTATTCGACTTACCACAGTCTGATGGATATTTACGGTACGCAGCAGTCCAACACCCGTAGCAGCAGTACCGATTGGCTGCACAATGGGCGTCTGGATTACCGTACACCTTTCGGACTGAAAGCTGGTGCTGAATTGACTTATTACCGTTCTCCATCCGATCAGTTATTGCATAGCAGCATGCAAGGTGAAGAGCTGGCCTTTTATACTGAAGACTGTCAGCGCATCAATCGCTGGAAATTCTTCCTTGCCCAGGAGCATAATCTGGGGCGTGGATGGGGATTGAATTATGGTGCCGTTTATACTACCAGTATCGACCACAGTTATCAATATTATTATGATACGGAGAAGGGTGCGGGAACAAAGGCAGGTGTAAGCACAGGTATTCCCGATAATATGCAATCCCGCCGTCGCGAACAAACTCTGAACTTTTATGCGGGTTTCAATAAAAACTTCGGTGATAAACTTTCCCTGGACGCTTCGCTTGCCGTGGAACATTACAAGACACCGGTATGGAATCAATGGGATTGGTATCCTACCATTAACCTGAGTTATATGCTCGCCCCCGGCTATGTTTGGCAATTGGCTTTGAGCAGCGATAAGGACTATCCTGATTATTGGGCGGTACAGGACGCTATCTCATATCTGGGCGGTGGATATTCTGAAATACATGGGAACCCGTTCCTGAAACCGGCTCAGGAATATCAACTTCAGTTGACACATATTTTGAAGAGTAAATACATCTTCAGTGCATGGTTTAATCATACGAAAGATTACTCAGTCCAGACTCTTTATCAATCCTCCGAACGTCTGGTGGAGATCTATAAGCATTTGAATTTTAATTACCAGCAACAAGCAGGATTACAGGCTTCTATACCATTTGATATAAAGCAATTGTTAAATTCTCGTTTAACTTTGATTGGTGTATGGCATCATGAGAAAGATGAGGATTTCTGGGATATTCCTTTCAACCGGAATATTTGTTATGGTATTGCCGTACTGACAAATACTTTCACTCTCTCTAAGAAGCCTGATCTGAAACTGACACTGACGGGAATGGCTCGTAGTAAAGCGACTCAGGGAATTTATGATTTACCGTCTTCAGGGTATGTAAATGCTGCTTTGCGGTATGGCTTTGCCAAAGGAAAGGCTGTTCTGAATCTTTATTGCAATGATATCTTTGAGACGGGACAGATAAAACCACGTATCCGCTTTGGTACGCAGAACGTGACGAATGATTATGCTTGTTTCAGGGAAATCGGGGTGTCGTTTACGTATAAATTCGGAGGATACAGGGAGAAGAAGAGGGAGGAAGTGGATAGGTCGAGGTTTAAATAGTGACGAGCAAATCTTAACGTATGTATTGTCCTTCCTTGTGATTGTTTGTTATATACTTAACCAGAATACGTTCGTCTTGTTTAATGAAAAAGATATACCATGTTGTACGAGGTGACTTGCTTCTTTTGAAAAAAGTGTATTGTATATTTTCTCCGTAACGGGAAAAATGGCTTTCGGCTGAAGGGCTGAGGTGGTAATGAACTGCTGTTGGAATTTCCTGAATAAAATCGATAATTTCGTCTACAAGTAGTTCTGCATTTTCATAAATATTCAGATAGCCTTCAGTTATCAGGATATTAGGAAGTTCCTCTAAAAAATCTGAAACAGAAGGGTGTATAAGGATTTTAGTTGCGAGCATACATTTCTTTTAATTTGCGTTTACACTGTATGCGGAAATCCTCAACGGTTAGTCCCTGTTCCCATTCCTGTTCAAATTTATCTTTTTGTGCAATGCGTTCTTTCACAAACTCCAATACAGAATTTAATTCTTCCGGTTCGTCTATACGCATTATACGATTGACCAATTGAACCTTCATCGCATTTATATCTCCGTAGATACCTGACGGTTCGGAAGCGTTCGTTTGTTGCACTGGAATATCAGAATATTTTTTGGTCTCTTTCTTTCCCATATCTATCGTTTTTAATAATCGTTTCAATGATAGTACAAATATAGCATGTTTGCTTTATCTTTCAATGATTTGCTGCCATTTAAATGAAGAACTTATTTTTTTATGATTACTAAAAAGCATTCCGCACACTATAAAAATCAGAATCTTTTGTCCCTTCCTCCTCTATATTTCTTAATTTTGTCGGAACAAAATGAAGTATCAACCTTCCGCACACTCAATCTCAAAATGACACTGCGGAACTTAAATTATCGTATTATGATTAACAGATTCGTCTTGAACGAAGTATCCTACTTCGGACCGGGTGCCCGCGAAGTGCTCCCACAGGAAATTAAACGTCTCGGCTTGAAAAAAGCCTTTGTATCTACCGACAAAGATCTGATTAAATTTGGTGTAGCTGACAAGGTGCTTTCCGTACTGGATAAGGCAGGCATACCCTATGTTGTATTCAGCGATATTAAACCAAATCCTACGGTTAGTAATGTAAATGCAGGTGTGAAAGCGTTTGCAGAATCCGGTGCCGATTTTATTCTGGCTATTGGTGGTGGTTCTTCCATCGATACATCAAAAGCTATCGGCATTATCACTAATAACCCGGAATTCAGTGATGTGGTTTCTCTGGAAGGAGTGGCGCCGACTCAGAAGAAATCCGTGCCTATCATTGCTCTGCCTACTACAGCAGGAACGGCTGCCGAAGTGACTATCAACTACGTGATTACCGACGAAGTGAATGAAAAGAAGATGGTATGTGTAGATCCGAATGATATTCCTGCCATCGCCATTGTAGATGCCGAATTGATGTACACTTTGCCTAAAGGGCTGACCGCTTCTACGGGACTGGATGCATTGACACATGCTATTGAAGGTCTGATTACTAAGGGAGCTTGGGAAATGAGCGATATGTTTGAAATTAAAGCTATCGAAATGATTACCCGTTATTTGGAAACGGCCGTGTTTGAGCCGACAAATGCAGAGGCACGTAATGGTATGGCGGTAGCGCAATATATTGCAGGTATGGCATTCTCTAATGTAGGTTTGGGCGTTGTTCATGGTATGGCACATCCATTGGGTGCTATTTTTGATATACCTCACGGTGTGGCTAATGCGTTGTTGCTGCCTATCATTATGGAATTTAATGCTTCTGCTGCACTTGATAAGTATGTGGAAATTGCTAAGGCGATGAAAGTATATAAAGAAGGTATGAGCCAGGAAGAAGCTGCACGTGCTGCCGTAGATGCGGTGAGAGCACTGTCAGTAAGAGTCGGTATTCCGCAACACCTCTCTGAATTGGGTATCAAGGAAAGCGATCTCGACAAGCTGGCTACGGCTGCTATTGCCGATGTTTGTACACCGGGTAATCCTCGCGAGGTGACGAAGGAGATTATTCTGGATTTATACAAAAAAGCGTTGTAATAAGTGATTAGGGGTTAGTGATTAGTGATTAGTCTCCTTGCGGCATTATAGCGTAGCACTAATCACTTATTAAACTATCGGGAACAGAAGTGTAAACGTGCTTCCTTCTCCCACTTTTGATTGCACCGTAATGCTTCCATGATGCTGGTGCATGATTTGGCGTGAGATGGTTAACCCGATACCTGAACCGGTAGGTTTTGTGGTGAAGAATGGAATGAAAATACGTTCCTGAACTTCCGGATCGATGCCGGTTCCATTATCAGTAACACGCAGGAAAAGATGATTTCCTGGAGTGATGCCCGCGGAAAGAGTAATTTGTGTAGCTTCGTTTTCGCGGGCATTCCGTATCAGGTTGATAAGTACCTGTTCTATTTGCTCTTTATCTGCAATCAGGCGCAACGGAACGTTGGGAAGAGAGAGATGTAGATCATCTGTATCATTTTGCATCAATTGAACGACTCCTTTCAGCAGTTCTCCGGCATTATAAAGTTTTAATAAAGGGTGTGGCAGGTGCGATACTTCCCGGTAGCTATTCATAAAGCGTACTAGACCGTTCCCTCTGCGACCGATGGTTTGCAACATCTGTCTGATTTCCATTTTGGTTTCTTCGTCACCTTCCAGACTGTCGGCGTGCTTGGCAAGAAGTTCTGTAAGCGAAATGATGGGAGTAATGGAATTCATAATCTCATGTGTCAGTACACGGATTAGCTTTTGCCAGGCTTCCGTCTCACGGTTATCCAGGGCAGAATGGATATTCTTCATTCCGGCAATCAAAAGTTTCCTGCCTTGAATGACAAACTCCATACCGGAAAGAGCGAATTGCACAGTCTCTTCTTCCTGTTTGATTTGCCATACGGACAAATCGCCTGCTTTCAGTGTATGCAGCTTGGCCGGGAGATCGGGGTGAAAGTCGACCAGATCATTTATCGTATGCGGACAATCGATATGTATCAGACGTTTGGCTGCATCATTGACCCATTCCATTTGCCCGTCGGGCGTATAAACAAGAATAGCCATGTCTATATGATTGGCAAGTGCCTGAAAATACTGCAATTTGCTTTCTTTCTTTTGCAGGTTGTTCCGGTAATGTTCAAGGGCATCCTGCATTTCAGTCAGCAGTTCTTCGGGAAGAGGCTGAGTGGCATTGGGATTGGAAGTGGGAGAAGAAAGAAATTCAGAGTAGCGCACAGCCCAGATAAACTGGGCCATGGCACGCGCAGAACGTAAGATATACCTATATATGGTATAAGCAACAAACGCCGTGAGGCAGAGTGCCACAAACAGGCTAAAATAAAAGCCGTGTACAGCCAACCAAGCTGAAACGAGGCAACATATCAATAATGCAATTGTGAGCCAAAGAGGCGTTTTTACCCAAGTTTGTCTTTTCATAATCCGAACTTTTCAATCCTTCTATAAAGTGAAGTCCTTGTGATTCCCAGCATTTCTGCTGCCAATGTAATGTTACCGCCACACATTCTCATTACCTCATTGATTGCATCCTTTTCAATCCGTTCCAGATTATACTTATCTTTTTCAGATACAGTATTCGAAGATCGGGGGCTGCGTAACATGAAATCATCTGGAGCCAGCATGGTTCCTGTAGAGAGGATGACGGCACGTTCGATGGCATGCTCCAGTTCACGCACATTGCCCGGCCAACGGTAAAGTTGTAGCATCTTTCGTGCTTCTTTGGAAATTCCCCGAAGTTCTTTCTTATACTTCTTCCGATAGCGTTGCAGGAAGAAATCGGCTAACAGGAACAGGTCGTTTCCCCGTTCCCGCAAAGGCGGAATACGAATTTCAATCGTATTGATGCGGTACAGTAAATCCTGGCGGAATTGTCCGTCGTCGATGGCACTGTATAAATCCGTATTTGTGGCACAAATCAACCTTACATCTACAGGGTAGGAGGTGGTAGAGCCGAGCCGTGAGCTCTTTCTTTGCTCTATGACCGAAAGTAACTTCGCTTGAAGCGGAAGACTCAGATTGCCGATTTCGTTCAGGAACAACGTTCCGCCTGAAGCCACTTCCACACGTCCCGGCTTATTCTTGCGGGCGTCGGTAAATGCACCTTTTTCATATCCGAACAATTCGCTTTCGAATAACGTATCAGGAATACTTCCTAAATCGATAGGTACGTAGATCTCATTCTTGCGGGGGGACTGTTCGTAAACATAGCGGGCAATCAAGTCTTTACCTGTTCCGTTTTCTCCCAGGAGCAAAAGGTTCGCATCTGTTTCGGAGAACTTTCTTATCGTCTGGAAAATAGCTTGCATGGCGGCAGATTCACCGATGACGCGTGTAGGCTCAGGGGGAAGAGTCAAAGCTTCTGTTTGTTCTTTTAAAGTCTCCTTCTGTTGTTTCAGGGATTCTACTTCCGTCCGGCTGAAACTGAGTTGCAGGGCGGAAGACACGGTGGCTATCAGTTTCTCGTTTTGCCAGGGTTTGGGAATGAAATCTGTGGCACCTTGTTTAATGGCTTGAACTGCCTTTTCCGTATCCGCATAGGCGGTAATGAAGATAACAACAGCTTTCTCGTCCAGCTTCAGTATCTCGTCCAACCAGTGGAATCCTTCCTTTCCACTGACGGCATCCCGACGGAAATTCATGTCAAGCAAGATGACGTTGAAGTGGGTACGAGAGATGAGCGGCAGCAATTCACGTGGATCAGTTGTCATAGTAATACTTTCTACCAAAGGACGCAGTAGCATTTTCAAGGTGAAGAGAATGTCTTCATTATCGTCTACAATGAGTATCTTTCCTCGTTTCATCATACTTAAAGTTAAGTTTAAAATGTGCGGATACAGAGCTCTTTTCCGGACATGTACAAAGATAGGTAAAGTTTTTGAAAAAGAAGTGTACGGAAGCGTGCATTTGGTGTACGATATCGTGCAATTTTGTGAAATGATATTGTGCTTAAGTAAATGAAAAACAATGTATTATTCTTTTGGTATAGTTCTTGCGAAACTTCCGTAGAAGAAAGTCTTATTCTAATAAATGCGATTATGGTAAAGCATTATATAAAAGTTGCACTCCGGTTGATCAAGCGGAGCTTCCTATTTTCTACCATCAATATGCTGGGCTTTGTATTTGGCATGACGGCAGCGTTTCTCATTTATCTCTGGGTGATAAACGAGCTGACGTATGATAATTGTTTTCCGGATGCAGACCGTATTTCCAGAGTGATAGAAGTGAGTCGGGAGACAAGTGGCGAGATAAAGGAATCTCCTGAAAGTATACGCTCACTTGTGAGAGTTTTTAAGGAAGATTTTCCACAAGTAGAAGATGCGACAGCTATCAAATATGAAGATAACCTTACACTGGAGACAGATGATGAGAAAAGAATAATTGGTAAATATGTCCATGTGGACAGTACGTTTTTTCATGTCTTTCCCTTCCCTATAATAGAAGGTAACCCCGAACAACTATGGGATAATCTTGATAATGTTGTATTATCCGAGGTTATGGCACGAAAACTATTTGGAAATGCTTCTGCCATAGGAAAAAAAGTGAAAAGAAACTATGTTGGACGGACTGATGTACACACTGTTGTTGCCGTGGTTAAGATACCTGCGAAAAGTCACATACAGTTTGATGTTGCCTTTTCGATAGATGCATACGGTCTCTTCTCCATGGGGTGGAATTGGGATAGCATGCGCCGTGGAATGCATGTTTATGTAAAAATGAAACAGGGTGACGAGGGTAAGTTGTATCGTCAGGAGCAAAGAACAATGAGGCATGCTCTCAAAAAGTTTGGTGAGAAACGAACGTTATTGCGTTTCCAGCCGATAAGAGATATTCATCTACATACAACCTTCTCTGATGAAAACGTTAAGAATCATGGTAGCCTTGCCACTATGTACCTATTTGTGGCGTTAGCCATTCTGGTCATCTTTATGGGTGCATTCAATTTCATGACACTTTCCACAGCTCGGGCGTCACTACGCTATAAAGAAATAGGGGTGCGCAAAGTAACGGGTGCCAAACGGAAAACACTTATTACACAGTTTCTTTCAGAAAGTTTAGTACAATCATTTATTTCTCTGGTACTTGCTTTAGCTCTGACGGAACTTATGCTGCCTCTGTTCAACCAAGCTATGGAAACTGCTATAACATTAAGTATGAATTGGGATATTATTTTCTATATTCTGTTTGGTATTATAGGCATAGGTTGTTTGGCTGGTGCTTATCCAGCATTTTATCTTTCATCAGTCAATCCGTTGCTTGCTTTCAAAGGCGGACGAAAGACCGGCAAGAAAGGAGGGCTTATCAAAGGATTGGTTTGCATCCAGTTTTTCATAGCTATAGTATTGATGTTGATGACTTTCATTGTACTGAAGCAACTTCACTTCATGGAGAATAAGGATTTGGGACTTGACAGAGAGAATATTGTCTCCATCCATACAAGCTTATGGTATGAAGTTGCTGATTTCAAACAAGACTTATTGAGGAATCCCGATATTAAGAGTGTTTCGATGGGTTCGCCTATTGAAAGTTTTGGAGAAGGAAATCTGGAAAAGGCGAAGGAATATGCGTCTAAACTGCTGAAGCTGACGGTTGTTACCGGAGCTGTGGGCGGACTGGTTGTACTGGGTATCACGCCGTTTGTACTGAAGTTTGCTTCTTTAAATGAGACCGCGATGCATTATCTGAAATATATGCTGCTGATTAACACCTATTATATTATGGGGACTGCCGTCAATACAACGCTGATTGCCGGAGTATTCCGTGCCGGAGGTGACACAAAGTTCGGACTGGTCTGCGATACGATTGATATGTGGTGCTACGCGGTGCCGCTTGGATTTATTGCAGCGTTTGTCTTCAAGCTTCCTGTCCTTGTGGTTTATTTCCTGCTGTGTACAGATGAGTTTGTAAAATGGCCGTGGGTTCTGAAACGG
>ERZ773208.3150-NODE-3150-length-10303-cov-3.953162_pt1 | contig 10303 bp, 8 predicted proteins | sample MGYA00581006_ERZ773208 | MGnify/ENA primary metagenome ERZ773208 (study PRJEB29015, sample SAMEA2737793) | human gut metagenome | biome: human gut; feature: human-associated habitat; material: faeces | place: China | collected 2012 ...
GAAAAAGACACTATTGTGCTCGTCGACCCTGCGATGGCGGACGGCGGAAAGATGTACACGGTGTTTGACATGGACTTCGCAAAGCAGATGACGCGCCTTTGCGCCAAGGCGGACATAATCGTTCCGAACTTCACGGAAGCTGCGTTCATGCTCGGCGAGGAATACCGCCCTGCCCCCTACTCAAAAGAATATGTTGAATCGACGCTTCGCAGGCTCTCTTGTCTCGGACCGTCAAAGGTGGTTCTGACGGGAGTTGCATTCGACGGCAGACAGGTCGGCTCGGCATCATACGACCGCTCGACAGACGAGATAAGCTACGCCCTCTCGGACACGGTGGACGGATATTTTCACGGCACGGGCGATGTGTTCGCGAGTGCGCTGCTCGGCGCGTACCTGAACGGACTGAGCCTCGCCAAAAGCGCGAGGATAGCCGTTGACTATACCCACGGCTGCATCGTGAGGACAAAAGAAGCGGGCACGGATCTTCGCTACGGCGTTGATTTTGAGCACGGAATACCCGATCTGCTCCGGCAGACAGGAATAATATAAATAAAGAAAAGGCAAAGAGGAGAGGAAGAAATGAGCTACGCAGACGAGGTATTTATCGCCAACTGCAAGGATATACTCGAAAACGGCACATGGGACACGGACTACAACGTCCGCCCGCACTGGGAGGACGGCACGAGTGCGCACACGATAAAGAAATTCGGCATCGTCAACCGCTACGACCTTTCAAAGGAGTTCCCGGCGATGACGCTCAGAAAGACCTTTATCAAGAGCGCAACGGACGAGCTGCTCTGGATATGGCAGAAAAAATCGAACAACGTCAACGACTTCAAGGGGCACGTCTGGGACGCTTGGGCTAACGAGGACGGCAGCATCGGCAAGGCATACGGCTATCAGCTCGGAGTCAAGCACCACTATCCCGAGGGCGACTTCGACCAGGTTGACAGAGTTCTCTATGACCTCAAGCACAACCCGCTCAGCCGCCGCATACTGACAAACATATACGTCCACGCAGACCTGAGTGAAATGAATCTCTATCCCTGCGCCTACAGCATGACCTTTAACGTGACACAGAAAAAGGGAGAGGACAGGCTGACCCTGAATGCCATTTTAAACCAGCGCTCCCAGGACGTATTGGCAGCCAACAACTGGAATGTGGTACAGTATGCGGTGTTGGTATATATGTTGGCGCAGGTCTGCGATATGAACGTGGGCGAGCTGGTGCATGTCATTGCGGATGCTCATATCTATGACCGCCATGTGGATGCCATTAAGGAACTCATCAGCAGAGAGCCTTTCCCGGCACCGAAGTTCTGGCTGAATCCGGAGATTAAGGATTTCTATCAGTTCACGCCGGATGATGTGAAGCTGGAAGGTTACCAGACAGGGGAGCAGATCAGGGATATTCCGATTGCAATCTGACATGAGTAAGTAGGGCGGTAGCCCGGAATACGAATATCAGTACGGTTTCGTGAGTGCGAAGCACGGAGAAACCGGTTATTATCATAGAAACAAACAGAAACGAGGTACACCATGAATTTAATTGTAGCAGTAGACAACAACTGGGCCATCGGCAGCAAGAACGAACTGCTGATCCGCATCCCCAACGATCACAAGCATTTCCGCGAAGAGACGACAGGTAAGGTAGTGGTTCTGGGACGCAAGACTTTGGAGACTTTCCCGCAGGGCATGCCTTTAAAGAACCGCATCAACATTATTTTGTCCAAAGATCCGAATTATCAGGTCAAGGATGCGATCGTGGTACACTCTATTGAAGAATTGCTGGAAGAACTGAAGAAATATGACGAAGAGAATATCTATATCATCGGCGGAGAGAGTATTTACCGCCAGATGCTGCCTTACTGTGACGTGGCCCATGTGACGAAGATTGACCATGCCTACGAGGCGGATGCCTATTTCCCGGATCTGGACAGTGATCCTGAGTGGGAGATTACCGCAGACAGTGACGAGCAGGTCTATTTTGACATTACCTATCAGTTCTTAAAGTACGAGCGCAAGAAAGCCTGAGTGCGGAAAACGATGAAAAAGAAGATATATTTGGCAGTTACGGTTTTACTGCTTACTCTGGCAGGAATATATGTGGCAGCCAGAATGATTCTGTGGGGTGGTCCCGTAAGTTTTCGCAGTTATGTGTTGTTACTGGGGGATCTGCTGTGTCTGCTGCTTCTCCTGTTTTATGTATATCTGAGAGTACCCATCAGGCTGCACCGGAAAATACGGGACAAGTGGGGAACTCCCGGGAAATGGGAGTGGCTGGAGGATATCGGCATTGCTTTGTGGGCAGTGCTGTGCCTGATCGTCACGTTTGCTGGAATTGCCTGGATTTGGTTTGAAAATGACATCCCTTCGGAGACGCGGCTCACAGAGAATCTGATCAGTGTGGAAGAGATGGAGTTCCCGGACAGGCACTGGTATTCCTACTGGCGTCCAGAGGGCGTGCTGTTTCGGAGAGAGACGGAGCTTGCCGGTGAGGATTACATTACTTATCTGACGGAATTGATGGACAAGGAAGAAAATACCCACCCGGAGGATGCAGAAACGGTAGCAAAGCAGGCGATGGAAGAACAGTGGCTTGCGGAATACTATGCGTCGGAGACGGAAACCGCGGAAGATGTACAGGATCCCTTAGAGCCTTACGCACAGGCAGTATATGATGCTGTGCTGCAACAACAGGACTTTTCCTTCGAAGTCTGCTACAATGCCAAAGGCAATTTCTATCTGCAGCTGGGAGAACAGGAGCAGGCGGGAAAGACCTATGCATACACGCTGGTCTACAATCGTACCTCGCAGAACGGAAAATGTGAGATTTTCGTGCTGTACCGGAATCCGGAAGAGAATCTGTCCACAGAGGCAGCACAGATCGTGGAGTTTTATGCGGTCCGCAGTGAAGATCTGCAGGTCATTGCGGGGGATAAGACCGGATGGTCAGTGGTAGCGAACAGTGCATATCAGGAAGCTACCGGAGAAAAATAATTGTAGTGAATTTAATTTGAGTTTTCAGCTAAAAGGAGAAATGAGCCACATTTTCGCTGAAAAAAGCACTGGAAAGCATAAATGTGTATATTGACTTTTATTACAAATGGTATAATAATGAAAATCAATAAATTCTGTTAAGAGAAATCAACAGGCAGAGTGGTAAACCGAGGAAAGAAGGAATACAAAATGGAAAAGAAGAACATTGACTGGGGTAATATCGGTTTCGGTTATATCCCTACGGATTACAGATATGTGTCCAATTACAAGGACGGCAAATGGGATGACGGTCAGCTGACACAGGACCCCAACATCGTATTAAATGAGTGTGCTGGTGTACTGCAGTATGCACAGACCGTATTCGAGGGTCTGAAGGCCTACACCACAGAAGACGGACATATCGTAACCTTCCGTCCTGATTTAAACGGTGAGCGTCTGGAGTCTTCCGCAGCAAGACTGGAGATGCCCATTTTCCCCAAGGAGCGTTTCGTAGAGGCTGTTACCGAGACGGTTAAAGCAAACGATGCTTTTGTGCCTCCTTACGGCAGCGGCGCAACTCTGTACATTCGTCCTTATATGTTCGGCAGCAACCCTGTCATTGGTGTAAAGCCTGCGGATGAGTATCAGTTCCGTATCCTGTGCACCCCTGTGGGACCTTACTTCAAGGGCGGCGCTAAGCCCCTGACCATCCGTGTCACCGACTTCGATCGTGCGGCACCTCACGGAACCGGTCACATCAAGGCTGGTCTGAACTACGCTATGAGCTTACATGCTATCGTATCCGCTCACAAGGAAGGCTACGATGAGAATATGTACCTGGATGCTGCTACCCGTACCAAGGTAGAGGAGACCGGCGGTGCGAACTTCCTGTTCGTTACCAAGGACAACAAGGTCGTAACTCCCAAGTCCGACAGTATCCTTCCTTCCATCACCCGTCGTTCTCTGGTATATGTTGCCAAGGAATATCTGGGACTGGAAGTAGAAGAGAGAGAAGTATACCTGGATGAAGTAAAAGACTTCGCAGAGGCTGGCCTGTGCGGTACCGCAGCAGTTATCTCCCCTGTTGGTAAGATCGTTGACCACGGCAAAGAGATCTGCCTGCCCAGCGGCATGACCGAGATGGGACCTGTCACCAAGAAGCTGTATGAGACTCTGACCGGTATCCAGATGGGCAGGATCGAAGCTCCTAAGGGCTGGATCCATGTGATCGAGTAATCGTTGACAGAAGGTTTGGAATTGTTCAAAACAGGATAATCAGAAAATGCGTGTGGATCATCTCTGCACGCATTTTTGTGTCTTTGGAATTCTTAGAATTTTCTGAACTTCCAAGAAAACATGGCACAGAAGAAAAAAATAGGGTATAATCAGAATTCAGAGACTTTGAGAAAGTAGGAAATGCTATGTTTTTTAAAAATAGATGTAATATCACCGCGGTATTGGTGGCGGGAGTGTTGGGAGTAAGTATGATGACGGGGCTGACCGCCTGCGGCGGCAGTGACGGCACGAAGGTCGTATTCACCACAGGATTTGGGAAAAATGAAGTATTCCGGATCGGAGATGAGTCCTGCTCTAAGGCAGAGATCATGATCTATCTGACTACGACGCAGAATCAGTATGCAAATGTCTACGGAACGGAGATCTGGAACACTTCCTTAAACGGTGTGACACTGGAGGATAATGTCAAGGAGACGGTACTGGCACGGATCGCCCAGATCAAGACCATGTATCTGCTGGCAAAGGAAAAAGAGGTCACGTTAGAGGAAGCCGAGGAAGCAAAGGTCGTCCAGGCAGCGCAGGAGTATTATTCTTCCCTGAATGACACAGAGATCGAGACCATGGGCGCCACGGAGGAGATCGTGGAAAATCTGTACCGGGAATACGCCATGGCAGATAAGGTCTATCGGCTGATCATTCAGGATATCAATCCGGAGATCAGTGATGACGAGGCGCGCAAGATTACGGTGCAGCAGATCTTTTTTGCAACAGCATCCACAGATATGGACGGTAACTTAAAGCCCTATTCGGAAAGCTCTATCCAGAAAGCTTACGAAAAAGCCTGTGAGGTGAGAGCCATGGCGGTGGACGGAGAGCATGATTTCACGGAGCTGGCTTCTAAATACAGCGATGATTCCGAGATCACCTATTCTTTCGGTAAGGGTGAGGCGGAGAGTGCTTACGAGGAAGCAGCATTCAATCTGGCAACGGATGAAGTGAGCCAGGTGATCCAGTGCGAAAGAGGGTATTATATTATCAAATGTACCAATACCCTGGACAGAGAAGAAACCGATGCCAATAAGCTTAAGATTGTAGAGGAACGGAAAAGGGAAGTCTTCGGACAGGAGTATGACAGCTTCGTGAATACGCTGGTGCGTCAGCTCAATGACAAACTGTGGGATGAGATTACCCTGATCACGGACGAACAGGTGACCACGGATAACTTTTTTGATGTGTATGCAAAGTATTTTCCGGAGGAGTAATTCTTAGGATCACCATATGCTTTATTAAAATTTTAGAATTGCGGAAACACTGATAAATACTGGGTTTTTGACAGATTGTTAGCACTCATTTGAAATGAGTGCTAAATTTGTCTTGACTTTTTATTTTTGCAGTTCTACACTTAGAATCAGTTAGATAACAGTCAGCCATGACTGTGCAATTATAGAAAAGGATGTGGTAAAAATGGCAACAAAAAGCGGTAGCTTATCAATCAACAGTGAAAACATTTTTCCGATTATTAAAAAGTGGTTGTATTCCGATCACGATATTTTCTACAGAGAGCTGATCTCTAACGGCTGCGATGCTGTGACCAAGCTGAAAAAGCTGGACATGATGGGAGAATATTCTCTTCCCGAAGGTTATAAGGGACGTGTGGATGTCATCGTGGATCCTGAGAAGAAGACACTGACCTTCAAGGATAACGGTCTGGGTATGACCGCCGACGAAGTGGAAGAGTATATCAACCAGATCGCATTTTCCGGTGCTACGGATTTCATTGAGAAATATAAGGACAAGAGCAATTCCGACCAGATCATCGGTCATTTCGGACTGGGCTTCTATTCCGCGTTCATGGTAGCGGATGAAGTACATATTGATACGTTATCTTACAAGGATGGCGCCAAGGCAGTACACTGGGAGTGTGACGGCGGCACCGAGTTCTCCATGGAAGACGGAGACAAGACCGATGTCGGTACGACTATCACTCTGTTCTTAAATGAGGATTGCCTGGAGTTCTGTAATGAGTATAAAGCCCGTGAGGTAGTGAAGAAGTATTGTTCCTTCATGCCTACGGAGATCTATCTGTCCAAGGCGAACACCAAGGAGACCCAGATCATCAAGGAAGAGGAAAAGCTTCCTGATGATGAAGTCCTCGAAGAGATCGAGCCGGAGAAGAAGGAAAAAACAGAGGGCGAGAATGCAGAAGCCGAGGCAGCAGAAGAGCCCAAGAAGCTGAAGATCAGAAAGCGTCCCGAACTGATCAACGAGACACAGCCTCTGTGGACCAAGCATCCCAACGAGTGCACCAGGGAAGAGTATCTGGACTTCTACCGCAAGGTATTCCAGGATTACAAGGAGCCTCTGTTCTGGATCCACCTGAACATGGATTATCCTTTCAATCTGAAGGGTATTCTGTACTTCCCGAAGATCAATATGGAGTATGAGTCCATCGAGGGTACCATCAAGCTGTACAACAATCAGGTATTTATCGCAGATAATATCAAGGAAGTCATTCCGGAGTTCCTGCTGTTGTTAAAGGGTGTCATCGACTGTCCGGATCTGCCGCTGAATGTATCCAGAAGTGCATTGCAGAACGACGGATTTGTCAAGAAGATCGCCGAGTACATTACCAAGAAGGTAGCGGACAAGCTGGCCGGTATGTGCAAGACCGACAAGGAAGAGTACGACAAGTACTGGGATGATATCAGTCCCTTCATCAAATTCGGCTGCCTGAAGGATGACAAGTTCTGTGAGAAGATGAATGATTACATCCTCTTCAAGAATCTGGATGGCAAGTATCTGACTCTGCCGGAGTGCCTGGAGATCAAGCCTCAGGATGAGGAAGAGAACAAAGAGAATGCCGTAGACGAGAACGGCAACAAGGTAGAAGCCGAAGTCGTAGAGGACAAGGCGGAAGATGAGGCTTCCGAGGAGAATACCGAGGAAGAGAAGAAGGAGAAGATCATCTACTATGTAACGGATGAACAGCAGCAGAGCCAGTACATCAATATGTTCAAGGCTGCCAAGATGGATGCTGTGATCCTGACCCACAATATCGATCAGCCCTTCATCTCCCAGTTGGAGCAGAAGAACGAGGGAATCAAGTTCCAGCGTATCGATGCGGATGTGACCGATGCCCTGAAGTCCAAGACTTCCAAGAAGGCTGAAAAAGAGATGGAAGAGCAGGCTGAGAGCATCAGTAAGCTGATGAAGAAGGCTCTGAAGAATGACAAGATCACGATCAAGGTAGAGAAGCTGAAGAACAAGAAGATCTCTTCTATGATCACTCTGTCTGAAGAGAGCAGACGTATGCAGGATATGATGAAGATGTACTCCATGCCCGGTATGGATATGAGTGCTTTCGGCGGCGAGGGTGAGACCCTGATCCTGAATGCCAACCATCCTCTGGTACAGTACATTACTGAGCACCAGGACGGCGAGAATGCAGAAATGATCTGCGAACAGCTGTATGATCTGGCTAAGCTCCAGCATGCCCCTCTGGATGCAGATGCCATGACCAAGTTCGTGGCAAGAAGCAATGACATTATGATGCTGCTGACGAAATAAATGAAGAGAAGGTCCGGTGAAGGACAATAAATAGAACAGGAACTGTGATGAGTGTGTTTACATAAGTCACAGTTCCTGCTTTTTTGTTAGAAAAATATGGTAGTTATTCAGAAATTCATGCCATCATATTTATATGGCTTTGAATCGTTAGCATTTAAGCACATCTTCGCATAACGGAGCATATTCTGTAAGGAAGATTTATTGCCTGACCGAACATACGAGGACGATGTGGTACGGGATAGGCAGAAAGGACGCATGTCCATGGATGTTAAGGATACTACTTATACAGGAACACTACAGATCAGTGTTGTCTCTGCACTGGGGATGTCACCGATCCCCGGTGCTACGGTCACCATTTCTTATACCGGAGATCCGGATTCTCCGATAGAGACACTTACTACCGATGAATCGGGGCAGACCCCGGAGATCAATCTGAAAGCACCGCCCAGAGAGCTTTCTCTGACTCCTGATATTACGGAGCAGCCTTATTCTGAGTATAACATTCAAGTGACGGCAGAAGGCTTTGAAACGGTATTGGTATCCGGCTCTGAGATTCTGGCAGGTGCATATTCATTACAACCGATACGAATGAATCCATTGGATGTAACAGAAGAGGAGGAGAAGGTGGTGGTGATCCCGCCACATACCTTGTTTGGAGAATATCCCCCTAAGATTCCGGAAGAAGAGATCAAGCCTATGAACGAGACAGGGGAGATCGTCTTAAGCCGCGTGGTCATTCCGGAATACGTGATCGTACATGATGGCGACCCGGAGGATCCCACTGCCAGAAATTACTGGGTACGCTATAAGGATTATATTAAAAATGTAGCTTCCAGCGAGATTTATCCGACCTGGTCGGAAAGTGCGATCTATGCAAATATACTGGTGATCCAGTCGTTTACGCTAAATCGTGTATTTACAGAGTGGTACAGGGGAAAAGGATATGACTTTACAATAACTTCTTCTACGGCATATGACCAAAAATGGATCTATGGCAGAAATGTGTTTGAAGAGATCGATTATCTGGTAGATTCCATTTTTACCAATTATTTATCCAGACCTGGTGTACGGCAGCCTATTTTCACATCATACTGTGACGGCAACCGGACTACCTGCAGGGGGTTAAGTCAGTGGGGATCCCAGTCGTTGGCGGAGCAGGGATATTCCGCCATTGATATCATTCATTATTATTACGGTAATGATATGTACATCAATTCTGCGGATATTATATCGGGAGTGCCGTCCTCCTGGCCGGGATATGACCTGACTATTGGGTCTTCCGGGGAAAAAGTCCGTCAGCTGCAACAACAGTTGAACCGGATTGCCAGAAATTATCCGGCGATCCCTACTCTGATCCCGGACGGTATCTATGGACCTGATACTGCGGAAGCAGTCAGGATGTTCCAAAAAATATTTCATCTTCCGCAGACCGGTATCGTCGATTATCCTACATGGTTTGAAATATCGGATATCTATGTGGGAGTCACACGCATCTCAGAACCGGATGTGTAGAAAATAGAGAGTTAGTGAAATATTTGTTCTAAAATCTTCGTGGGTCTATGGCAACCCTACGTTACGAGCCATGCACTCAATTCATAAATGTGTCGCAAAGGACGCTCCACATTTATTTCATTGACGGCTGTCGAGTGTGTCCGTTGGACGCACGGTATAAAAATAGAACGAAATAACCTCTTGTGTGAGCAAGCTCCCACCGAGGTATTCCGTTCTATTTTTGCATGGCTCGTAACTCTCAACATTCTATTTGTGTGCTCACCCGGAATCTGTTATACTATCTTTAATATGACATTTGTGAGGGGGAGAACTTTGATGGGTATACAACAGAAGGGCAGTAATCTTACGACGCTTTGCTATATAGAGCAGGGCGGCAGGTATCTGATGCTTCATCGAGTGAAAAAAGAAAATGACATAAATAAGGATAAGTGGATTGGAGTAGGCGGTCATTTTGAGGCAGGGGAAAGCCCAGAGGAATGTGTGCTCAGGGAAGTAAAAGAAGAGACGGGATATACACTGACTTCTTACCGGTTTCGAGGCCTGATCACATTTGTATGCGGTGAGGAATACGAGTATATGTGTCTCTATACGGCGGATGGATTCTCAGGAACTCCTGTGGAATGTGATGAAGGCACCTTGGAATGGGTCGATATGGACAGAATAGAAGAATTGAATCTTTGGGAGGGAGACAAGATTTTCTTCCGGTTACTGCGAGAGAACCGGCCATTTTTCTCCTTAAAATTGTCCTACGGAGATGATGGTATTCTTCGGGAGGCAATCTTGGATGGGAAACCCATGAAGGCAGGGTGCGACATTGAACTTCACTGATTTTACGGAAAAATATAACATTCAATTGAATGAACAACAGCTTCGGGCAGTGCGATCGGGAGCCCTTCGTGCGAGGAGGGGAGTACGAAACACCGGGCATGCGACAGCAATGCGTGCAATTTCCTGCCCTTGATAAATCCGGGCAGCACGACTCCCTGTTCGCGGGCGTATTTCTTCAGGC
>ERZ773208.3158-NODE-3158-length-10283-cov-3.806414_pt1 | contig 10283 bp, 6 predicted proteins | sample MGYA00581006_ERZ773208 | MGnify/ENA primary metagenome ERZ773208 (study PRJEB29015, sample SAMEA2737793) | human gut metagenome | biome: human gut; feature: human-associated habitat; material: faeces | place: China | collected 2012 ...
CTTGCATGTGTTAAGCACGCCGCCAGCGTTCATCCTGAGCCAGGATCAAACTCTCGTTAAAAGTGTTTGTTCTGTCAGAATGACGTTAGCCATTCATCCATTACTGTTGTTTTGGAAATCGTTAGCTTCGATTACTCGAATTAACAATGTTCGCTCTGAAAATTTTGTTTTTGAATTTTCAGGGATGGTTGCTGTTCAATTATCAATGTTCCTGTTTGCTGTCTCTTTGCGACAGCTTGTTTATTATATCTCACTTGCAGTCGCTTGTCAACAACTTTTTTATTTTTCTTTTTCAAGAATTTCTGTCGTTTTTCGACAGCCAGAATAATTTATCATAATTTTCTTTGTCTGTCAACAACTTTTTAAAATTCTTTTTTGTTTGTTATTGTCGTTTCAGCGACAACTCGTATAATTTATCATAACTTTAAGGGGTTGTCAACAACTCTTTTTGAATTTTTTTGATTTTTTTAACAAAGGTATTATGGCTTTTTTTGCCTGATATATTCTCATTATTTCCTTATTAAGATTTTTTCACAGCATTCTCTTTTTTCTATAATATTATTCCATAAATTAAGATTACCCCACTTTTCGTAGAGTAATCTTATTAACACTTTTTAAAGCCAATCGCTTTATACTTTGTATTACTTCATTCTTATCCTAACAAGTATTTCTCTATTGCTTCCGCACATCCACTATGATCACAATCATTTTCCAAAACAACATCTGCTATTTCTTTTACTTTGTCAATTGCGTTTGCCATTGCAACGCCAAGACCTGCGGTCGCTATTGCATCCATATCATTTTCTGCATCACCTACATCTATTGCTTTATTAATTCCAAATCCCAAATGGTTACAAAGCCATGTTAAGCCCGTTCCCTTAGTAACATTGGCAGGCGATACTTCAAGAGAGTTTCCTTCTGCATAATTAAATACCAAATCATATTTTGATAATATTTTCTTTGTTGCTTCCCTTGCCTCAGGTGTAGAATGGTAAATGTTGATTTTACTTGCAGACTGTCCTTTTTGTTTGCAATATTCAAAAACATTATCTACTTTTGTTGCTACACTATTTAACAACTCCTTATAAACATTCAAATGGAAATGTTCAAGATTATCCAAGTCTGTTTTTTTCGCTATTGCCTCTGTTGTCTGTAGAATTACCACAACATCACTTGTTTCTGCTATTTCTGATACTTTGTCTATAACTTCATTTGGAATAGGAGCACAATATATTATTTCTTCTTTTTCAAGGTCATATACCATTGCCCCACTTATACATACTAAATATTTTAGTCCTTTAATAATATCCGTATATTCCCTTAATTCTGCCACTGATCTTCCTGTGGATAAAACAACTTCCTTGTCCTGACTAAATGCTTTCTCAATTGCAGCCATATTTTCCGGTGTAATCTTTTTCTTTGAGTTAAGCAATGTTCCATCCATATCCAATCCAATTAATTTATATTCGCTCATTTTCCAATCCTCTCTATGTTATTTTTCTTTTGTAATAATAATTATAGGGTGTACTAAAACTTTGTTATTTTAACACCCTAATCTTTATAGTGCACAACAACTATGTGCCACGCAATTCTACGTGGCACATAATGTTTTATTTATTAACTTTGCTATTAATGTCTGCTGTAAGTTTATTAATAATGTTTTGAACTTCTGTTACCGCCTGGTCAACCGGAGTCTTCTGCTTGTCAATTGACTTGTCACGTGTTGAAATTTCAACTACATTTTCTGCAAGATTTCTTGGACTTACCACAACTCTTACAGGTACACCTAAAAGGTCAGCATCCGCAAACATCGCTCCAGGTCTTGCTTTTCTGTCATCATAAATAACTTCAATTCCCATATTCTGAAGAGTTTCATAGATTTCATCTGCCTTTTCCTTACATTCAGCATCATCTGAACGTAAGCAACACAAATGAACCTGCCAAGGTGCAATTGTAATTGGCCAAATTGGGCCATAATCATCATGTCTTACTTCGCAAATTGAAGCCGCCATACGACCTACACCTATACCGTAACATCCCATAATAGGATACTGTTCCTTACCATTTTCGTCTGTGTATGTAAAGTTCATTGCCTTTGAATATTTTGTACCAAGTTGGAAGATATTACCAACTTCAATACCTCTTGAAATATTAATAACAGGCTTGCCACAGTTTGGACAAATACCTCCTTCTGTGATTTTTGCAAGGTCAACGTATTTAGCATCCGGGCAATCTCTTTCCACATTAAATCCTGTGTAGTGAGTATCAACCTTATTAGCTCCTGTTACAAGATAATCAATTCCTTCAAGAGAATTGTCAAAGTATACTGTAACCTTATCTGAAATTCCAACAGGTCCGATAAAGCCTGCTGTTAAAATACTGTCATCTTCAATTACAGCAGGATGAATGTCTTCACCTACTGCATTAGTTAATTTTGTTTCATTAATATCAAGGTCACCACGGATAAATGCAACAATATAGCTGTCATCAGCATTTTTCTGGTATACAACAGCCTTAGCCGTATTTTCTGCAGGTATCTTTAAGAAATCGCAAAGTTCTTCAATTGTACCTGTACCAGGTGTTGAAACTTCTTTTAATTCTTCTTTTGGAATCTTGTTTTCATTCTTAATAATGCTTGGTGCAGCTTCTACATTAGCACTGTATCCACATTCAGGACAGATTGCAATTGAATCCTCTCCTACAGGTGTTAAAAGCATATATTCGTGAGAAATGCTACCACCCATCATACCTGAGTCTGATTTTACGATTGCAACTTCAGGAATGCCGCATCTTGCAAAAATTCTGCTGTATGCATCATAAACTTTCTGATAATACTGTTCCAAATCTTCCTGTGATGTATGGAATGAATAAGCATCCTTCATTGTAAATTCACGTACTCTGATAAGTCCTGCTCTTGGTCTTGCTTCGTCACGGAATTTAGTCTGAATCTGATAAATCATAAATGGATATTTAGCATAGCTGTTAGCATATTCCCTAACAAGCTGTACAGATGCTTCTTCGTGAGTCATACCAAGAACCATCTTGCTTCCTGTTCTGTCTGTAAATCTTAAAAGTTCTGAACCAACGCTTTCATATCTGCCTGATTCTTCCCAAAGACTTCCAGGTAATGCTACAGGGAATAAAACTTCCTGTCCATCAAGTTTATCCATTTCGTCACGGATTATATTTTCTATTTTTTGAGAAATACGTTTCATCGGCGGGAACTGTGAGTAAATACCATTAGCTACGTTCTTGATATATCCTCCTCTTACCATTAATGCATGGCTGTCAATAAGACAGTTAGCCGGTCTTTCCTTAAATCTGTCCCCAACAAGTTTTGATAATTTCATGTTCTTTCTCCTATTATTTATTTTTTAGTGTAGCTCTTGTCAACATCTATGTTGTTAACACCTACTATCCGAATTATTTTAATACATATTAAAACAAAAATCAACGCATAAGCCTTAATATGCGTTGATTTTTGTATGATTACAGTGTCAAAAGTGCTAAGCACATAGTAATCCGTATAATCATTCTGATGCTACTTAATAACTATCTTCTTAATTGCTGATGTTCCTTTGTTCTTTCTATTATAAGCTACAACCTTGTACTGATATGTCTTGCCTTTTTTAAGCTTGCTGTCTTTGTACTTAACAGTTGTATTCTTCTTTATATTCTTAACTTTTTTCCACTTTGTATACTTTTTGCCTTTTGCTTCCCTTCTATATACATAGTAACCCTTTGCAGCCTTTAATTTCTTCCATGTAACAATAGCTTTTTTCTTCTTTACTGTTACTTTGATTTTAGGCTGTGGGAAAGTTATCTTTCCACTTTTTGTAACAGATGTTCCTGTTGCGTTTTTAAGTGTTGCTTTTATTTTATATTTACCAACTGTTTTGGCATTTATTTTTCCCGTTGCACTTATTGTGGCTTTCTTTGTATTGTAAGACTTAAAAGTAAAGTTACTGTTGTCTAACAATACATTTTGTGATGCCCATTCAGGGTTTTGTACATAAAGTTTAACTGTTTTTTTATTTCCTATTTTAAGGTTATAGTTACTACTGTCTAATCTAAGTTTTGTCTTGCTTAAGAAGTCTCCGTCTACTGTTACTGTAACCACTACGTTCTTATCTGCCGGCTGACTTATTGTTGCCGGTGTGTCTGTTCCAAAACACTGTACCCAGAACACTGTTCCACCCTGAGTAAAGCAACCAATTCCTATTGTTTTAAAATAGCTTGTAAGAATATTTGCTCTATGACCTGCACTGTTCATCCATGATGTCATTACTGCAGTTGCACTTGACTGACCACCTGCAATATTTTCCGCTTCCATTTTGTCTGTTGCGCTAAAGCATGACGATCCGTCAGGTCTTGTATGTGAAAAATACAGTGCCACTTCTGCTGCTCGCTGCATTGCCGCGTCAAGAAGGTCTTTATCCATTTTCAACTCTGATAAGCCTTTGCTCTTTCTTTCTTTGTTAACTATTTTCAAAACCTTATAGGCTTCACTGTACTTGTCTGTACCTTTATATTTTATTTTTGTAAAAATACCATAATCTCCATTGTTTCCCTTTGAAAGCCATGTTGGATATTTAGTTATTGATGAGCCTTCAAAAGCTCCACTTTCAATTAATGTAATTGATTTTGGATAGCTTATTGTTGACAATGCTTTGCAGTTCTTAAATGCATAAACCTGTATTGTTTTTAGTGCTGTAGGTAATGTAACACTTGAAAGCTTGACACAATCCATAAAAACTCTAGGTTCTAATGTTTCAATGGCAGAATTATCCATAACCACCTTTGTCAAATTAGAACATCCACTACATAAAAGATATGGCACTGTTTTTACTTTTGCATAAAACTTCAAAGTTTTAAGGGCTGTACAATTCTGTAATAGAAATGAACCTATAGAAGTTACATTTTTAGGTATTGCAATTTCATCTAATGCTTTCATTTCATAAAAAGCTCCATCGCCTAAAGTTGTTACACCGCTTGTTATTGTTATCTTTTTTAAATTCTTTCCATAGCTAAAACCGTATGCCGTTACTTTCTTTACTGTAGATGGAATAGTAAATTCTGTTCCTGTTTTAGCTGCAGGATAGCTTTCTAATATGGTCTTATTCTTATTATATAGAACATAATTTTCAGCAACATAATTCTTATTGTTGCTACTTACTTCTATTTTTTCAAGATTTTCAGCCTTATATCCTATGCCATCTTTAATAGTTATTACACTTTTAGGAATAACTATTCTTTTTACTGAACTGTTATAAAAAATGTAATTTCCTATTTCTGTTGTTGCTCCCGGAAATTCAAAATCATCTAAATCTGTTCCCTGAAATACATAATCTCCAAATGTTTTTACTCTTTCCATTCCTGTATAAGACTGTAATTTAGTGTCTGCAAAAGCGCCATCACCAATACTTGTTACAGTAGATGCAACTGCTACTTTTGTCATATTATAGCATGAGTTAAAGTTTGCTTCTCCAATAGAAGTAATTCCGCTGTTAACTCTTACCTCACTTATTCTGTCTCTGTCCTTGTACCATGGAATGTTGGCTATCTTTGTATAATCAGGCATAGCCCCTGTTCCACTTATTGTAAGCACACCATCATCTGTAAGTACGCCTTTTATGGTAGAACTAACATTGTATGTAATTGATGCTGCCATTACTGTTGTTGCTGAAAACGGAACGTTAAATCCCATAACCATTGTTAGAACTAAAATCGTTGTAATAATTCTTTTAAATAAATTTTTCATGAGTACCTCCCTATATTTATCTTACGGACTTTATCATATCACTAATTTGTTTTTTGTATACCCCATTAAAGCAAATACTTGTATCTTAAAATTAATTTTTTATGTATTTTGCTCTTTTTGTATAACAATTTAATAAACTTATTCTTAAAACATTCAAGTACATAAAGTTCGTAATCTCTTAATGTTTTTCCACCAAATCTGAATTTTTCAAATAACAGTATAATGCGTTCATATTCGTCCTGTTCTATTTCAGTATATTTTACACTTAATATTGCATACAATTCCATTGGTTTAACGTATTCACCTGTAACTCCTGATATTTCGATAAGTTTTTCTATCTGAGAAATATAATACTGTTCATCAATATGTATATAGAAGCTATCTTCCTCCAGAAAAATAGAATTGTAAAATTTTCTTTCTCCTTCCAGCTTTTTTACCTTTATCCTAAGTAAATGGCTCCTTAACACCAAAGTTTAATATTGTGTTACGGAACCCCTATATACTAAACAAACTGCTATCTCAATTATAAACAGTGATTTTTTGTTTTTTACATATTTATGTTCTTGTCAAAATCAAAAAACTGTCAAATACGTTAATTGTTCCATATCCCCATTGTTCACTTGGATACCTAATGTCTCTGTTTCGTTCTGCCCCTCTTATAAGGTAGTTTTTAATGTAATTGTTTTTCATATATGGCTCATTGTCCTCCACAATTCCCCATTGAAGTATCTGTGCACAGGCTCCCGCACCTAATGCGCACGCCACTGACGTTCCGGTCCTTCTTGTATACCCTCCTGAAATTCCCGGACCGTAAACATTTACTGCCGGAGCTGTCAAATCCGGTTTGATTCTATTCTCCCTTGTGAAGCCTCTCCCCGACTTGGGATAGAAGGCATTGGTTACATTGTCATATCCTCCAAAAGTTATAACATTCTCTGTCGCGGCCGGCACTGTTAATGTCATATCCGGATTAGGTGTTAGAAAATAGTTTCCTTCCGGTGTATATTGTCTAAGTCCGCCCCATATATTAAAGTTTCCATCTAGAATATTATTTCCGTAAACTTTAATAGTCCATATACCGGGGCTTGGCTGTTTAAATCTCATAAAAATCAACTGTCCTCCTGTCCCCGACTCCACAAGTTCATATGTTAATTCAATTGAAGATTGCTCAAACACAAAATTAATGTTTTCTACGCTACCCTGCCGCACCGGGATTCTTGGCACGCTTTCCCCGAAAGGCGACACAAAGCCTACTGAAAATATATCCGGAGCGTTACCCCACAGTTCTAAAACAAAGCCCGGCACATTATCGCCTACACGAAATTCTACGTTGTGAGTGGTGTTTTCGGTTGCTATTCCTATTGTACCTCTATAATGAAGTCTTTCATTGCCTTCATTTCCTGCTGCCACTACAACGCAGTTGCCTATTTTGCTTCCTATTCTGTTAAGCACTTCATCTAAAGGTGAGCCTCCTGCTCTTCCACCATTTCCACATCCTAATCCTACAACTATAACTATTGGCTTTTTTTGTTTTATTGCCACATTTTTCAAAAAAGAAGCTGCAAGCATTATGTCATTTTCCTGATAAAGAGGCTGACTTCCCATGGCATAAAAATAATTAGTAAGATATTTTTTTGCCTCCTTAAGTTTTACCATAACAATTTCGCTATCCGGCGCCGCCCCTATAAAATCCCCCTGCTCATCATAACTTCCGCAGGCTATCCCTGCCATAAAAGTTCCGTGACCGTTTTCGTCCCTATGCGGAACCACTTCTAACGGATTGTCTGCCTGAAGCGCCCTGTTTATTTCTTCTCTTGTATACTCACTTCCATAACTAAAGCCCTCTGGCGGATTTCCCTTAACATCAGTCTGATCCCATATACTCAAAATTCTTGTTTGCCCTGTGGACTTTTGAAACAGCTTGTTTGTATAATCAATTCCCGTGTCAATAAAGCCAATTATCACATCTCTCCCTGTAAGATTAAACCCCGACTGGTTCTGCAACCTTATGGAACCTGTTGCCGCCACGGCAGTTGTATCCATTAAACCGTACAACTTTGGAATAACATTGTATGTAAAATTAGCAACATTTATAGTAGGTAGCATATCAAGCCTGTAATATGCACAAAAGTACGAATCATCTATAACCTGAGTACATTCAGCCTGCTCCGTTAAGGCTTCACTAATATCACCGTTATACCTGCCAATGAAATCACCATATTCCTCTGACAAAATAATATTATTACACTTCATTGATTGCCCTTGAAATAAAATTAATATAAGTTTATGTAGGAGCGGGGGAAGATATGAACGGAATTATGCAATGCGTACCCCGATAGCAAGTATTCCGGGACATAAACAATGCAAACAATATAAATCAATACAAAAATACCCGGAGTTATAGAAATTTAGATAATTAATTTTCCACAACTCCGGGTATTATATTTCTATTATTTTTTTAAGTTCTTCTAACCTTCTATAAGGTCCTGGCCTCTCATTCCTATTACCGGGCCACCTGTTCCATTAATGTATTCTTCTGTAATTTTTACAGTTCCAATGTTGTCATCTTTTGGAATTTCATACATTATATCAAGCATAAATTTCTCAATGATTGCCCTTAGTGCTCTGGCCCCTGTTTTCTTTTCTATTGCTTTCTTGGCAATTGTTCTAAGAGCACCTTCCGTAAATTCAAGTTTTACTTCATCAAGTTCAAGCAATTTCTGATACTGTTTGATAATTGCATTCTTTGGATCTGTAAGAATCTTTACAAGCATGTCTTCTGTTAATCCATCCAAAGTAAATACAATTGGAAGTCTTCCAAGGAATTCAGGAATCATACCAAATTTTCTCAAATCTTCTGATGTTACTTTTTTCATAATATTAGGATCATTATCGTATTTGTCTGTTAATTCACTTTGGAAGCCTATGGCTGCCTGCTTGTTAAGTCTTTCCTTAATAATGTCTTCCAAATCCGGAAAAGCGCCACCGCAAATAAACAAAATATTTTTTGTGTTAACTGTTGCAAGTGGCACCATTGCATTCTTGCTTGTTGCACCAACAGGAACTTCAACTTCGCTTCCTTCCAAAAGCTTAAGCATTCCCTGCTGAACTGACTCTCCGCTTACATCTCTGCTACTTGTATTCTGTTTCTTTGCAATCTTGTCTATTTCGTCAATAAAAATAATACCTGTTTCTGCTCTTTCAACATCATTGTCTGCTGCTGCCAAAAGTTTTGAAACAACGCTTTCAATATCATCGCCAATATAACCGGCTTCAGTCAGGGAAGTGGCATCTGCAATAGCTAACGGCACATCAAGAAGCTTTGCCAGCGTCTTTACCAGATAGGTCTTGCCGCTTCCTGTAGGGCCGATCATTAAAATGTTGGATTTTTCGATCACAACACCGTCTGGGTCGGAACCACCTAAAAAGGCGCGCTTATAATGATTATAAACAGCTACTGCCATGACCTTCTTTGCCTTGTCCTGGCCGATCACATATTCATCCAGCTTGCCTTTTATAACGTGAGGCGCCGGAATATCTTTCATAGTCAGCTGCTTTTCCGGTTCTTTTTTCTTTTTCAGTTTCTGGCTCTGAGGGATCTCATTCACTGGCGGCATCTGGCTTAAGTCACTGAAATTCATGTTCATATAAGGCATATTGGGCATTTTTGAAAAATCCATGCCTCCCTTAGTCACTGTATCAAAAGCCTTCTGCATACAGTCATGGCACAGACACATGCCTCCCGGCATTGAGATCATTGGTCCTGCCTTGCTCTCCGGTCTGCGGCACATATAGCAGATCTTCTCATAATTATCGTTATTTTTATTATCATCCTGGGATCCATTTGTCATCCCGTTTTCCATATTCTTATCGTCCACTGTCTTTTCTCCTTACCACATTCTTCCCCATGGGAAGCCATTTCCCGGAAAACTCCAGGGATTACTGTCTTCTCTTCTGGAAGGTGCTGTTTCCCCGGGCTGCTCCCTGTTATCCTGTTTCTCCTGTTGTCCTTCACCTTCCGGCAGTCCTGCCAGCGTAATCTGGATCTGCTGTTCCTTATACCGGCCTTCTTCCTGGCGCTGCACCAGCAGTTCAATGGTCTCTCCCATTTCATAGCCTTTCAGGAATTTCTGCAGTTCCTGCATACTCTTTACAGTCATGCCATCCAGCTTGGTGATAATATCTTTCTCACGAAGTTCAGAGCCAGCCGCAGCCCCGTCTTCCAGTATCTTGTATACATAAACGCCCTTCGGCATATCAAAGGTTGCCGCTGTTTCTTCATCTACTGTAGTTCCCTGAATCCCCAGATATCCCCGTCTGCTTTCCTCTACTTCAGAACGGGTCTTACGGTTCATCAGTTCATCTAAAATCTCCTGGACTCCTGAAACAGGAATGGCATAGCCAATCCCTTCTACTTCTGTGGAGGAATATTTAGCCGCATTGATGCCGATCACTTCCCCTTTCATGTTCAAAAGGGCGCCACCACTGTTTCCCGGATTGATGGCTGCATCTGTCTGAAGCA
>ERZ773208.3166-NODE-3166-length-10239-cov-3.137274_pt1 | contig 10239 bp, 10 predicted proteins | sample MGYA00581006_ERZ773208 | MGnify/ENA primary metagenome ERZ773208 (study PRJEB29015, sample SAMEA2737793) | human gut metagenome | biome: human gut; feature: human-associated habitat; material: faeces | place: China | collected 2012 ...
ACCAAAAGGAAAACTTATTAATGGCGTAGGCGCAGGAGATTCAATGGTTGCAGGTTTTGTGGCAGGTTGGATCGAAAAACAGGATTACGAATATGCTTTCCATATGGGTGTTGCATCAGGAAGTGCAAGCGCTTTTTCAGAAAATCTTGCAACAAAAGAAGAAATTATAAATGTTTACAATCAGGTTATGGGAAAATAATAAAAGAAAAATAATTATTATAAAATAATGGACAAAAAATAATAACTAACAGAATTTAATTAAAAATTAAAATAAAAAATATGTAATTAATGAAGAAAGATTAATTACGGAAATGGAGGCTATTATGAGAATTACAGATCTACTTGATCCAAGAAGTATTTCCCTTACAGCTACACCTAAGACAAAAAGTGAAGCCTTAGATCAGTTAGTTGATTTAATGTGTGCTAGTGGGAAAATTAATGACAAGGAAGCTTATCGAAAGCAGGTTTATGCAAGAGAGGAAGAAAGTACAACAGGTATAGGACTTGGAATTGGTATTCCTCACGGAAAATGTGATGCAGTTGACAAGCCGGGACTTGCAGCAATGGTAGTTAAGAATGGAGTTGACTTTGAGGCATTAGATGATGCACCGGTAACATTACTTTTCTTAATTGCAGCACCTAACACAGAAGATAATGTACATTTAAGTGTTTTAAGTAAGTTATCGGTTATGATGATGGATCAGAATTTCTCAGACTCATTAAGAAATGCAGGAAGCGTTGAAGAATTTCTGGAAATTATTGATCAGGCCGATGATGAAAAGAAGAGTATTGATGAAAGATTGGCAGACACAGGTGAAGCAAAAGAAAATTTAACAAAAATTTTGGCAGTTACATCATGTCCTACAGGAATTGCCCACACATATATGGCAGCAGAAGGTCTTGAAACAGCAGCTAAGGCTAAGGGATGCTTTATAAAAGTTGAAACAAGAGGTTCAGGTGGAGCTAAGAACGTTCTTACAGCTAAAGAAATTGAAGAGGCAGATTGTATTATAGTTGCAGCAGATGCTAAGGTTCCAATGGACAGATTTGCCGGAAAGAAAGTTATTGAATGTCAGGTTTCAGATGGAATCAGTAAGGCAGACCAGCTTATAGACAGAGCAATTGCAGGCGATGCACCTATTTACAAATCAGGCTCTGAAAGTAGCATTAATACAGAAGTTAGTAAATCCGGCAAAGGTATCGGACATCAGATTTATACACAGCTTATGAATGGTGTATCACATATGCTCCCATTCGTAGTTGGCGGTGGTATACTTATTGCAATAGCATTTCTTATTGATGGTTTAAATGTTGATATTAATTCACTTCCTGCTGATCAGAGAAGTAATTTTGGTACAATTACACCTATGGCAGCAATGTTTAAGAGCATTGGTGGTACAGCATTTGGCTTTATGCTTCCTGTTCTTGCAGGTTATATAGCAATGGCAATAGCAGACAGACCGGCACTTGCAGTTGGTTTTGTAGGTGGTATGATTGCAGCAAACGGTAAGTCAGGTTTCCTTGGAGCATTAGTTGCAGGTTTCGTTGCAGGTTATTTAATAATCGGTTTAAGAAAATTATGCGACAAGCTTCCTGACGCACTTGAAAAAATCGCACCGGTACTTATTTATCCTGTAGTTGGTATTTTGATTATTGGCATATTTATGACATATGTAGTTGAACCTATTATGGGTGGAATTAATACAGGACTTAACAGTGGACTTGAAGGAATGGCAGGAACAAGCAAGATTCTACTTGGTTTAATTTTAGGCGGAATGATGGCAATAGATATGGGTGGCCCATTCAACAAGGCAGCATACGTTTTCGGTGTTGCACAGATTGCAGCAGGCAACTACGACATTATGGCAACAGTTATGATTGGTGGTATGGTTCCACCTTGCGCAATCGCACTTGCAACATTATTATTTAAAGATAAATTTACAAAAGAAGAAAGAGAAGCAGGACCAACAAACTTTATTATGGGACTTGCATTCATTACAGAAGGTGCAATTCCTTTTGCAGCATCAGATCCATTACATGTATTACCTGCATGTATTATCGGTTCAGGCTTAGCAGGAGCATTATCAATGGTATTTAATTGTACATTGATGGCACCTCACGGTGGAATCTTCGTGTTCCCTGTAGTTGGAAACGGATTAATGTACTTTGTAGCATTAGTTGCAGGCACAATCGTTTCAGCAGTATTACTTGGAGCATTAAAGAAAAAAGTAGCTTAAATTAAAAATATTTGCAGTGCTCAAAATTAACCTTGGGCACTGCTTTTGTGGATTATTTATCCATCACGGAGGAAAAATGTTAACAGAACAAAGGCATAGATTATTATTAGAGTTGGTTAATGAGAAAAAGAGCATTACAGTAACTGAAGCAAAAGAAGTACTTAATGCGTCAGAATCAACTATCAGACGTGACATAATTGCATTGCATAATGCAGGAAAGTTGACAAAGGTTTTCGGTGGTGCAGTTGCCCTGGAGGAAGATGTAATTACGGAAGAACCGTCTGTGGAACAGAGAGTTGAGCAGAACAAGGAAGAGAAATATATGATTGCAGAATATGCGGCAAGTCTCATTAAACCAGGAGATTTCGTATATATAGATGCAGGGACCACAACAGGATATATGTTAAACTTTTTAAAAAACAGCAAATCTGTTTTTGTAACTAATGCAGTAACTCACGCAAAAAAACTTGCGTTGCAGGGAAACAAAGTTATTCTTATTGAGGGAGAATTAAAAGGTTCAACAGAAGCTCTTGTTGGAGGATATGCAGCAGCATCTCTTAAAAAATTTCACTTTTCGAAAGGTTTTTTTGGAACAAATGGTTTAACGAAAAAAGCAGGTTTTACAACTCCTGATACAAGTGAAGCACTTGTAAAAAATAAGGCAATGGAGCAGTGTAAAGAATGCTATGTTTTGGCTGATCAGTCAAAATTTGACAAAATAAGCCCGGTAACATTCCAGCAGTTTGGCAGAGCAACAATAATAACAGAAAGCAAACCTGAAGGCTATATGGAATGTGAAAATATAATAGTTGTTCGGGAAAATTAAAATTTATAGAATGGTTATAAAATAATTAACAGAAATTAAAAAAATTGAAAAGGTAAAGATTATTAAAAATAAATGAAAGGCAGTTTGTAGCTTGTTATGCTATGGCTGTCTTTTTTTGGACTTAATAAGAAAAGTCTTTGAAAATTCCATTAATTAAAATCCGGTTGAGAATTGCAAGCCAAGTTTGGATAAAAAAGTTGAAAAAAGCATGTGACATTTTGCAACTTTTTTGGGAAAGTTTTTCTTTGATTTACTGCATAAAAACTGAATTTTTACAAAAACATCACATAAACAGCTAACAACAAAATGTAATAAAGCATAAATAAAGTGTTGACAATGAAAAAGTGAGGTGCTAATATCGATTTACCAAAAGAACACAACGTAATATATGAATAAATGAAGCCAGTATAAGTGACATTTTCGTAAAAGTCGTATTATCTTAGACAGTCATAAATTCATTTGTTTATTTTATGTTTGTTCTTAGGAATAAGTTAAGAAAGGAGAAATATAATGGACGTTTTTTTGCAGGAACATGGTAAGACTGTTTTTATAGCAGTTTGTATTTTACTTTTAGTAGGCGTTGCATATGCAATTGGCCCGGTTATTAGCAAGGCAGTACAGGATGTAGTTGGAAGCTACACAACTTCTGTTACATTTGACAGCATTGCAGGAAAGATTCCTACCGCAGGAAAGTAGGTAGGAATACATTTGGATGTGTTTATAATTGATTAATTAGACGATGGGGGAAGTAGGAATGAGAAAACTTTCATTGCCGGATAAGGCTTTTGGAAATCTTTTAAAATTTATTTTGGATGAGAATATTACGGATATAAATTGGAGTCAGGGATTATGGGTTAATGATTTAAATAAGGGAAGGTATAAAATTAAAGGCTTTACATTAGACGATAATTTTATTCAGCAGTTTTATACAAGAATAAGCAATTTAATGAACGTACAGTTTAATAAGAATAACCCATTACTTGAGGCAGAAACGGATAATTTAAGAATATCAATTTTGCATGACTCAGTAACTAACACGGGGATTAGCATAAGTATCAGAAAGACACCAGCAGTAAGAAGAATTAACAGGGACAGCATCGTTAAAGATGATTACTGTAATGCGGATATAGATACTTTTATAGAGAATGCCATACGAGCTCATTGTACAGTAGTAGTGGGGGGATTACCGGGGGTAGGAAAAACAGAATATGTAAAGTATTTAACCCAGTTTATTCCAGCGTATGAAAGAGTATATACCATAGAAGATAACCTTGAACTAAGATATTCAGCAATTAATCCAGGCAAAGATTGCGTTGAAATTAAAATAAGCGATACATTTGGATATTCAGAAGCATTAAAGGCAAGTAAGAGACAGTTACCTACGTGGGTTTTGCTAGCAGAAGCAAGAGGCGAAGAGGTCCGGTTCCTAATGGAAAATATTTCTGCAGGCGTACATTGCCTGACCACAGTGCATCTTGATGATGTTAGCAAACTCCCTGATCGTTTGAGAAATATGGGACAGACAATTAACGAAAATGATGTGTATTCTTTTATTGACATTGGAGTACAGATACGGTCTGTTGTAAAAGAAGGAGAAAAGATAAAAAGAAAGGTGGCACAGGTTATTTGTCTTTCGAGAGAGGATGAGAAGAATGGAAAGACAATGATATATGAGGATGGAAAGATATTAACTAAAGATTTGCCTCTTGATATAAAGAGAAAATTTGAATTAGCGGGAATTAAGAATCCTTTTTTAAAGGAGAATGAAGAATGAAAAATATAAAAAATTTATTAAAGAGAGTTAGCGTGGTGGCAGTCATATGTTTAGCGTACAGACTTAAACTTATACCGGGGCTGATATGTGTTCTGACAATAGTAGTATGTAATGTTTTTTTAGAGAAGCAGGACAGAATAAAGAAGCAATATTTAGCCAAGTATAATGATGTAGTTTTGTATATGGAACAAATGATTTACTCTTTTAAGAAACAACCAAAGATTAGAATGGCATTATTAGATGCCCAAAAAGTAAGTTCCATAGAGATGAGAGAAGTAATTGAGGAAGCAATAGTAAATATTGATTCTAACAAGTCAGCGAATATTTATGAGGACGCATTGGCAATAATTGAGAAAGAATACAACTGTGGAAGGATTAAATCATTACATAAATTTATTATAAAAATAGAAAATTATGGTGGAAATTATGAAACGTATATAGATATTTTGTTGGAGGATATAAAAAATTGGAGTGACAGGACTTTAACATTTATAAGAAATGTGGATAGAACAAGACGAAATGTTTTAATATCCATTGCATCAACACTGATAACCTGTGGATTTATGGCATATTTGATACCTAAGGATTACAAGTTTACCGAGCATGGATTATATCAGGTATGTTCAATGATATTAATAATGGCAATGATATTTACTTATCTTGCAATAACTAAACGATTAAATTTTGACTGGTTAAAAGAAGAAAGGGCTTTGCCCGACAATATGGTTATAAAATACTATGCCTTAGTAGAAAAAGGGTACAATAATATATCAGATTTAAGTTTTATGGAAAGAATAAATTACAAAAAAGCAAAGAAAAGACTGGAACGTGAAATATACAAGATTTTTCCTGATTGGATAAGAGATGTGGCTATTAATCTTCAAAATGATACAGTTCAGTCAGCAATAGAAGGATCATATGAGGATACACCATTTATATTAAAACGACCGGTGAGAAAATTATTGATTGATTTTGAACGATATCCTGTTGGAATTGAGCCATATGATAATGTTTTAAAAGAGTTTGACTTACCGGATGTGAAATCATCAGTAAAGATGTTTTATTCAATAAACGAATTGGGCAGAGAGCAGTCAACTAAGCAGATAGGTGCAATAATAGATAGAAATAATAAGCTGTCAGGTCAGACAGAAGAAATGAAAAACAAAGACCGAATCGGAATAGCGGCAATGTATTCAGTTATACCAATGTTTCTTGGAGTATTAAAGATTATAGTTGACATGTTGTTAATGATTTTAGTGTTTACATCTTCAATTTCGGAGGTGGTGAAATGAAAGAATTATTATCAGAGGCAGGACAGTGTCTGGTATACGGAATAATATTTGTACTATTAATAATGGGATTTTATGGAATATTTGTATCGGTAACCGTTTAATAAGTATATATTAATCAAAATAGCAGACAGGTTTTATGAGAAAAAAACAAGGGGATATTATGGAACAGTTTATATCAGAACATGGTGGAGTTATTGTAAGCGGAATAGTAACCATAGCATTATTAGGAATAATAATGACAGTAATCTTAGCTGCTGGAAATATGGACGCTTACGAGATTTCAAAAATAATAGGGGGACAGTAGTGGAAGTATTTTTAGAAGAACATGGAGAAAGTATTATATACGGATTAATAGGGCTGGTTATGGTAGTGACCATAACAGCGGTGATAAGCAGAGGCATTGTTAATATAGTTCCGGATTACAAAAAAGAACTTAGCAGGAACAACAGTTATCAGATAGAAAAGAATGAATACAAATATCCCACAATAATAGCAGATGAGGTTATATATGCAGATTATGGAGATACCACTTTTAATTATATGGACTACATAAGGGCGAGAGATTACAGAGGAGGCAATATAACCGATAAAGTGAAAGTATATGGAAAGGTAGATATTAACCAAAAGGGCGTGTACAGATTAAGATGTACAGTAATATCATATTTTAATCTGGCATGTACTAAGTACATAAATATTATAGTGGAATAGAGATAAGAAAGAGGGGGAATATATGAGATTGGCAATAGAATTATTTGCTATGGCAATAACCATTACATTAGGATGTCTGTTATTATCATCTATGATTACCAGTGGAAATCAGGTGGCTGACGCAAGAGATTATTACAACGTGGTAGTTAACAGAATTGAGGATAGTTATTGTGACGAAGATGTTATAAGAGAATGCATTAACGAGGCGGAAAACAAAGGTTATCAATTATCAGTAAAGGATGTAACAATGTATAATGACAACCCAAGTAAGCTTGTTGTTTTGTCTTATAATGTAACCTTTCCAATTCTTAATATGTTTAACAAAGATAATAAAAAACAGGCGGTGATAGAAGGATATGCGAGATAAAATTAAAGTATTAATCATAACGTCAATAATATGTTTATTTTACTGTGGAGTTGCCTTTGGATATACGGGAGATGGCACAAGGGGTAATCCTTACATAGTGTCAAATGTAGGCGAACTAACAAAAATTCTTGATAAGAAAGGAAGTAACGATTGGGTATACATATCATTAAAATCTAATATAAAAATTAAGAAAACAATAACTGTTAGAACTGGTTATTTTGTTATAAATGCAACAAACGGTGATAAAACAATTAAACGTAGTACATCTTTAAAAGATTCCATTAATGATCAAAGTAATCCGGGATATTGTTTTAGAATATTAAATACTTCATATGTAATATTTGGATTAGGTGGAAATATGCTTACATTAGATGGAAGTTGGAAGAATTTAGGAAATGCAAATATGTCAGGCTGGATAAATGTAGGACCAGGCGGACGGCTTTATATAGAAAGATTTGCACGTTTGATAAACACATTTAACAACGAAAAAAAATCCGGAGCTCCAATTATGACATATGGAGATACGCAGATTAATTGTGAAATTGGCAGATGTAAAGGATACAATGGTGGAGCAATTAAAAATATAAAAGGAACTTTAAAAGTATATGGAGATACAAAAATACATGATTGTGTATCTGTAACCGAAGGTGGGGCAATACATAATTCACAAAAAGGAACACTAAGTATAGAAGACTCGGAAATTTGGAATTGCGAAGCATTAGAAGAAGGTGGAGCGATTTTTTCAAAAGATGCAGATAGTTCGTGTGTTATTTATTCAGGGAAGATACATAATAACAAATCAGGTGAAAGTGCTGGAGCAGTTTTCTCAGGATATGGAGCGACGCTTGTTATAGGAAGGTCAACATCGGGACCTGAAATATTTAAAAATACTTCAGGAGGAAGCGGAGGTGGAGTAAGATGCAACGGAGGAACAGGTTCAGATGCAGGTGGAATAACAACATTTATAAGAGGAACAATAACAAATAATACTTCAGGTAAGCATGGTGGAGGCATTGCCTGTGGAGAAGCAGGAGAAAATGGTCAGTCAAAACTTTATATGTCAGATATGATTATTAGTAATAATACTTGTACAGAGTCAGGTGGTGGAATTTGGACACCAAACAATATACAGGGAACAGGAACAGAATATGTAATTATTCAAAACAGCCAGATTACCTCCAATACTTGTCATAAATATGGTGGAGGCATATCTGTCCATGGAAAGGTTTATGTATCAAACTGTTCAATAGAACATAATTTTACAGGTGACAGGGGAGCAGGAATCCATATAACAGAAGAAGGTACGTTAAAATATGATATGGGAACAATTTCTGACAATAAAACCTTAGACAGTATTACAGGAACGGGAATATATGTAAATGGTCAGCTTAAAATTAATGAATCGGCAAGAATAGCTGAAAATAATGTAGTTTACCTGCCTAAAGGAAAATATATAGAAGTAACAGGTGAACTTTATAAATATTATTCAAGTATTGCAAAAATAGAATCGGAAGACAAAAGTAATGGAACAAAATTAGTATACATAAATTATGAAAATGGAACAGGCGAGAAAGAACTGTATTATAAAGGAACTTCCAGTGATGAATATGAAGGAAAAAAAGTGCAAAAGAAATATAGTTGTGTTGGAATAAGTTCGCAACAATTGCTAAGAACGGGAGAAAATGTTTCAGGTATCGGGAAAAATTGGATTATTATAAGTGAAAAATACTTAATAAAATATGATTCAAATACAACTGATGAAGTTAAAAATATGCCTTCAGATCAAGTAAAATTTTGGAATGAAAATATTAAATTAAGCAGTGAAGGTCCTGAAAGAGAAAAATATATAATTGATACTAAAAAACATTGGAATTACTCAAAAGATGGAAGAGGAACAAGAATTTCAGCGGGAGCTTATTTTTATGCCAATGAATCAAGAGTTCTATATGCTCAGTGGAAGAAACGTCCACCTAAGGAAATATATATAAATGCTAAGGACAGATATTATTTTAAAGGACAAGGCATAGTTATAAATAGAGAAGAATTGCTGAAAAAAGTTACAGTAACTGACGATGTTGATAACGGAAATGAGTATTATGTTAGAATAATAGAAATAACCCGAACCAGTGATAATCTTGTCAATAATGATAGTAGTGACGATAAGAACGATAGTAACAGTAATAATAGCGATAGTACTAACGATAAAAATGATAGCAGCAGTAATAAGAGCGATAGTGTTAGTAATAAAAGTGACAGCAGCAGTAACAAGAGCGATAGTACTGACAATAAAAGTGATAGTAAAAACAATAACAGTAGCAATAAAAGTGACAGTGGTAGTAAAGGTGATGACAAAGACAACAATTTATTAGCGACGGGATCAAATCTTGTTCCTGAAAAGTACATTAATACGTCAAAGGTTAGTGTATATAAAATAAAGATATACACTGAAACAGAAACAGCAAGTGTAAATGCAACAGCAACGTTTAAAATTTATGTATTAGATAATGAAACAGCCATTGGTTCTGTAAGATTTATAAGTAGTAAATATCTTTATACATTATCAGATACTTCAAAATGGAATAAAAAGCGAAATGAGAATTTGAATACAAGGTTAACTAATGCGTTAAAAGATTCAAATCCAATGCTCAAAGTTACGTATACAAGTGATGAAATTGAGCAGATAAGAAAGACTGTAAAAGGAAAAGGCTATAGAATAACCAATAGTCTTAATAAAAATATTACAAAGGAATGGTAGTGTATGAAACAGATAATAATTATTGTGGGAACCATAGTTATAATTTTCATAGCTGCAATGACAATAGTATCTGTGGAAAGTAAGGACTTAAGAACAGACGAATTAAACAGAGCAGTTTCTGCATCAATTAAGAAAACAGTTTCAGACAGTCAGATTGAAAATCAGTCGACTATATTGTCTGATAAGGAAATGGTAGCATATTTTATTCAGTTGTTAAGTGTTAACATGAAAGGCAAGGGAGATGTTACCGTTGAAGTATATGATGCAGACTATAAAGAGG
>ERZ773208.3175-NODE-3175-length-10220-cov-3.522971_pt1 | contig 10220 bp, 10 predicted proteins | sample MGYA00581006_ERZ773208 | MGnify/ENA primary metagenome ERZ773208 (study PRJEB29015, sample SAMEA2737793) | human gut metagenome | biome: human gut; feature: human-associated habitat; material: faeces | place: China | collected 2012 ...
AGTTCGGCGGTATGCTTGTCCAGCACACGAATTTCCGCCATGGGTCTCACCTGCCTTTATTCTTTATCTAAAACGGTTTTCAGTTCGTACAGGAAGTTCAGCGCTTCTAGCGGGGTCAGCGTTTCAATATCCACGCTGTGGAGCTTGTCCACCACCTCGCTGGGCACGCTGGGGTTGTTGTAGGCTTCTACGGTCTCAAAGTCCAGCTGCATCGTGTTGCTGCGGCCGGGGGCGTTGGCCTCCAACTGGCGCAGCACGGCGTGGGCGCGCTTGGTCACGCTGCCCGGCAGGCCCGCCAGTTTGGCGACCTCAATGCCGTAGCTGTCATCCGCCGGGCCGGCGATGATGCGGCGCAGGAACGTGATGTCCTCGCCCCGCTTTTTGACGGCGATATTGTAGTTTTTGACGCCGTGGATGTCCTGGTCCATGCTGGTCAGCTCATGGTAATGGGTAGCGAACAAGGTTTTGCAGCCGATGTTATCGCAGATATACTCCACCACGGCGCGGGCAATGCTCATGCCGTCAAAGGTGGAGGTGCCACGACCGATCTCGTCCAGCACCACAAGGCTTTTGGCGGTGGCGTTTTTCAGAATTTCGGCTACCTCGGTCATCTCCACCATAAAGGTGGACTGGCCTGCAGCAAGGTCGTCCGAGGCGCCGATGCGGGTGAAGATGGCGTCCACCACGCCCACATGGCAGCTGGCAGCCGGTACAAAGGAACCGATCTGCGCCATCAGCGCAATGAGGGCATTCTGACGCATATAGGTAGATTTACCCGCCATGTTAGGGCCGGTGATGATCAGGCAGCGGTCGGTGGTGCAGTTGAGGGTGGTATCGTTGGGCACGAACATACTGCCCTTGAGCACCTGCTCCACCACGGGGTGACGCCCCTCGGTGATGGTCAGCACATCGCTGTCGTCCACCACGGGGCGGCAGTAGTTGTTTTCCGCAGCCACCTGCGCCAGCGCAGCTAGCACGTCCAGCTGTGCAATAGCGTTGGCGGTGCGCTGGATGCGATCCAGCTGGGCTCCGATGCTTTCCAGCAGTTCGTCAAACAGGCGGCGTTCCAGCGAGATGAGCCGCTCGTGCGCGCCAAGAATTTTGCTTTCCAGCTCCTTCAGTTCCTGCGTGATGTAACGCTCGCCGGAGGTGAGGGTCTGCTTGCGGATGTAGGTCTCCGGCACAAGGTTTTTGTAGGAGTTGCTCACCTCGATGAAGTAGCCGAACACATGGTTATAGCCAATTTTCAGCTTGGGGATGCCGGTCTCCTGCCGCAGACGGGCTTCCAGCTGCGCCAGCACGCCCTTGGTGTTATCGCGGATGGAGCGCAGCTCGTCCACCTCGGCATGGTAGCCCTTGGCGATGACACCGCCATCCTTGAGGGTGGAGGGGGCATCCGGGTCTACTGCGGCATAAATGCGCGCCTTGATATCCTCCAGCGGGTCGATACTTGCGGCCAGCTCGGCAAGCTCCGGGCAGTTGCAGCCCTCTGCCTGCTTGCGCAGACCGGGCAGACGGTCACAGGTCTGGGCAAGGGTGTAGATCTCCTTGGGGGTTGCAGAGCCGTACACCGTGCGGGTCATCAGGCGCTCCAGATCCGCAATGTAGTGCAGTTCTTCGGTCAGGTCGCCGCGCACCATGGTCTGGCGCACCAGCGCCTCCACAGCGTTCAGGCGGTGGTTGATGAGTGCACTGGAAATAAGCGGCTGCTCGATCCAGCTGCGGAGCATCCGCTTGCCCATGTGCTGGTCTTATCCAGCACCCACAGCAGGGTGCCGCGCTTTTCGCGGCCGCGCAGAGTCTCGGTCAGCTCAAGATTTGCCCGGGTAACCGGCGAAAGCCGCATGAACTGGGCTTCGTTGTAAGTAATGACCGTCTTTAACCGCTCCACACCCTTGATCTGGGTATCGTGCAGGTATTCCAGTAGCGCAGCCATGGCAAAGCGCACAAGGCCCTCGGCGACCATGCCGGTGGTCTGCGGCCAGTCGCGGCCAAACTGCTCTTCCAGCGCAGACGCCACCAGCCCCGGCGCATAGCGCTCGTCCTCGACCAGCTCCACCGAGCAGTTCATGTTCTTTTTGATGTAGGCGGTCACCTCGCGGCAGTCCAGCAGGCCGGGGTTCAGCAGCACCTCGCTGGGGTGGTAGCGGCACAGCTCGGTAATAACCGCCGGGGCGATCTTATCCGCCGCCAGTTCGGTGATATGCGCCGTACCGGTGGAAACGTCCGCAAAGCACAAGCCCGCCTTTTTGCCCTTGAGGTACAGGCTGGCAATGTAGTTGTTACGGTCGTCCTGCAGCATGCTGCTTTCAATGACCGTACCGGGGGTGACCACCCGGATGATGTCCCGCTTGACAAGGCCTTTCGCCTTGGCGGGGTCCTCCACCTGCTCGCAGATGGCCACCTTATAGCCCTTGGCAATCAGGCGCGCCACATAGCCCTCGTAGCTGTGGAAGGGCACGCCGCACATAGGGGCGCGCTCCGCAAGGCCGCACTGCTTGCCGGTAAGGGTAAGATCCAGCTCCCGGGACGCCGTGACGGCATCGTCGAAGAACATCTCGTAAAAATCGCCGATGCGGTAAAAAAGAATTTCGTCCTTGTGTTGATTTTTGATCTCAAGATACTGCTGCATCATGGGCGAAAGCTCTGCCATGGTTTTTCCTCTTTCCCTTGTATGGTTCCGTCGCCGGTTTGCGGGCTGTAACCGCCGGTGCAAACAAAACGCGGTCTGTGTTGCACAGCCGCGTTTTGGTCAAAAAAGTTTGCTCAGTGGCAGCCGCCGCAGGTGGAGCAGCTGCCGGTGCAGGAGGCAGAAGGCTCCTGCACGGTCATGGGGTCGCCGCCGTTCATGGCGGTGTTGATGATGGCGTCGATATAGTTGACCAGGTTCTCGCACTCGCGCTTGGCCTCGTTGTATGCCACCATGCCCTCGTTGCCCATGATCTGGCCGTAGAGGCTGTTCACCTTCTCGTTCAGCTCAGCGATGCGGGCGTCGTCGCGCTCGTTCTTGCCGATCTCGTTGTTCAGGTCCATGCGGGCCAGATTGAACTCGCCGATCAGGTTCTGCAGCTCCTCATCCTTATCGTTTGCCTTGCGGGCCTGATCCAGAATGACGTAGCGGGGGTCGGTCTGAAGTGCCATAGCGGCACGCTTGAAAAGATCAATGCAATCCATGATTGGGTTCTCCTTGTTGTTTTTATTCTTTCTGGGGCAGTTTGCCCCGGAATCACTTTTTTATGCTTCCACTTCACCCAGCAGCACGGTGGCGCGGGCACCGGTAAGATGTACAGTCGCGTAGCTGCCCAGCAGTGCCGGGTCCGCGGCAAACTCCACGGTCAGGTTATTGTCCAGTCGGCCGGAAAGGGTGCCCTCGTTGCGGCCAAAGCCCTCCACCAGTACCCGGACGGTCTGCCCTACCTGCGCCTTGACCAGCGCCATGGCGATCTCGTCCTGCGTAGCCAGCAGGCGGGTCATGCGGTCGGTCTTTTCCTTGCGGGGGGTGGGGTCCGGCATTTCGGCAGCCTTGGTGCCGGTGCGCTTGGAATAGATAAAGGTGAACAGTTGCATATAGCCCACCTTGCGCACCAGCTCCAGCGTTTTTACAAAGTCCTCCTCGGTCTCGCCGGGGAAACCCACGATGATATCGCTGGAGAAGGTGATGCCGGGCACGGTCTTGCGGGCGTAGTCGATGAGTTCCAGATACTGCTCCACCGTGTAGTGGCGGTTCATCTGCTGCAAAAGCCGGTCGGAACCGCACTGCACCGGCAGATGCAGGTGCTTGCACAGCTTCGGCTGGGCGGCGATGGTATCAATGAGCTTATGGCTGGCGTCCTTGGGGTGGCTGGTCATAAAGCGGATGTGGTAATCGCCGGGCACGGTGCATAGCAGGTTGAGCAGGTCAGAGAAATCGATCTGCTCTTCCAGACCCTTGCCGTAGCTGTTCACGTTCTGCCCCAGCAGGGTGATTTCCTTATAGCCCGCTTCCACAAGGCTGCGGAACTCCGCAAGGATATCGCCGGGCTTGCGGCTCTTCTCGCGGCCGCGGACGTAGGGCACGATGCAGTAGGTGCAGAAGTTATCGCAGCCGTACATGATGGGCAGCCATGCGCGGAACTCGCTCTCGCGCCGGATGGGGATGTTCTCCACGATGACCGGACGCTGTGCGGGGTCCAGCAGCACCCGCTTATGCTTTTGCAGTTTCTGGGCGATCAGCTGCGGCAGGGTGTCGATGCCGTCCACGCCGAACACCAGATCCACATAGGGGTAGCTCTTGCGCAGCTTTTCCACAACATGCTTCTGGTTGGCCATGCAGCCGCACAGGCCGATGATAAGGCCGGGCTTTTTTTCCTTGAGCCCCTTCAGCGCGCCCACGTTGCCGAACACCCGCTGCTCGGCGTGCTCACGCACGGCGCAGGTGTTGAACAAAATCAGGTCGGCGTCCTCGGGCTTATCGCACAGGCCGTAGCCGATATCTACCAGCACGCCCTTGATGCGCTCGCCATCGTTGACGTTCTGCTGACAGCCGTAGCTGTGCACAAAGGCCAGCGGCGGGGTGTCGTAGGTCTGCCGCACCAGCTCGGCGGCAACGGTATTATGTTCAAAGTTAATGTATTCCAAAAAAACCATCCTTCTCCGCCGGGCAGGGTAGCCCCATGCGGCGAAACTCTATTTTCTGCCATTCTATAAAAGACACTCTTTAGTATACCCTGTTTGGCCGCTGCGGGCAAGAGGAAACACGCAAATTTTATGCCTGTTTAGCCGCTGCTGCCTCTGCATCCTGCCTGCGGCAGCACTCTTCGCACACGCCCAGCAGCACCACGGCGCAGTCCTGCACCCTGCCCTTCTGGTTTTTGACCAGCTCCATCACCTGTTTTCCGTCTACCTCTGCATCGGTGACGCCGCCGCAGACGGTGCAGTACAGGTGGCTGTGCCACGGCAGGGTGTGGTCAAAGCGGTCTGCCTTACCGGGAATGGACACCCGGCGCACCCGCCCGGCTTCCACCAGACTGTTCAGGTTACGGTATACGGTGCCAAGGCTCAGGTTCGGGCACTCCTGCGCGGCTTTATCGTAGATTTCTTCCGCAGTCGGGTGGTCGCACAGCTGCTGCACCGTCTGCATGACAAGCTCCCGCTGTTTTGAATAACGCATATCCATCCTCCTTTTTCACACGGCTCAGACGTTTTCTTCCCCTTTGATCTTTGCCCAGTACGCCCGGGCGGCCTGTTCGGTCTTGTTGTCGCCAAAGGTGTAGTACTTGGTATCCTTCAGCACATCCGGCAGATACTGCTGCTGTACCCAGTGGTTGGCGTAGCTGTGGGCGTATTTGTAGTTCTGCCCCTTTACCAGCGCATCCTCGCCGTCAAAGTGCTTGTTTTGCAGCTGGCGCGGGATGGGTCCGGTGCGCCCGGCCTGCACATCCGCAATGGCTGCGTTGATGGCATCGTGGGCGCTGTTGGATTTGGGGCTGGTGGCCACCAGAATGACTGCATCCGCAAGCGGCAGACGCGCCTCCGGCAGACCCACCATGTTGGCGGCATCCACCGCCGCCTTGACGATGGGGATGATTTGCGGATAGGCAAGCCCCACGTCCTCGCAGGCGCACACCATCAGGCGGCGGCAGGCAGAGGGCAGGTCTCCCGCCTCCAGCAGGCGTGCCAGATAGTGCAGCGCCGCGTCCGGGTCTGATCCGCGCATGGACTTCTGGTAGGCAGACACGATGTCGTAGTGGTCGTCGCCCTCCCGATCATAGCGCATGGCGGTGCGGCGGGTGACCTGCCGGATCATATCTAAGGTAATGCGTTTTTCTCCGTTTTCCACCGGCGCTGCCGTGACCGCAAAGTCCAGACAGCCCAGCGCCTTGCGCAGATCGCCCCCGGCGCTTTCGGCCAGATAGGCGCAGGCGTCCTCGTCCATGCATACCGGCACCTGTTCCCCTTCGGAAAGGCGCTGCACGGCGTTGCGCACTCCGCGCTCCACGTCCGCTGCGGCAAGGGGCTTGAACTCAAACACCGTGCAGCGGGAAAGCAGCGCGTTATAGATGTAGAAATAGGGGTTCTCGGTGGTGGAGGCGATCAGGGTGACGCTGCCGTCCTCGATACATTCCAACAGGCTCTGCTGCTGCTTTTTGTTCAGGTACTGGATCTCGTCCAGATACAGCAGAATGCCGCCCGCCGCTGCCAGCGTGCCGATATCCTTGAGCACTGCCTTGATATCCCCGGTGCCGCAGGAGGTGCCGTTGAGCTTGTGCAGGGTCATGCCGCTGTTCTCGGCAATAATGCGTGCCACCGTGGTCTTTCCGGTGCCGGAGGGACCGTAAAAGATCATGTTGGGGATGCGTCCGCTCTCGATGGTGCGGCGGAACACCCGCCCCGGAGCCAGCAGATGCTGCTGCCCGCACACATCCGCCAGCGTTTTGGGACGCAGGCGCTGCGCAAGTGGTTCATTCATGGTGGTTTCTCCTTTCCTGCCCGCAAGGCACTTTTTATATAGTATAGCGCATTTAGAAAAGGAGGACAAGGCCTTTTCTGAAAATCATTCTCAGATAATGCCCTGCAAACATTTACAAATCCTGTCAAACATGGTATGATTCAGGTATTCCCTTTTAAAGGAGGTTTGTCCCATGCCGGTACGAAAAAAAGCCCCGGAGGATCTTACTGCAAAAAAAGCGCTGGCGCTGGAAGTCATCCGGCGTCTCAAGGCCGAATACCCGGATGCTGGTTGCACCTTGGACTACGACCACGCATGGCAGCTGCTGGTCAGCGTGCGGCTGGCCGCCCAGTGCACGGATGCCCGGGTGAACATTGTGGTGGAGGAGTTGTTTGCAAAATACCCAAGCGTAGCGGCGCTGGCTGCCGCCGAGCCGGAGGACATTGAAGCCATCGTCAAGCCCTGCGGGCTGGGACACTCCAAGGCGCGGGATATCTCGGCTTGTATGCGGATGCTGCGGGATCAATACAACTGCCGTGTGCCCAATACCTTTGAGGAGTTGCTCGCTTTGCCCGGCGTAGGGCGCAAGAGCGCAAACCTCATCATGGGGGATGTGTTCGGCAAGCCCGCCATCGTTACCGACACACATTGCATCCGGCTGTGCAATAAGATCGGCCTTGTAGACGGCGTTAAGGAGCCGCAAAAGGTGGAGATGGCGCTATGGAAGATCATCCCGCCGGAGGAAGGCAGCGACCTTTGCCACCGCTTTGTGATGCACGGCCGTGCGGTGTGCAACGCCCGCAAGCCGGAATGCGAAAAATGCTGTTTGAAAGACATCTGCCGCACCGCCCGCGAAGCCGCCGGGCAGCAGGCAGAGCCATAATTTTTAAGGAGGTATAACCTATGATCACTTTAACGATTTTGCTTATCGTTGCCCTGCTGTGCGTACTGGTGGGTTGCCTGACCGGCCTGCTGACGCTGGTGGGCGTGCTGGCCTCCCTTTTTGTGGGCGTGCTGGTGGGTGCGCTGGCCGGATATCTGGCCGGGCGCTTTATGGGCACGGAAACTTCCCTTGGCCGCAACATCCTGATGGGCGTGCTGGGCAGCTTTGTGGGCGAGTTTTTGTTTGGCCTGCTGGGCATCCACGCCTCCGGCAGCTTTTCTTCCTTTGCCATCTCGGTGGTCGGCGCCTGCATCTGCATCTGGATTGGCCAGAAGATCTCTAAGTAAGTTTTTGTAACAGTATGCCGCCGCATTCTGCTGCCGGAGTTTCCGGGCAGGGTGCGGCGGCTTTGCTTTTCCGCACAAAGCAAAACCCCCGAAAACCGGCTTCACAAGCCAACTTTCGGGGGTTTTTCTTTGGAGCTACTGACCTGATTCGAACAGGCGACCTGCTCATTACGAGTGAGCTGCTCTACCAGCTGAGCCACAGTAGCACATTGCACATCTGCTGCAACAGGCAATATTTTACCATATTTCTGCGGCACTGTCAAGGCCGGATTTCCTGTAAGCGGGGCAAGCTTTTGCAAGGCGTTTCACAAAAAGTTATTGCATTTTAGCCCGGCGGCTTTATAATAGAATTGATTGCGCAAAAGGCCGCGCCTTTTGCCGGAAAGGACGAGCTGCACCATGATCTTTGTTCCCCTGCTGCACTACTTTTTGTGCAAGAATGATTACAGCGGCAACGAGGCCGGGCTGCGCTACCGGCTTACCCCGGGCAAGCGCACCGTGCCGGACCCGGACGGCGGCGCGGATGCCACCAAAGAGGAAAAGATCCTCACAGTGGACTACTGGCCCGCGCCTTGGACGATCGACAAGACCGATCCCGCCCTGCGCCGCCGGGAGGTATTTCCGCTTACGGACGAAGGGCGTGCCGCCGCTGCGCAGTATCTGAAGGACGCCTACGAGGCCGAGCCGGAGCGCTGGAACAACTGCCCGGACATGATGGACTGCGACCCCTGGGAGCCGCCTGCCGAGCCGGATACTGCCAACGAATAAACTGAACGAGGAAACCATGATCTACCGTTTGAAGGAACTGAAGGGCGATACCATCGCCGTGCCGCAGCTGGTGTTCTCCAAGCTGGGCATTGCCGAAGAATACAATGTGCGGGTGGCGCTGTATGTGCTGGCCACCGGCGTGACCGACCCGGACAAGCTCTGCGCCGACCTCAAGCTGCGCAGCCGCATCAGCGCGGAGAGCGCGCTGGCGTTCTGGGCAGGTGCGGGGCTTTTGGAGCGCTATGAGGAAAACGCCGCGCCGGGCGCAGAGCCCAGCGCTCCCGCCCCCATGCGCTGGGCGGAGATCGCCGCCGCCAGCCGCACCGACCCCATGATCTCCAGCCTGATCGACTGCGGGCAGACCAGCTTTGCCCGTCCGCTGACCCATGCCGAGATGGAAAAGCTGGTGAACCTGTATGTGCAGGAGGGCTTTGCGCCTGAGACTGTGATGCTCTGCGTAGCCTATGTGGCCAGCCGGGGCAAGCGCACCATGGCCGCTGTGACCCATGAGCTGAAGGTCTGGCGCGCTGAGGGCGTGGAGACCGGTGAGCAGGCCGATGCCCACTTAAAGCTGCTGGCGCTGCGCCAAAGCCGCGAGGAATACGTCAGCAGCCTGCTGCAGATCACCCCCGAGGAGCTGACGCTGGGCGGGCGCAAGGCCATTGCGCGCTGGTACGAGGTGTACGGCTACGACGACGCCATGGTGCAGGAAGCCGCCGTACAGGCCGGCCCCAAGCGGGATCTGTGGTACTGGAACAGCATCCTGAAAACATGGAACGCCAAGGGTCTGCGCAGCATCCACGATGTGCGTGGGCCGGTGGCTGCAGCCGGAGCAAGCCGGAATATCCGGGTGGACCGCGCTGCACCCAGCGGAAACGATATCCTGAAAAACGCCACCCGCCGCCGTTCTCTTATCAAGAAACCGGAGTAAGGAGCCTTTATGCGTACCAAAAACGAATTATATCAGCAGGCATTGCGCACCGTAGCCATGCGGCGTCAGACCGCCCGCGCCCTGGCGCAGGATGCGCAGGCCGAAGCCGAGGCCGCCATCCCCGGGCTGCGCCACGCCGAGGAGGAAGTGCGTGTGCGGGGCATCCGCTGCGCCATTGCCGGAGCCTCCGGCAAGGACCGCACCGAGACTGCTGCCGCCCTTGCGGCGGCAAAGCAGAAGCTGACTGCCCTGTTGGCCGCAAGCGGACGCCCTGCGGATGCACTGGAGCCAAAGTTCACCTGCAAGCGGTGTGAGGACACCGGCGCGGTGGACGGCCGCACCTGCGATTGTGTGCGCCGGGTGATGCAGCAGCTGCGCCGGAAGGAGATCGAGGAGCTGTCCAGCCTGTCCATCTCCAGCTTTGACACCATGCAGCTGGACTACTACCCCAACACAGTGGACAAAGCGCTGGGCGAGAGCGTGCGCAGCTATATGGCCGAGGTTCTGGCCGACCTGCGGGATTACGCCGCGGACTTCTCCCCTGCCACCCGCGAAAGCCTGTTGCTGGTGGGCAACGCAGGGCTTGGCAAGACCCATGCCGCCCTTGCCATTGCCGGGGAGGTGCTGCGGCAGAACTATGATGTGATCTATGTCTCCTGCCCGGACTTTTTCGGCAAGCTGGAGGCGCTGCATTTCGGCACCGACCCCGGCGGCGAGGAGGAGACCCTGCTGCAGACCGCAGCCGGGGCCGACCTGCTCATTCTGGATGATCTTGGCTCGGAGTTCAACTCTGCCTTCCTCATCAGCAGCCTGTACAGTCTGCTCAACAACCGGCTGGGGGCGCACCTGCCCACCATCGTCACC
>ERZ773208.3187-NODE-3187-length-10183-cov-3.278930_pt1 | contig 10183 bp, 6 predicted proteins | sample MGYA00581006_ERZ773208 | MGnify/ENA primary metagenome ERZ773208 (study PRJEB29015, sample SAMEA2737793) | human gut metagenome | biome: human gut; feature: human-associated habitat; material: faeces | place: China | collected 2012 ...
TATTTAACATCAATCATTCAAAAAATGATTCATAATGCTTGGGCCGTGGTCAATATAATTGCCCGTTTGCTTTGCCGTTTCCTCATTGATTGTGTCAACGCCTTCAATCTCGTTTTGCTTATGATAAATAAGGTAAGGAACGGGGTCGCTTGCGTGGGTACGTGTAACGATAGGAGTAGGGTGGTCTGGCAAAATCATAATTTTGTAATCATCATACTTTTTAAGCCCTTCAAAAAGAATAGGCAAAACTCTTTCATCAATAAGCTCAATTGCTCTTACCTTATTTTCAGGCTCGTTTCTGTGGCCGCATTCGTCAGGTGCTTCAAAGTGAACGTAAACAAGGTCGTTTCTCTCTAAGCAGTCAATAGCGGCATTGGCTTTGCCCTCAAAGTTAGTGTCAATATAGCCTGTTGCGCCCTCAACTTCGGCAACTTCCATTTTAGCACAGCCGCCGATACCCTTGATAAGGTCAACGGCAGAAACAACAGCACCCTTGATGCCGTAAATTTCCTCAAACGGTGAAAGAGCAGGTCTTTTTCCCTCACCCCAAAGCCAAATTGAGTTTGCAGGTCTTTTGCCTGCCTTTTTCCTTGCAAGGTTTACAGGGTGGTCTTTAAGCAAATCATAGCTCTTTTTCATAAGTTCGATAAGCGGCTTTGCATTCTCGCTTGTTGAAAGATATTCTGTAATAACCTTGCCCGTAATGTCGTGAGGAGGAGTCATTTTGCCAAGGTCGGTTGTGCCGTTGTCCCAAATAAGGCAGTGACGGTACGATACACCCGGATAGAATTTAAATTCGTCAGTGCCGAGCTTCTCATCAATATACTTGATAAGGATTTCAGCCTCTTCGGTTGAGATATCGTCTGCGCAATAATCCTCAATCGTCTTTTGCTCATAAGGCAAATCATCTTCTGAAAGAGTAACAAGATTTGTACGAAGCGATACGTCCGTAGGCTTCATATCAATGCCGATTGACGCTGCCTCAAGCGGACTTCTTCCCGTGTAATACTTCATCGGGTCAAATCCCAAAACACTCATATTTGCAACGTCGGAGCCGGGCTTTAATCCTTGTGCAACAGTCCTGATAAGCCCTACCTCAGCTCTCTTTGCAAGGTAGTCCATATTAGGCTTTTTGGCACACATCATAGGTGTTTTGCCGCCGAGTGCAGGTACGGGATAGTCAGCCATACCGTCATATAAAACAACTACATATTTCATTTTGTTTTATCCTTTCAATAAATAATTAATTGTTACTTTTTTCTCTGTTACATCTCCAACAGAGCGTTTGTAAATTATCGGCTTCTGTTTTTCCGCCTTTAGAAATCGGAACTATGTGGTCGACTTCCAATAACAAATTAGGCTCTTTATAAATACTGTTTCCGCAAATACAACAAGTATAATTATCACGCTTTTTAATTGCATTACGCAAATCATTTGTCATTGCGTTTCTTTGCGTTTTTACATGTGAATTTTTATTTAATTTACTTGAAAGTTCGCTTTTAAGTTCTTTAATGACATCAGTTGTTATAGAAATTTTATATTCACGTTGATTTTTTCCTGCTGGGCTTATATATAAAAAACGGAAAACAGGATAGCTCTGAGGTAAAAAGCTTAAATCAATATTGCATATTTTTACAAAGAATTTTTCTTTTGGTAAAAATATACACACCCTATTTGGAATTGTTTTTGACACTTGTTTGTATAGTTCATCGGCTTTTTCGTAGAAAATGCCGAGTTTTTCCGAAAAAATTTCACAAAAGTCTAATTCTTCTAAACATTCAATGTCATAATCCAAATTAGAGTATTTTATTAAATATTTAATAGGATTATTTTCAGCGTTTGAAAGAACGGAGTTTGAACATTTATATGTTTGCGTAAGACCGTTTTCAGCTAAATACCTTTTAAATGTGGATTGCTGCTTTAGAAGAAAACTAGCTAAATTTCTACATTCGGATGAAAGTGGTTCGTTTTTTTCATATATTTCAGAAGAATGCTTTTTGATATAATTATTTGCTGAAATATATAATGTCAATGATATCATTACTGCCAAAAGAATTATAACCGAAATAATAACAATAACTATTGAATAATAACCCATATTTTCCTCCATAACGCCAAATAATATTAATATGTACTGATTTAATATTATTTGGCGCTTTTATATTGAACCGATTATTTGAAATAATTTACGCCGCTTTCAAAGATTTTCATATCCTTTTCAAACGGAACGTTGGCATAAAGGTTATTGCCCTTTCTTTCAACGTGGCCCATTTTGCCGAGTACACGTCCGTCAGGAGATGTGATACCCTCAACTGCGCAAACCGAGCCGTTAGGGTTAAACGGCATATCGCTTACCGGAGTGCCGTCAAGATTTACGTATTGAGTAGCAACCTGTCCGTTTTCAATAAGCTTTTTCATAACATCGTCGTTTGCAACAAAACGTCCCTCGCCGTGGCTGATAGGCACTGCAAATACGTCGCCTGCATTAACACTGCTAAACCAAGGAGATTTAACGCTTGCAACTCTTGTATATGCCATTGATGAAATATGCCTGCCGATAGTATTAAATGTAAGGGTAGGGTCGTTTTCGTTAATTTCCTTAATCTCGCCGTAAGGCACAAGGCCGAGTTTGATAAGAGCCTGGAAGCCGTTGCAAATGCCGAGCATTAAGCCGTCACGGTTGTTAAGAAGCTTTGTAACAGCCTCTTTAACCTTAGGATTTCTAAATGTTGTAGCAATAAACTTGCCTGAGCCTTCAGGCTCGTCACCGCCTGAAAAGCCACCCGGAAGCATAATGATTTGTGATGATTCAATTTCTTCAACCATTTTGTCAATTGTTTCGTTAATAGCCGAAGATGAAAGGTTGTTTACAACAAGAATGTTTGCTTTAGCGCCGGCTTTTTCAAATGCTCTTGCAGAGTCAACCTCGCAGTTAGTGCCCGGGAATGCAGGAATAAATACCTTTGGCTTTGCAACCTTGTTTTTAGCAACAAAGATTGAGCGCTCTTTATAAAGCGGTACGTCATAAGGCATATTGGCTTTCTTGCCCGAATCGGTAGCAAATACCTTTTCAAGTTTGCCGCACCAAGCGTCAATAAGCTCGTCAACAGTCTGAACGTCGCCGTCAATGATGAATACGCCGTTATCGTTTGTTTTACCGAGAACTACGCCGTCATAAGCATTTTCGTCTGCAAGTTCAACAACAAAAGAAGCCTCTTTTGCGGCAAATAATGTTTCTTTATCAAGCCCCTGAGCGAAGGTGAAGCCGAATTTGTTACCGAATGCCATTTTGCATACGCAAGCTGCTGCGCCGCCCTCTTTGATAACGGAGGCTGAAAGGATTTTGCCGTTTCTTATTCCTTCGTAAACGCTTACCATAAGCTCCATAGCCTTGTCATAAATCGGTAAGCCTGTTTCCTCGTCAACAGGAAGTTCAAGAAGCTTAACTGTTGAATTAATGCGCTTGAATTGCGATGATGCTGTTTTGGAAGCCTCGCTCATACCTACTGCAAATGAAACGAGAGTAGGAGGAACGTCAAGGTCGTTGAAGCTGCCGCTCATTGAGTCTTTACCGCCGATTGACGGGCATTTATATCCAACTTGAGCCGTAAGTGCACCTAAAAGTGCAGCTGTCGGCTTGCCCCAACGTGACGGTACATCATTAAGTCTTTCAAAATATTCTTGGAAGGTAAGTCTTGAAGTGAGTGGGTCTGCACCGATTGCGGCTAACTTTGAGAGAGATTCTGCAACAGCATAAGCCGCACCGTGGAACGGACTCCAACGGGAAATGCCTGGAATATAACCATAGCTCATTGCAGTTGCATCGTCAGTTTCACCTTTGAGAAGCGGAAGCTTTGCAGCCATAGCATCTTCTGGTGTAAGCTGAGTTTTACCACCGAATGGCATCATAACTGTTGCCGCACCGATACTTGCATCAAAGCGTTCAACAAGTCCTCTCTGTGAACAGCACTCAAGACGAGAAAGGTTCTTCTTAAATGCAGTCTTTGTGTCAAGTCCTTCAAGAGCCTTTGGAACAGAAGTTCTATAACAATTATCAGCATCAGGAGCAGTAATATATGAAGTTGCTACCTGTGTAACACCGTTTGTATTAAGGAATTCACGGCTGAGGCTTACGATAACATCGCCACGCCATTTCATTGTAAGTCTTGGATTCTTTGCAACTATTGCAACAGGATATGCTTCGAGGTTTTCCTCGCCTGCAAGTGCAATAAATGCGTCAACATCGCTCTTATCAAGTACAACAGCCATTCTCTCCTGAGATTCGGAGATTGCAAGCTCTGTGCCGTCAAGACCGTCATACTTCTTGCGAACCTTATCAAGGTCTATGTCAAGACCGTCTGCAAGCTCACCAATAGCAACACAAACACCGCCTGCACCGAAGTCATTGCAACGCTTAATCATCTTAGCGGCTTTTTCATTTCTGAAAAGTCTTTGAATCTTGCGTTCTGTCGGAGGATTACCCTTCTGAACCTCAGCACCACAGGTTTCGATTGATTCGAGTGTATGTGCCTTTGAAGAACCTGTTGCACCGCCACAGCCGTCACGACCTGTTCTACCGCCGAGGAGAACTATAATATCGCCTTCACTTGGAACGCCACGAACAACATTTTCCTTTGGTGACGCACCGATAACTGCACCGATTTCAAGTCTTTTTGCTGCATAACCCATATCGTAAAGCTCTGTAACTTGACCTGTTGCAAGTCCGATTTGGTTGCCGTATGAGCTATAACCCTGTGCCGCACCTGTTGTAATCTTTCTTGACGGAAGCTTACCCTTCATTGTCTTTTCAAAAGGAAGTGTTGGGTCGCCTGAACCTGTAACACGCATAGCCTGATAAACATACGCTCTGCCGGAAAGTGGGTCTCTGATAGCACCACCAAGGCAAGTAGCCGCACCACCGAAAGGCTCAATTTCTGTTGGGTGGTTATGTGTTTCGTTCTTGAACTGAACGAGCCACTTTTCTGTCTTGCCATCAATAGTTACTGGAACTTCAATAGAGCAAGCGTTGATTTCGTCACTGACATCAAGGTCAGGAATAAGTCCACGCTTACGAAGAAGCTTCATTCCAATGATAGCCATATCCATAAGGGATACATCTCTCTTTGTATCCTTGCCATAAATTTCATCACGAGCTGAATAGTATTCTTTAAGAGCATTCTCGATAGCCTCAGACAATGCACCTTTTTCAATCTCAATCTTCTCAAGTCTTGTGAGGAAGGTTGTATGACGGCAATGGTCTGACCAATATGTGTCGATAACACGAAGCTCTGTAACTGTTGGGTCACGATGTTCTTCATCTCTGAAATAATCACGGCAGAACTTCAAGTCTGAAAGTGTCATAGCAAAGCCCATAGAGGAATAATACTTTTCCATTTCCTCATCATTCCAGACTGTGAAACCCTTTATAACTGCAACATTATCTGGAACATTTGCTTTCATATCAAGGCTTTCTGGCTTTTCAAAGGAAGCAAGTCTGGACTCAACTGGGTTGATAAGATAATCCTTAATCTTTTCAAAATCAGTGTCTGAAATATTGCCTGAAACTGCGATAACTTTAGCTGTAACTACCTGTGGTCTTTCGCCCTGTGTGAGAAGCTGAACACATTGTGCAGCTGAATCGGCTCTTTGGTCATACTGACCTGGAAGATATTCCATAGCAAATACCTTAAATTCATCACCGATAGAAATCTTTTCATCATAAACAGTATCAGCATTTGTTTCGCTAAGAATAGTATTCTTAGCTTTTTCAAAGCTTTCACCGTCAAGACCTGAAATATCATAGCGGTTAATAATTCTTACTGCTTCTGCATTTTTAATACCGAGATTTTGCTTTAAATCTGCGAGCAGGTTTACCGCTTCGACATCGAAGCCCTTTCTTTTTTCAACAAAAATTCTTTTTACTTCTGACATTTCACTACCAATCCTTTCAGTATAATGAAATCTTGACATACTATGTTTATTTTATCACACATTGTCGAATAGGTAAAGCGGAAAATTAAACTTTATGCAAAAGTAAAAGCCCTTGCATCGAATTTTGATGCAAGGGCTTAAATTTATTAGAAGGTATAGGGGGAATTGTATCAATATGGCTTAAATTTATCAGGGGAATTTTTAATAATCGTAAGTTTCTTTAATACATCACGAGCGAAACTTTTAATTTTCCTAAGGAGAAGATTTAATTATTTATTTGCAACTGCCTTAAATGCTTCTTAAAGGTCAAAGATAATATCATCAATATGCTCTGTACCGATAGAAAGTCTGATTGTATTTGGCTTAATGCCCTGCTCTGCAAGCTCTTCTTCGTTGAGCTGTGAATGTGTTGTTGTTGCTGGGTGAATTGCAAGAGATTTAACATCGGCAACATTTGCAAGAAGTGAGAATACCTTGAGGTTATCAATGAACTTTTGTGCATCCTCAGATGTACCCTTAATCTCAAATGTGAAGATAGAACCAGCACCCTTCGGGAAGTACTTATCGTAAAGGTTCTTATAACCGCTCTCTGGGAGTGATGGGTGATTAACTCTTTCAACCTGTGGGTGATTTTTGAGGAAATCTACAACCTTGAGTGCATTTTCAACATGACGCTCTACACGGAGTGAGAGTGTTTCAAGACCTTGTAGGAAGATAAATGCGTGGAAAGGAGAAATTGTTGCACCAGTATCACGAAGCAGGATTGCACGAATCTTTGTAACAAATGCTGCTGGTCCTGCTGCCTTTGTGAAGCTTACACCGTGGTAGCTTGGGTTTGGCTCTACAAGTGATGGGAATTTTCCACTTGCTTCCCAATCGAACTTACCACTATCAACGATAACACCGCCGATTGCTGTACCATGACCACCGATGAACTTTGTTGCTGAATGAACAACAATATCTGCACCATGCTCAATAGGTCTTAAAAGATATGGTGTTGCGAATGTGCTATCGACAACAAGCGGAATTTTATGTGCGTGTGCGATTGCTGCAACCTTTTCTATATCAATAATATTTGAATTTGGATTGCCGAGAGATTCAATATAGATAGCCTTTGTGTTATCCTGAATAGCATTTTCAAATGCACCCTCTTCGTCAGGGTCTACAAAAGTTGTCTTAATGCCATATGTTGGGAGTGTATGCTCAAGAAGATTATAAGAACCACCATAAATTGTTTTTGCAGCAACAATGTGGTCGCCTGCACCTGCAAGGTTCTGAATTGTATATGTTACAGCTGCTGCACCACTTGCTACTGCAAGAGCTGCTACACCACCCTCAAGAGCTGCAATTCTCTGCTCAAAAACATCTTGTGTTGGGTTAGTAAGTCTGCCATAAATGTTACCTGCATCTTTAAGTGCAAATCTATCTGCGGCGTGCTGTGAGTTATGGAAAACATATGAAGTTGAAGCATATATTGGAACTGCTCTTGCATCTGTTACTGGGTCAGCCTGCTCTTGACCAACATGAAGTTGAAGTGTTTCAAATTTTAAATTTCTTTCTTTAAGTTCGCTCATTATTATTACCTCTTTCAACTATTCTGTATAATTCATTTATAATCAAAATTTATTGTGTTCAGATTTTACTATCAGCAACAGCACATTCGTTCTGTGCGTGATTTATAGGGTTTAAAATACTTACTGATTTTCATAACTAATCACCTTCCACAATTCATATCGGATTGCTATGTTTTGAATTATACACTAATTCCTTTCGCTTGTCAAGGCTTTTTCAAAAATATTTCCTATAAATTTTATAGGTTTTTAGGTTTATCTCGGATAAACCAATTTTTCAACTGTCCAATCCCTTAAAATAGGTAACATATCTTTAGCATATTTCTTTGCGGCAACTAAGTCGTGAGCTACATAATTTCCACATTCTTTGCGTTCACTGCCTGGGATAGTTCCCTCAAAATCTGCTATAAAGCAAAAAGCATCATATACTATATTAATAGCCTTTTCTGGAGATATGCTATCTCTTACAAGAAAATAAAAGCCTGTACGGCAACCCATAGGTCCTACATAAACAACGCTATCTGAATATTCAGAATTTCTTGCAAAGGTTGCAAAAAGATGCTCAAAGGTATGCAAACCGCTATCCTCGAGGTATTCTCCTGCGTTTGGTTTTTTCATTCTTACATCATAAGTTACAACATCGCCATCAACACGAGATGTATACATACCGACATCAAGTAAATCATGGTTAATAGTAAAGCTTGCAATAGTTTTCATCATATACTTCCTCCAAGAATTTTAAATAACTTTTATAAATAGTAGCATAGCCAAAGAGCAGTTTGTTTCTTATAAAGAAATTTATCTTATGGAAATTCCTTTATAAATTTTTTAATAATTAATATATGGCAGTGTATAAGAAATCTAATTGCTATAATCAAGAAAATTGCTTATAAACTAACAAAAGGGCGGACTTCGTCCGCCCTTAAAATGAAAGAGATGTTAAGGGCTTTGCCCTTAACACCCATGAGGGACTCCGTCCCTCAACTCTGCAAGCTTTTGAAAAAGCTTGAGCAAAACTTTTAATTGTCTTTAGGGAATTTGCAAGCAATTTGTAGGGGCGAACTGTGTTCGCCCGTTCGGTAGTTCATTGGTAATTTTTTTATCCGCATTAACAAACTTCCCATAACACACCACGAGCGAGGCAACGCCGAGCAATTCTGCGTCTTCGCTGTGGGTCGGCACCCACTATTTTCCTTTGATTTTTCGCCAATATTCTGCAAATGCCTGTTCGTTTTTGTTCTCGGCGGGAACATAATATATAGCGTCTTTTATCGCATTTGGCAAATATTGCTGTTCAACCCAATGATTCTTAAAATCGTGTGGGTAATTATAAAACTGCCCCTTAACCTTTGCGTCTGCTCCGTCATAATGCTTATTCTGCAACTGTCTTGGAATAGCACCCGTTTTTCCAGCTCTTATATCTTCCATTGCAGAATTTATAGCCATATATGCCGAATTGGATTTAGGTGCAGAGCATACTAAAATCACTGCGTCCGCAAGCGGAATTCTTGCCTCTGGCAAGCCGACTTGCAGGGCTGAATCAACCGCCGCCTTGACTATTGGAATTATCATAGGATACGCCAAGCCTACATCTTCACAAGCACAAACAATAAGCCTTCTGCAAACTGATGGTAAATCTCCCGCTTCTAAAAGTCTGCCAAGATAATGCACCGCTGCATTTGGGTCAGAACCTCTCATAGATTTCTGAAAGGCTGAAAGCAAATCATAATGTTCATCACCCTCTCGGTCATACTTTGCGGCACTCATTTGAGTTAGTGATTTTACGGTTTCAAGTGTAATATGTTTTATGCCGTCTGTCGCACAGGTTGAAAGAACAGAAAGTTCAACCGCATTAACCGCCTTGCGGACATCTCCTCCACAGCCATAAGCTATATGTTCGGTAACTCCATCTTCAAGCTCAATTTTTTCTTCGGATTCTTCACGAAGTATATTATAGGCTCTCTCTATTGTATTAAGAACATCATTCTTTTCAACTCGCTTAAATTCAAAAACAGTTGAACGGCTCAAAATAGCACCATAAACATAGAAATATGGATTTTCCGTAGTAGATGCAATAAGTGTAATACTACCATTCTCAATAAATTCAAGAAGTGTCTGCTGTTGCTTTTTATTGAAGTATTGAATCTCGTCAAGATATAGTAAAATTCCATTTAATCCTGAAAAGCCTGAAAGTTCAGAAACAATATCCTTTATATCCGCTGTTGATGCAGTAGTGCCATTCAGCTTGCGAAGTGTCATATTTGTACGCTTGGCAATAATTGAGGCAAGTGTGGTTTTTCCAACACCCGACGGTCCGTAAAAAATCATATTAGGAATTTTGCCTGACTCAATAATATTTCTGAGCGGCATATTTTTGCCAATAAGGTGCTTTTGTCCCGAAATTTCGTCAAGCGTTTGTGGGCGTATTCTGTCTGCTAATGGTCTGTTCATAAGCCTCAATCTCCAATATCATTTCTGTATGCGAAAACAGCCACAGTATAAAACCTGTGGCTGTTTATTAATTTAATCTTTATTAAGCAAATTATAATAAGCCTAATTTTGTTTCCATATCCTTGCCAAGCTTATCGCAAAGTGCAAGTGATTCTTCTCTTGTCTTACCAACAGAAGTAAGATAAAGCTTAATCTTAGGCTCTGTGCCTGATGGACGAACGATAACTGCT
>ERZ773208.3200-NODE-3200-length-10165-cov-8.113353_pt1 | contig 10165 bp, 10 predicted proteins | sample MGYA00581006_ERZ773208 | MGnify/ENA primary metagenome ERZ773208 (study PRJEB29015, sample SAMEA2737793) | human gut metagenome | biome: human gut; feature: human-associated habitat; material: faeces | place: China | collected 2012 ...
GGGTTTTCTCTCTCGGTTTCGTCATAGCTGGTCGCTCCTTTCTGCCTGTCGGCGTAGAAAAAGGACAGTCGATTTCTCGGCTGCCCTTTTGGATGGGTATTAAGTTTTATTGTGTGCTGTTTTATCTTACCCTTATTGTTTTGACACTTTACTTAAACGGGATATTTCATCATCATTATTCAATAATCGTGTTGATAGCAGACTGTACCGCTTTATATCTCCCCTCATTTGAGTGTGCCGCTAAACAGGTAATTAAATATGCTTTTCCATCTTTTTCATACAGAACAACAATGTTATAGGAAGATGCCATTGTTCCTGTTTTCATTCCTTTAACATTTGCATTATAGTACGGTGAATTTTCATCTAAAAATTCATTTGTATTTTTCCATGTAAATTCACCTTGCGGAGTTTGAATTGAAAATTCGCTTTTTCCAATACATTCTTTAACAAAATCGTAGTTAAGGAGCTTCAACGCTACGCGGTTAATGTCATCTAAATGAGAGTCAGCTTGCATAGACGCGCCACTTGGGTCATTATATAAATTTGTTTTGGAATAGCCTGCTTCGATTAAATACTCACTAAGTTCTGTCATGAAATAATCTATATATTCCGTTGCTGTATAACCTTCGCCTAATTCGTTTTTAGCGATATGATATGCCAACGCATAGGCTGCGTCATTTCCGGAAGGAACAAGCATAGCCTCCATGATTTGTTTAACTGTGTATTCCCCAGCATACAGATTTGCTAAAGATGAACCCGCCGGAACAAGTTCTAATACCTCTTGATTTACTTCAACAATATCTTCCAAATCTACTTTTCCCAAAGCATAATCAATGGCAAATAGTTTTGCCAAACTTGCTACTGTGGGAAGTTGGCTATCGCCCTCGTAAAATAAATATTCCTCCTGTTCAATATCATAAACAGAAAATGAAAGAGCGTCCTGCGGAATGTTAAGCTCGTTCGTACTTAGTTGAAAATCAATTTTTTTATAGATGTCCTTTAAGAAATCAAAACGATAAATCCCTGTTTTGTGTAGCCCAATTACTGCAACAAATGCTATAAACAACACTGTTACAAAAGCTATTATCTTTTTACATTTTCTATGCTTCTTCATATTTTTTCTCCCACGAATTTATATCTGCCATTCTGTGCCTTTGAGAAAAGTATAGCACAAGAATATGAACAAATCCACATTATTTCAACAAGTTTGTAGTGCTGTTTTCTCTGGCATATCGCCGCGTTGCTTCCCGTCGTTCCTCGCTGTATGGGGCGGTCAGACGGAAAGAGAAGCGCCCCTTGCGGATTTCAAACTCCATGCAGCCCGTTTCGGGGTCTGCGTCGGTCTGGCGGCACTGGTCGGGGTGCTGTCCGGCGTAGGCGGCAAGCCGCTTCTTTAAGTCGGTGTTGTGGGTGCGGATATGGATTAGCGGGTCTTTCTCGTCAAACCAAATATCGGTGGTCTTTTCCTGCTTCGTAAGCCCTGTTCTCATATATTATCGAAAAACACAAAGAGTTATAAAGCGATAGCTTTGTCTTTTATGCTTTTTGCCGGCTTAACTATGACATGACATAAACAAGAACAAGCTCCAACACTCAATAACCTTTGCAAAAAATCACAAGCCCGCCCTTTTTTGCAGGGGCAGCCAGCCCTTGCATTTATTGTCGATATCTTGACTGTAATGAAAGAATTGTGATACAGTTAGAGAGAAAAGGGAGTGCTTTATGGATGTTTTTCCATGCTGCGAACAACTGCACGCACTCTGCCCGGTGCCGTTGGATTTCTGCAACCGCGTGGTGGATACCAAAAAGGCGGCGCACAGAAAAGGTGGCGCACAGAGAGCCGTCATCAAAAACTGCCTGCAGTATATTTCCACCCATCTGCACGAGGAACTGCGTTTAGAGGAACTGGCGCACGAATGCGGGCTGTGCAGCCGCAGCCTGTCGCTGAAATTCAAGGCGGAGGTCGGCTGCGGCATACCGGAGTACATCCACCGCGATAACCCACACGGCGTATAATGAACGCAGGAAGGAGGGGAACACCATGGTCTGCGACGGGGATTTTTACCGCCAGTATCTGAACGGCGATGACGCGGGGCTGGAGGCTCTGATGGAAAAATACGGCGATCCCCTGACCCTGTACCTCGACGGCTACCTGCACGATATACACGAGGCAGAGGAGCTGATGCTGGATGTGTTCGCCTATCTGTTCACGAAAAAGCCCCGCATCCGCGACGGCGGTTTCAAGGCGTATCTGTATAAGGCGGCGCGGCACATGGCGCTGCGCCATAAAAGCAAACGAAGGCTGATGTTCAGCCTGGATGCGCTGACCGACGAACCGGACGCTCAGCTGCTGGCGGAGGAGGTCATCGGCACAGCAGAGCGCAACCGCATCCTGCACGGCTGTATGGGCGAAATGAACCCGGACTATCGGGAGGTTTTGTATCTGACCTACTTTGAGGGGATGAGCTACGAGCAGGCGGCAGAGGTTATGGGAAAAACCGTGAAGCAGATCACCAATCTGGTGTATCGCGGAAAAGAGAGCCTGCGTAAATTACTGGAACGGGAGGGAATCACAAATGCGGAGCCATGAAGAACGCTTTGCGGAAACAAAGCGGCGCATCGCCGCAAGACAGCGCAAGGAACAGCGACGACGCGGTACAATCGCCATGTTTTCTGCTACTGCGGCGTGCCTTGTGCTGATTGTGGGTGTGTCCTTTGCCATGCCCGGTGTGGTTGCGGGAATCCGACCCGGCGACTACGCGGGCTATGAAACCGCCGCCAGTATGTATGGCGGGGGTGCGGCACTCGGGTACATTGTCATAGGGCTATTGTCCTTTCTTTTGGGCGTGTGCGTGACGGTTCTGTGCTTCCGACTTAGGCAGATGAACCGGGAGGATAGTTCGGACAGGAAAGGCGAGGGGCGGCATGGAGCTGATTGAAAACCTGCTGCAATTGTTGACTACCTTCCTTGGCGCGGTGCTCTCGGGCATTGCATGGCAAAAAAGTCGCAGACAGGCGTACTTTTTGCTGCTTTGCTTCTACGGATGCTTTGCCTTGGGGTCGCTTTACTGGACGCTGTACCTGCTGCTGTTCCATACCACGCCGCGGGTCTTTTATGTGTCGGAGTTCGGCTGGGTCGCCAGCGCGATTTTTCTGCGGATTTTGCAGGTCACGCTGACTGATTCGGAGGAACGCAGCTTTTGCTGCCGAAAAGCGTGGCTCGCCCCCTTGGTCGGCGTGCCGCTGCTGGTGTTCTACTGCACCTATGGGGATATCCTATCCAACCTGATTTGGTGCGGCTTGACGATTTGGCTGTCCTTCTGCGCGGCACGGGGGCTTTTTTATGCGAATACCCGGACAGGCGAAGCGCGGAATAGGCGGTATTTCCACGTCGGCGTGCTCTGCTATGTCGGTTCGGAATATCTGCTCTGGACGGTGGGGTGTTTCTGGTCGGCTACCTCTCCCGCAAGCCCTGCCTTCTGGTGCGATCTGCTCCTGACTCTCGCCCTGTTGGGACTGCTGCCCGCGGTAAAAAAGGCGGTGGAAGTATGACCTACATTGAAAATATCTTCCTCTGTATGGTGTCCCCGCTGCTGGTGGCCGCCTTGTGCATGGGCAGGCGGCAGCTCCGCTTTTTTCTGTTCTGTATTGCCGGAATGGGAGTATGTCTGCTTTCCGCCTACATCAACACCTTTCTTGCTGCGGTCTATCACGCAGACGCCCTTGCCGCCACGGCGGAGATTGCGCCGGTGGTGGAGGAAATCATGAAGCTGCTGCCGCTGGCATTCTACCTGCTGGTGTTTGAGCCGGAGGGTGAAAAAATCAAACCCACCGCCATCACAGTCGCGCTCGCCTTTGCCACCTTTGAAAATGTGTGTTATCTCATCCAGAACGGCGCCGACCGATTCTCGTTCATCTTTTTCCGGGGCTTCGGCACGGGTGCTATGCACGTTTTGTGCGGCATCATTGTGGGCGCCGGGCTTGCCTACACATGGCAGCGCACATGGCTGAAGATTGCCGGAACCTGCGGGCTGCTGGGCGCGGCAATCACCCTGCACGCCATCTACAACCTGCTGATTACCTACGGCGGCGCAGCGCAGTACATCGCCTATTCCCTGCCGGTGCTACTGGTGGCGGCGGGAAAGCTGTCTGCACTTCGTATGGTACGAAAAGAATAACCGAATATCCGATTCTTGGGAGCTGCTTTTGGGCGGCTCCCTCATTTTTTTGTAAATTTTTGCATTTTGGGTGAGAGTTTTCCCGAATTTTTGTACCTATATAGGTGAAAGGACTTTTCACCCAAGACTTCAGCAAACCGGAGAGGAGGCTTCCACCGATATGTATGATACCACAAGGCGGGTCGAGCTTGTCAAAAGGCAGATACGAAAAAATACCCGACGAAGGCAGAAACGCGGCATCGGCAGACTGAGCGCTGTGTGTATGCTGTTGTTTGCGGCACTGATGCAGACAGCGGACAGGGTTGTCGGGCAGGGGCAGACCGCTGCCTGGGGCGGCTTTGGTGCGATGCTGCTGCGGGAGGACGCGGGCGGCTATGTGCTGGTGGGCGTTGCGGCGTTCACAGCGGCCGTTGTGCTGACGGTCGTTTGTATGCGGCTGCATGAACGGGAAAAGCAAAAAAGAAAACACGAGGAGGACGCAACATGAAAAAATTTCTATCCCTGCTTTTGAGCCTTTGCCTGCTGCTGGGCGCGCTGCCCATGCAGGTGCTGGCTTTGCCGGGGAGCATTTTTCCGTCTGAAGGGGCGGTAAAAACCGTCACACTGGATGACGGCTCGCTTTCCCTGCAAAACGAGTACATATATATGACGTTTCGCAAATTATGGGGTACTTATGCCTATCTCACAGTTGCGCCCGCAGCAAAGCCCGATGAGGAAGGCGTATTAATCGGGCAGACGCCGCGCTGCACCTTTATCACCTATGACCAAGGCAGGGAAAAGAAAGAGGGCGTGGTGACTGAGCCGATAAAAGCGGAATTTGTGACCAAAACGCCCAACGGCAGCGCGAATGCCATCAAGGTGGAGTATTCGCTGCTGACCGCCCTCAGCCTAATCAAGGCAAAGGCAACGGTCTACTATGAGCTTGTCCAGCTCAAGGAGAATGTGGCATCATCTGACACATGGGGTGTGCTGGCATCGGTCAGCGAGATTTGCATCGACAAGGACAGTATGCCACAAGATTGGAATCGTGACTTCAATTTCAAATGGGGCTATTCGTTCAACTGCTTTACCGCCACGGGGCATACCTCCACGCTGGAAAAGCCGGGCGGTCCTGCCATTAAAATGAGCCGTACCACCGTGCCGGAGGGGGAGAACCCGCAAATCACCACCGAAAGCTCGGCATTCACCGCGTCCGTGGAGGATCTGGACACAAAAACCGTTCCGAAGGGGTATTCCCAGTGGGGCGATAAGGACGGTGTTTACATCACCGAAGTCTACACGGACGGCTACCCTTGGGCAAATCCCTTTGTGGGATTGTCGGATTACTATGAAAAAGCTATCACCTCCGTCAGCGGCAAGCCGATTCGTGTCGCCTTAGCGCAGACCGTCAGCGTAGTACCGGGTGACAAGCCGCTGAATACCTGGGTGCAATGTGATAGCTATGCCGGCCGCACGTTTGAGGAAACCGCCGACCCGGAGGGCTACTCCCACTTCCTTTGGGGCTTCCATGATCTGATCAAGGCGGGCGCGGAGAATGTCCCCTCCCAGCCGGATGCGGTTGATGCTGCCATTTCTGCCAAGCGGCTTGCCGCGTTCGCCGTAAACGGCGGCGTGACGGTGGAGTATGTGGCGGACGATGCCGCGCTGCAAGCGCTGAAAAAGCAGTACGGAGAACCTGTTGCGCTGATCAGCGGCGATTATGAGAGCAAGAACGGAACGGAATTCACCTTTACCGGCGGCGCGGCGATGCTCTCGCCCTCCGTCACCGCGACATGGAATAAGAGCAGCGGAAAGCTGGTCATCAAAAAGGACGGCACGATCGAACACAGCGGCGTAAGCCTGAATGCGCCGAGCTTCAAGTTCTATCAGCCGAAAAACGGCGCGGAAAATGACCTGCAAATTTCACTTACAAAGGACGGCTTTGCGTTCCAAATTGAACCCGAAAAGAACGATGCCATCGTCTTTGTGGACATTCCCTATGCCGCGGTCAAGTTGGAAAACGCAAAAGCCGACGCGGCGGGGAACCTTGTGTTCAGCGGCAGCATCGGTTTCCGGACCATCTTCAATGGTGCCGAGTTCTCGATGGAAAAGCTGGGCTACGGCTTGAATGCCAAAAACAACGAGTTCAAGGTCAACGGCGTAAAGGCCACAGGCAGCTTTGACACCGCAAAGCTGATGGCGCTGGAGCTTGCCAGCATCAGCGGTGAGGTAAACACCTTCAAGGGTGAGGAACGCTATGCCTTTGAGCTGGAGCTGAACGCCTTTGACCTGTTTGAAACGGAAGCATCTTTGGCGCTGGAACGCAGCAAAAAGGATGGCTCACTCATTCCCGATGAGCTGTGGTTCTTTGTCAAGTCCAGCCCCGGCATCCCCCTTGTGCCGCCTGTTCCCGTCGGGCAGCTTAACGGCGGCGGCGCGGGCTTTAAGGATCTGGCAAAAACCGTGAACGGCGACTACTTCGCCATCCCGCCCATCAAGCTGCGGGGTGCGCTGACAGGTACCTATATGCATCTGATTGAGGGTACAGGCAATGTCGTTCTGGGACCCAGTGAAATTTCCCTCAAGGCAACGGATGTCGGCATCGTCGGGCTGGGAAAGAACGCGCAGATCATCGACAGTTTCGGCTATTCTCTCCAACTCAACGGGCAGGAACGTACATATCAAGGAAATACCTACAAGGGTATCTACTTCGGCGGTTCGGAGGAACTTGCCCTCAATCTGCCGAGCAATACACTGGACATCTTTACCATAAATACCGCAATCAGGCTGGGCGCGTTCGGCGGTGCAAACCAAAACAAGACCACCGTGTATCTCGGCATCGGCGCCAACAGCATTGTTAAGGGTCAGCTGCAGATTCCGAGCAGCCTTGGCATCCCGTTTCTCAGCGGTATTAAACTTCCCAGCACGGACATCGATCTGATTGTGGGCGGGCAGACGACCTTCCCCGTCACAAACGCAAACGTCAGCGAGAGCATGGAGCAGGCGTTTAAGAATGTGGATGTCTACCTCGGCGCGATGGCGGGCGTAGACATAAAAATTATTGACGCCCGCGTGTGGGTGCTTGTGCCGCAAATTGTGCAGACCAATTTCCGCATGGGCGGCGGCTGGGATATCGAAACCAAGTGGCTCGGCAAGCTGCCCGAATGGGATTGGTCGTCAAAGGGCGTTGACCCGCTGGTGCAGGGCGTATCGCTGGAAAACAGCGGGGAAGAGCCTGCCATGCTGATGGAGCTGGAAACAGCGCCGCCTGCAAACGGCGGCAGTACGGCAAATATCACGGTTTCTGCCGCTCCGGGCGAAACGCCGTATATTGTGCTGGCGTTTGACAACAATGTCACCGATGCGGACATCCAAAACAATTTTACAGTTGCAAAGGACGACGGTTCGTCCATTCCCATCAACTGGATCGCCAACGACGGCGATATTGACCCCAACGCGGACATCAACGCAACCATTCTGGCGGACATGAAAAAGTCGGCAGATGACGGCAAGCAATACCGTATGGCAGTTTTACGCCTGAAAGAGGGCGGCAACTATACCGTCAGTACGAGTGCGCTGAGCTTTACCGATGAAAAGGGCTTTGCAGTTGCACCGTTTGAAAAGCTGGATCTGACGCAGAACGGCAATACGCTCACCGGCGGGGTGAAGTACCCCGCAGAGAACACGACCTACACCCTGCGTACCTATCTGGGTAGCAAACCCGGCGAGGCAACCTACCTTGTGGACGAACAGGTCGTGGATACCACCCAAGTCAATACGGTCAACATTCCCACAGAAGGTACGCTGATGCCGACGGGCGAATACTATGTATCCTCCTTCCTGATGACGGAAAAGACCACCGCGGTCAGCGAGGAAGACGGAAGTACCAAAAATGTGACCGTCCTGGCCGCCATCGACAGCCAGCAGTTTGCCGATAAGGTTACCTACACCAACAATAACCCCTACCCGCCGAACGCCCCCGCTGACGTGGCGCTGACATTCACCGGCAACGAGGTCATGCGCGCCGAATGGCAGAAGGTGGATAACGCTAACGGTTACCGCGTGACAATTTATCAGCAACAGAACGGTGGCTGGGTCGATACCGGCTTTGGCTATGACCTGGACAAGGACACCACCGCCATTGATATGGCGCTGACCGTGGGCGGCGAGGAAACGGCAGAATCCAAAAATCTGACGGCAAACCAAACCTACAAGGTCGGTGTAAGCGCCTACCGGGAGCCGGAGGACGGCGCAAAGTATTACAGCGCAGAAACCACATCTACCGAGGAATATCTGCCGAAGTACACGCCGCTGAACCTTGCCCTTTCGGTGAACGGCACAGCCTGTGCGCCGGACGAAAACGGCGTGTACCATGCCTATGTGGGCGGCGGCAGCAATTCCCTTGCCGTGACCTGCGAGGGTGCCGACAGCATCACGGTGACACGCATGGATACCGAAACGAACCTCACATCGGACGGGTCGAACACCTTTGCCATCCCTGATTTTACCGGCACGCTGATGCTACGTGTAAACGGTGTGAAGGACAAGGACGTGACCAGCGTGTTCCTGCTGGTAAGCAGGGACACCACCGCCCCTGTGCTGACCCTTTCTGCACCGATCTTCTATGCGGACAGGGCTGCGGGTACCTATCAAATCACCGGCACAGCGGATGCCGGCAGCGAAATCCTTTACGGGGAAAATAACGAAAGCGTTTATGCTGCGGCGGACGGCAGCTTTGCAATCCAAGGAACGCTGAAGGAACAGCAAACCAGCGATGCCCTGTATATCCGCGCGCAGGACAGCGCCGGAAACCTCTCTGCATGGCAGTCTGCCTTGGTGGCGCGGCAGGTGCAAACGTATGCTGTCACCGTAACAACGGACGGCAACGGCACCGCCTCTGCAGACCCCTCCACCGCGGCGGCAGGTACGGAAATCGCCTTGAGCGCCGCACCGAATGCGGGCTACCATTTTAAAGAGTGGCAGGTTGTCAGCGGCGGTGTGACCATCGAGAACGACAGATTCACCATGCCGGACGGCGACGTGGAGGTCAAGGCAATTTTTGAAAAGGACGCAGCGTCTGCGACCCCCGCACCCACTGCTACTGCAAAGCCGAACAGCAGCCAGACCCCCGCGCCTGCTGCCACCGCAAAGCCGAACAGCAGCCCGGCCACCGCACCTGCTGCCACTGCAAAGCCGAACAGCAGCGCGACCCCCGCACCTGCTGCCACTGCAAAACCGAACAGCAGCGCGACCACCGCACCTGCTGCTACCGCAAAACCGGAGAGCAGCCCGACCTCTGCACCCACTGCTACCGTAAAACCGGACAGCAACCCGACCTCCGCACCTGCTGCCACTGCAAAACCGGAAAGCAGCCCGGCCCCTGCAGCAAAGCCCCCTGTATGGTGGGTCATGCTGCCGATTGCCGGCGGCATAGCGCTGGCTGGCGGTTTCATGATTTTCAAAAAGAAGCGCCGCAGATAAACAGCGCTTGACCGCAAAAACGGAATAGGTCACAGCGAATCCCTGAACAGCCGTCACGGTTTTACCCGCCGTGACGGCTGTTGCTGTTATACGGGCATTGTCGGTTTTCACGAATCTGAGGATGGCTATATGGTCAGCTTTCCCGATACAGAAAACACGCAGACGCTTATTAACGACTACAAAGCGCGTCTGCGTGATCTGGAAAACAATATCTGGCAGCACTAAACTGCCACTGACTCTAAGGCGGGCTTCGGCCCGCCTTTTCTTTATGCAAAATCATTCTTGTTTCTTCCTTTCTCCCGGTTCCGTTGTGATGAGCTGATAGACATCACTATCCTTGGGTTCCAGATTGGTGAACGGCAGTACACTGTTGCCCATCTTGATAATGCCGTGTCCCTCGCTGGCGTTGCGCAGAAATTCGAGCTGCGGCTTGGACAGCCCGTACAGGCGTTGCGTTTTCGTAAAAAAAGCGTTATAATTGAATCAGTTAAATCAAAGGAGGTATCAAATCATGAAATCACATAAAT
>ERZ773208.3201-NODE-3201-length-10160-cov-2.775260_pt1 | contig 10160 bp, 6 predicted proteins | sample MGYA00581006_ERZ773208 | MGnify/ENA primary metagenome ERZ773208 (study PRJEB29015, sample SAMEA2737793) | human gut metagenome | biome: human gut; feature: human-associated habitat; material: faeces | place: China | collected 2012 ...
GTGCCTGGCTAGACACACTTAAAGACGTTTCATTGGGTTCCGATGCCTTTTTCCCCTTCGGTGACAATATCGAACGGGCACACAAAAGCGGCGTAGATTATATCGCACAGGCAGGCGGTTCCGTCCGTGACGATCATGTGATCGACACGTGTGACAAATACGGCATCGCAATGGCATTCACAGGTGTACGGTTGTTTCACCATTAACAAGGGAATTCTTGTTTTTAAAACATTAGTGTTTTTCACATTTGGTTCTTCGTCAATTAAGAGGTAACACTTGACAACCAAAGTTCAACAAATAAAGAAGTTTGAATGAAATCAATAGAGAATGATATACTTCTACATGCAATTGAATAAACCAATGAATAGCAAAATACAATAAATGGAAACCTCTAAATTGACGAAGAACCAAAGATTTTATGGAAAAACACGTATTCTGCCCTACGCTTGAACCTCAAGAGGGCATTTAAGCAGCTTCCGGTAAAAAACTACTCGTCTTTATAAAATTACTCCTCCAACATCCCTTCCAAATAACGGTCGGGAGCTAACCCTATGCTCTGGAGGAATCCCGCCAGAGCGCTATATGTTAAGCTATTCTCCGACAAGTTCACCAAGGCAATCCGGCGGAGACATCCGAACGGGATCGCATAATCCACATAAGGGACCAAGTTAGCCCCTATAAAATCATATCCCGCTTCTACCGGATCACAAAATTGTACAAGCCGCCATTCTTGTTCGGAAACCCAACAAGGTTCCCGCACTTCCAGGCAAGCATTGCAAAGCATCGAGAAGAAACGTGAATCCCGCTTGAACCCGGTATGCTCTTCATCATAAAAGAATTTGTCATATTCCCGCCTCATCTGCGAGACAAACGCGTTCAGATTCTCCTCCTCATTATATTTGCAACGGAGCAAGTATTTTTCCTCCGACAAACTATACTCACCTAGTGCCCCGTAATCGAAAGTCAGCCGCAAACAGGAAGTATCCTTTTCCTTCACACCGGAAGGGATTTCCAAATTCTGGTAAAGGGAAAGAGCGTACATCTCCACCTCCGGTCCGATAAGCATCCGGCGGTTCTCCCGGAAAAAAGGAATATTTTGTTTGCTAAACTCTTGTTTGATACCATTTCGTACTTCATGCAACACAATCGAACGGCGAAGCAGGGACAAACCGTATCCGATTACTTCGTCCGACTTGGCATACAACAAATTAGGAACATGCAAGGTGAATGTTCCCGGCGTCTTCGACTCCTTGCATCCGCGAACAAAGGATTCTATTGAAACATAGGAATATAAATCCATCTTTTATGATTTTTTTGGACGCCAAATATACAATTTATATTAGAGATTATCTACCTTTGTTAAAACTTTTATAAACTACATAAAACCAATAAAACAAAATGAAACGTCGTGATTTCCTTAAGACCAGTGTTGTAGCAGGTGTAGCCTTATCTCTGAACTTTGAAGGATTACAGGCTGCTCTCTCCTCGAATACAGTAGCGGTAGAGCAAGCACCCGATCTGGTAGCAGTAATGGGCGGTGAACCGGCAGTCATGCTCGACAAAGCCTTAGAAGCGCTTGGCGGCATCGGCAAATATATCAAAAAAGGGCAGAAAGTCGTTATTAAGCCCAATATCGGCTGGGACCGTACACCGGAACTGGCCGGTAATACCAATCCTGAATTGATAAAGGCCCTCGTAAAGAAATGTTTCGAAGCTGGAGCCGAAAAGGTAACGGTATTCGACCACACGTGCGACAACTGGCAGAAATGTTATGAGACAAGCGGCATCGCCGCCGCCGTAAAAGAAGCAGGTGGTATCATCATGCCAGGCAACGACGAAAAATATTTCAAAGAAGTAGACATTCCCGACGGCGTGACACTGAAAAAAGCCAAGATACACGAGTCACTGATCGAAGCGGACGCCTGGATCAATGTTCCTATCCTGAAGAACCACGGAGGAGCCAAGCTGTCATGCGCAATGAAGAATATGATGGGGATCGTCTGGGACCGCCGCTTCTTCCACCAGAACGACTTGCAGCAATGTATCGCCGATATCTGTACCTGGAAGAAGAAACCGGTTCTGAACATCGTGGATGCCTACCGCATGATGCATCAGAACGGTCCGCAAGGAAAAAGTGCAGCTGACGTGGCTACGTTGAAATCGATGATTGTTTCTCCGAATATCGTCGCCGTCGATACGGCCGCCCTCGCTCTGTTCAACCAAGTAAAGAAATTGGATATGGCTGCCGTTGGACATTTGAGCAAAGGGGAAGCTCTTAAATTAGGTTCTACCGATCTGAAAAAAATAAACATCAAACGTATTAAGATCTGATGAAGAAACGGAATTATCTAAAGGGATTGAGAGTTTTGCTCGCAATCCTCTTTTTTGTACCCATACTTTTGTTTTTCGTAGACTTTTCAGGAGTTTTACCGGATAGTGTACATCGTTTGCTGCATCTGCAACTGATGCCGGCCTTGTTGGGAGGAATGGTCGGTCTGATCGTGTTCCAATTCTTGCTGGCACTGGCATTCGGACGTATTTATTGTTCCACGATATGTCCGGCAGGCGTATTCCAGGATATCATCAACCGTCTATTTTGCATCGGTAAGAAAAAGAAGAAAGGAAGCCGTCGTTTTACTTACCACAAGCCGATGAACCGGCTACGCTACGTACTGCTGGTAATTACGGCAGTCATGGCTGTTTTCGGTCTTAGCGAATTGTGCCTGCTCTTAGACCCGTACAGCAACTTCGGACGTATTGCGGCAAGTCTGTTCCGTCCGATCGTGATGTGGGGGAATAACATACTCGCCGACCTGCTGATGAAAGTGGACAACTACTCGTTGTTCCATGTGACAATCAGTACCGTGACGGCTTCCGGTCTGATCGCAGCAACCATCGCATTGCTTGTTTTCATCGTCATGACTGTTTTCCGCGGACGATTGTTCTGTAATACGATCTGCCCTGTCGGAGCTTTGTTGAGTCTTTTCTCGCGCTACTCGTTCTTCCGTATAACTTTCGATAAGGAAGCCTGTACGCATTGCGGGAATTGCGAACATACCTGCAAGGCGGAAGCGATCGACAGCAAAAACCTGACGATCGATACATCCCGTTGCGTAGATTGTTTCAATTGTGTTTCTTCCTGTGCCAAAGGCGGCTTGCAGTACCGTCTGCAATTTCCGGGTATGAAACAGGAGGAGACAGTCGATACCCAAGCTGTAAAGGAATTATATTCCAGCCAACTGACAGTCGCCAACAGCCGCCGTACATTTCTGGCCACAAGTGCAACCATTGCCGCCTCGCTGCCGATCGCATCTGCGATTGCCGAAGGAGGAAAAGGGAAAATGAACAGAAAAGGCAGAAAGAAGTGGCCTCCCCTCACGCCTCCGGGTTCTATCAGCCTGGAACGTTTCAAAGACAAATGTACAGGATGCCAGATATGTGTCGTCCGCTGTCCGAGCCAGGTCTTGCGCCCGACAGGATTGGAATACGGTTTGGATTATATGTTGAAACCACGTCTGGCCTATATCAGCAGTTATTGCAACTACGAGTGCACAGTCTGTTCCGATGTATGCCCTACCGGTGCGATCAAACCTCTGACTATCGAAGAGAAGACAACGACACAGGTCGGCATTGCCACTTTCTTCAAAGGCCGTTGTGTTGTTAATACGGAAGAGAAAGACTGCGGTGCCTGTGCAGAACATTGCCCGACCCAGGCCGTACACATGGTTCCTTACAAAGGAACACTGACAATCCCGCAGATCAACCCTGACCTTTGTATCGGATGCGGCGGATGCGAATCGATCTGTCCGGTACGCCCAATGCGTGCCATCATCATCAAATCGAACGTCGAGCACAAATTCGTCGAAAAGCCTAAAGAAGAGGAAATCAAAGAAATTGAGGTAGACGATTTCGGTTTCTGATTAACGATATATAACCGACTATATTATGAGGCCTTATTTGTGAAAGTAAGGCCTTTTCTTTATCTTTGCAGCCATGAAATTCGAATTACAACATAACGACACAAAATCAAATGCAAGGGCGGGTCTGATTACCACTGATCATGGAGTAATTGAAACGCCTATTTTTATGCCGGTCGGCACACAGGGCACAGTTAAAGGCGTCCACATGACCGAGTTGGAAGAAGATATCAACGCACAAATCATTTTAGGAAACACATACCATTTATATCTCCGTCCCGGATTGGAAATATTAGAACAGGCAGGCGGATTGCACAAATTCAACACATGGAACCGGCCAATCCTGACAGATAGCGGTGGTTTCCAGGTTTTTTCTCTTTCCGAAAACCGCAAGTTGCATGAGGAAGGCGCCATGTTCCGCTCACATATCGACGGCTCCAAGCATCTGTTTACCCCGGAAAAGGTTATGGATATCCAGCGGATCATCGGGGCGGATATCATTATGGCTTTCGATGAATGTTGTCCGGGCGATGCCGATTATGAATACGCGAAAAAGTCCCTCGGTCTGACGGAACGTTGGCTGGACCGTTGTTTCGAACGTTTCAACTCTACAGAGCCGAAATACGGTTACCAGCAAAGTCTTTTCCCGATTGTACAAGGTTGTGTTTATCCGGAACTGCGTCGAAAGGCAGCCGAGAATGTAGCGGAAAAGGGCGCTGACGGCAATGCGATCGGTGGCCTGGCAGTAGGCGAACCAACAGAGAAGATGTACGAGATGATCGAAGTAGTCAACGAGATCCTGCCGAAAGACAAGCCTCGTTACCTAATGGGAGTCGGCACACCGATCAATATTTTAGAGGGGATTGAACGGGGTATCGATATGTTCGACTGCATCATGCCGACGCGCAACGGACGTAACGGACAGATATTTACCCGCTTCGGCACGATCAATATGCGTAATAAGAAATGGGAGAACGACTTCTCTCCTATCGATCCGGATGCCCATTCGGCTATCGACACGCGCTACAGCAAGGCGTATCTACACCATTTGATCAAAGTGAATGAGATGTTAGGACTTCAACTGGCATCAATTCATAACCTCGCGTTTTACCTATGGCTCGTAAAAGAGGCACGCAAACATATTATTGCCGGCGATTTCACGACCTGGAAGAGTGAAATGGTCCGTCAATTATCAAACCGGTTATAAGCAAACTATCACATGAAATTCAAACTGAAACGGATAGACTGGTATATCATCAAGCAATTCTTAGGTACTTATATCTTTGCGATTGCCCTGATTATCGCTATCTCGGTCGTCTTCGATATAAATGAGAAGATCGACAAGTTCCTGAGTCCGGACGTACCGTTGAAAGCGATTGTCTTCGACTATTACATGAACTTCATCCCGTATTTCGCGAACCTGTTCAGTCCGTTGTTTACTTTCATTGCCGTTATCTTCTTCACCTCAAAGTTAGCAGACAATTCAGAAGTGATCGCAATGTTGGCGAGCGGGATGAGTTTCCGGCGTCTGATGTTGCCTTACGCGATTTCGGCAGGGATCATTGCACTCAGTACGTTTGTGCTGAACGCTTATATCATTCCGCCTGCCAACGCCACGCGTATCGACTTCCAAAACAAATATATCAAGAATAAGAAGGTAGACTATGTCCGTTCCGCCCAATTGGAGATCGAGCCGGGCGTAATCGCCTATTTCGACCGCTACGACGCGCGTTCCGGGATGGGATACCGTTTCTCTTTGGAGCACTTCGAGAACAAGAAGATGATTTCACGCCTCACGGCAAACTCCATCAAATACGATTCGCTATACAATTGGACGCTGATCGACTACATGATCCGCGACTTCGACGGGATGCGCGAACATATCACCGAAGGGAGCCGCATGGACACCACATTGACAATCGTCCCTTCGGACTTCCTGATCTCTGTCAATGACTGCGAGACGATGACTTCTTCCGAACTGTCCACGTATATCGACCGCCAGAAGAAAAGAGGGATCGGCAATATCCAGACGTTCCAGATCGAATACCACAAACGTTTTGCCGCCATCATGGCCGCCTTCATCCTGACCTCCATCGGAGCCTCGCTCTCTTCCCGCAAGATCAAAGGAGGCATGGGGTTGAACATCGGCATCGGACTGGCCTTGAGTTTCTCCTACATCCTCACCACCACCGATGTACTGCTGCTTGCCCTCAGAGATAGCAATCTCGCGTGCAATCCACTTGAAACCGGTGTAGCAGTCGCGCAACTCTACGTTGTTCTTCTTGGCAATCTCAGCGATAACTTCTGTTGTTACAATGGTCTTTACGAGGAAGTCTGTTGGCTTCAACTTGCCCAACTTCTTCTTGTTCTCGATGATGTAGTAGCAGAACATCATGGCTGTCTGGTTACCATTGATGATCATCCACTCGCCCTTGTCATCGCGGCAAACGATAGCCAGGCGGTCAGCATCTGGGTCAGTAGCTACAACGAGGTCAGCGTTCAACTTGGTACCGAGCTTCATACCGAGGGTCATAGCCTCTGCATTCTCTGGGTTAGGAGAAACCACTGTTGGGAAGTTACCATCTACAACCATCTGCTCAGGAACTACATTGATGTTCTGGAAGCCCCAAGAACGCAGACAGAGAGGAACGATGACACGACCTGTACCGTGCATAGCTGAATAAACGATGTTGAGGTCTTTCTGACGGTTGATGACATCCTGGTCAATCATAGCAGAATGAACGGCTGTCATGTAGTCGTAATCCATCTCACCACCGATAATCTTGATCTTATCCCAGTTAGCCTCAAACTTCACCTGGTCGATAGTAACCTTGTTTACCTCCTCGATGATACCTGTATCGTGTGGAGCCAGAACCTGAGCACCGTCGCTCCAGTAAGCCTTGTAACCGTTGTACTCCTTAGGGTTGTGAGAAGCTGTTACGTTTACACCAGCCTTTGCACCGAGCTCGCGGATAGCGAAAGAAATCTCTGGTGTAGGACGGAGGCTCTCGAAGAGATAAGCCTTGATGCCATTGGCAGAGAAGATGGCAGCTACGGTCTCAGCGAAGAGACGGGAGTTGTTACGGCAGTCGTGACCTACCACTACAGAAAGGTTCTCCTCACCTGGGAAAGCCTTGAGGATGTAGTTAGCAAAGCCCTGTGTAGCCATACCAACGATATACTTGTTCATGCGGTTGGTACCTGCGCCCATGATACCGCGCAAACCACCAGTACCGAACTCCAAGTTCTGATAGAATGCATCAACGAGAGCAGACTTGTCCTCTGCGTCGAGCATTGCCTTTACTTCCTTACGGGTTTCTTCGTCAAAAGCAGGTGTGAGCCACTGCTGTGCTCTTTCTTCACACTGCTTGATCAATTCTGCGTTATTAGCCATAGTTTGATTATATTATGTAATTAATTAATTCTTATCGAGAAGGATGTGCACGAAAACAATGCATAATTTCTCTATTTGCGTACAAAGTTATATAAAAATTTTGATAAACCAAGCAAGAATGAAGTTTTTTTTGTATTTTTGCACTTTGAAATGGAATTGAAAATAGAATAAGGCTATTATTTAGCAATATTGTATTGGTAAGATAACAAAAGTTGAATGAACAAAATATAAAACAATAGAATATGGAAGTATATTACACGGGCGTCATCATCGCCGTATCCACCTTTTTAATAATAGGTATCTTTCACCCTATCGTCATGAAGACGGAATATTATACGGGCACCCGCTATTGGTGGGTTTTCCTCGTTGCAGGCATCATCTGCATCGGAGCTGCCTTCCTGGTTGCCAACGTGCTCTTCTCTGCCATACTGGGCGTAGTAGGTGCTTCATGCCTTTGGAGCATCGGTGAACTCTTCGAACAGAGACAACGCTGCGAGAAAGGCTGGTTCCCGAAGAATCCGAAAAGGATAGGAACAGGATATTACAGGGACGAAGCGAAGAGTAAACATGAAAGTGTATAGCAAGAAAACGCCAACGAAATGAAGACAGAACTCATTCTGGTCGGAAAGACCGTAAACAAGCATTTCATTGCGGGCATCAAGGATTATGCCGAACGCATCACCCATTATATGCCTTTCAACATAACAACCATTCCTGAGCTCAAGAACACCAAGAGTCTCAGCGAACAGCAGCAGAAGGAACGGGAAGGAGAACTGATTCTGAAACTCCTCCAGCCTTCGGATACGGTGGTGCTGATGGATGAACATGGACAGGAATTCCGAAGCATCGAGTTTGCCAAATGGATAGAGCGCAAGCAGGCCACGGCAAGAAGGCTCGTCTTTGTCATCGGCGGTCCTTACGGCTTCTCACAGTCTGTCTACGACCGCGCCAACGAGAAGATCTCCCTCTCCAAGATGACCTTCTCGCATCAGATGGTGCGCCTTATCTTTACAGAGGCGCTCTATCGCGCATGTACTATTATAAAAGGTGAACCTTACCACCACGAATAAAGGGTAAAAGGGTAAAAAAGTAAAAAGGTAAAAAAAAATGGGGAAAGATAAATATATAGAAATAAAAGGGGCAAGAGCCAACAACCTCAAGAATATCGATGTGAAGATACCTCAGGGCAAGTTTGTTGCCATTACGGGTGTCTCCGGATCGGGAAAATCATCGTTGGCTTTTGATACCTTATATGCTGAAGGCCAGCGCCGCTATGTGGAGTCGCTCTCTTCATACGCTCGCCAGTTTCTGGGACGTATGAGCAAACCGGAATGTGATTTCATCAAGGGATTGCCACCGGCCATCGCCATCGAACAGAAAGTGATTTCGCGCAACCCACGATCTACCGTGGGCACCAACACCGAAATCTACGAATACCTGCGACTGCTCTACGCACGCATCGGAAGAACCTATTCGCCTATCAGCGGACAGGAGGTGAAACGCCATACTACCGAAGATGTACTCGCCTGTACCCGACAGTATTCCCAGGGTACCAGGTTTGTCATCCTCGCCCCTATCCACGTCATCGAAGGGCGCAGTCTGGGCAAACAGCTGGAGATGTACAACCAGGAAGGTTACGCGCGTATATATATAAAAGGTGAATTCGTACGCATAGAAGACTTCATGGAGCAGGCTGACAAGGAACTGCTGGAAGTAAGCGGCGACAAACTGAGAAAGAGAATGCAGCAGAAGGATGAAGAAATCTTCCTGGTCATCGACCGTGCTTCGGTAAGCGATGAGAAGGATGACATCAGCCGACTGATGGATTCTGCCGAAACTGCCTTCTATGAGGGCGATGGAGCCTGCCGCCTCGTCTTCCTGCCAAGCAACATCTGCTACGACTTCTCTACCCGGTTCGAAGCTGACGGCATGCAGTTTGAAGAGCCTACCGACAATATGTTTGCCTTCAATTCTCCTCTCGGAGCCTGCCCTACCTGCGAAGGTTTCGGCAGCATAATAGGCATCGATGAGAAACTCGTCATCCCGAACACTTCGATGAGCGTATATGACGGATGTGTGGTTTGCTGGCGAGGCGAAAAGATGGGTATGTGGCTCAAGGAATTCATCCGCAGAGCTGCAGAATACGACTTCCCTATCTTCAAGCCTTATTTCGAACTGACTCAGCAGCAGAAGGACTGGCTGTGGCACGGTCTGCCTGGCGAGAAGAAACGTAAACAGCAGGAAAGGGTGAGCATCGATGAGTTCTTCAGAATGGTAAAGGAGAATCAGTACAAGATACAATACCGCGTGATGCTGAGCCGATTCCGTGGAAAGACGATTTGTCCTGACTGCCATGGTACCCGACTCAAGAAGGAAGCCAACTATGTGAAGATTGGCGGAAAGAGCATCACCGAACTGGTTGAGATGTCGATTGTGAACCTGAGCGAATGGTTCAAGAAGCTGGAACTCTCTGAGCATGAGAAGGAAATCAGCAAGCGTCTGCTCACCGAAATCACCCACCGCCTGCAGTTTCTCCTGGATGTTGGTCTGGGTTATCTTACGCTCAACCGACTCTCCAACACCCTCTCCGGCGGTGAGAGTCAGCGCATCAACCTGACCACCAATCTGGGCTCATCGCTCGTGGGTAGCGTATATATCCTCGATGAACCTAGTATCGGACTCCATAGCCGCGATACTGCCCGACTGATTAAGGTGCTGAAAGAACTGCAGCAACTGGGCAATACGGTGGTTGTGGTAGAACACGACGAAGAGATTATGCGGGCAGCCGACTATCTCATCGATATCGGTCCCGATGCCGGCAGACTGGGCGGAAGAGTGGTCTACGCCGG
>ERZ773208.3202-NODE-3202-length-10160-cov-2.635725_pt1 | contig 10160 bp, 8 predicted proteins | sample MGYA00581006_ERZ773208 | MGnify/ENA primary metagenome ERZ773208 (study PRJEB29015, sample SAMEA2737793) | human gut metagenome | biome: human gut; feature: human-associated habitat; material: faeces | place: China | collected 2012 ...
CTTCTTCTCTGGACAGGCCGAGAGCCTCTCCCCACGCGGCACGGACTGCCGGAGCAACCTGTGCGACAACAACTTTCTTCTTGTCAGCAATTGCACTCCATACGTCTTCTGTATCATCACGCTCACGAAGTGCACCGACCGGACAATGTGTGATACACTGCCCGCAGAGAGAACAGGAGACTTCGTTGATCTTTTTATTTCCGTTTACATTGATCGTTGTTCTTGAACCTGTACTTGTAACATCCCAAATGTTCAGTCCCTGGATCTTGTCACAAATCTGGATACAGCGCATACATTTGATACATTTGCGTGAATCACGGATGAGTGGGAATGTCTTGTCCCAAGGAGTTTCTTCAAAACGTTCTTTGAACGGAAGATCGATCAGGTTCAGGTCATTTGCAACCTGCTGAAGTGTACAGTTCCCGCTTCTGACACAGGTTGCACATTTGCAGTCATGCTGGGAAAGGATACAGTCTGTCTTCTTGCAATGCGTACTTTTGGGCTGTTGGTGTAGATCACCATGCCTTCGGTTACGACGTTATTACATGAGGTGACCAGACGATCTTTCCCTTCAATCTCAACAACACAGACACGGCAGGCCGCAATCTCGTTGATATCTTTTAAATAACATAATTTCGGAATCGGAGTTCCAAGCTTTGCCGCAGCTTCCATGATAGTAGTTCCAGAAGGTACGGATATTTTCTGATTATCAATTGTAATATTTACCATTTTTCTTTCCGACCTCCTTTAAAAATACCATAACCGAAGTGGTCGCAGCGCAGGCATCTGTAGGATTCCTGTTTTGCTTCGGCTTCTGTCATACAGTTTTCAACGCCTTCGAAGTCACAGACACGGCTACAGGCTTCGCGCTCTGTTATCTCAACTCTTCCACATGGCTCACGGTCGCTTAAACGTGGCTCCGGAATCTCAACATCGCAGCTGATGATATGGTGGAAACCAAGATATTCATCGATATTGGCGGCAACAACCTTTGCAGCAGCAATTGCTTTGATTACAGAAGCAGGTCCGGACGCACAGTCTCCACCGGCGAATACGCCAGGGATGTTATCGAAACCGCCATAACGTTCTGTCATGATCTTACCGCGGGAAACCGGAACGCCGGCTTCGGCAAAGTGTTCAGATTCGATATCCTGACCGATTGCAACGATGAGTGTCTGGCAAGGGATAAGGAAATCTTCTTCTCCTGTCGGACAGACACTTGCACGACCGTCTTTGATCTTGCTGATCATCTGTGGTGTGACATAGATGCCTGAAACGTGTCCATTCTCATTTGTCTCTATTCTGGATGGAGCCTTTAATGTGAGAACTTCAATTCCCTCTGCAACAGCACCTTCAATCTCAGCTGGAAGAGCAGTCATATCTGCAGTACGGCGTCTGTAAACGATACTTACTTTTTTAGCACCGAGACGTTTTGCTGTGCGGACAGCGTCCATAGAAACATTACCGCCACCGATGACAGCAACTTCCTGTCCGGTAAGATCAGGACTCTTATTTTCTCCGACATCACGAAGGAAAGATACGGCGGAGATCACGCCTTCTGCATGCTCGCCTTCGATACCAAGCTTCTTATCAGTGCTTGCACCGATGGAAATAAGAACAGCATCGTATTCTTGGCGCAGACTCTGAATTGTGATATCTTTACCGATACGTTTTCCAAATTCTACCTGAACTCCTGTCTCAAGGATTGCCTGAATGTCTTCGTCAAGACGATCTTTCGGAAGTCTGTAGTTCGGGATTCCATAGCGGAGCATTCCACCGAGCTTTGGAAGCATCTCGAATACGGTTGTCTGATGTCCCATCAACTGCAGGTAGTAAGCAGCACTGAGTCCACCAGGTCCTCCGCCTACAACAGCGATACGCTTCCCGGTGGAAGGTGCACATTCCGGTGGCGGAACCTTACCAGCATAATCAGCGGCCATACGTTTCAGTCCACGGATATTGATGGCGTCATCTACGATATTTCTACGGCAGCGGGCTTCACAAGGATGCTCGCAGATAAAACCGCAGGTTGTCGGGAATGGATTATCCTTACGGATCAGACGAATTGCGTCAGCGTAACGCCCCTCTCCGGTCAGTGCAATATATCCAGGGATATCAACATGTGCAGGACAAAGAGAAACGCAAGGTACCGGCTGTGTATAGTGGCAGGTACAGCGTCCCTGACGGACATGTTCCTCATAATCTTCGCGACAGTCTCTTAAGCTCTTATGTACCATAGCACCGGCTTCATATCCGATCGGACAGTCAGAACCTTCGCGGATGGATTCAGACAGTGTGTCGATCAGTTCGAGTGTCTCCATTGTAGCAGTCCCGTTCATAACATCTGTCAGAAGGTTCTTCAGTTGCCACAGACCAACGCGACACGGGGTACATTTTCCACAGGATTGCGTCTGACACATCTCGATAAATGCACGAGTCATGTCAACCGGACATAATCCCGGAGGGCTGGATTCAATTCTACGTTCCAGATCTTTGTACAGCTCTTCAACGACGAGCTGGCCTTTATCTGGACCTGGGATTTCAAGTCTACTCATTTTAAACCTCTCCTTTTACCATAACGTTCATTACTGACTGATTTTAAAATAGGGAATGTATTTGAAAACCTATCTTCAAACCAGTAAAGTTACATTTAGTAATATTTTACAAATAAATCTAAAAATTATCAAGAAAAGTTTAAAAAATGACAAGCCTGTTATTTGCTATACAATCAACAGACTTGTCAAAAACAAACAAAAATATTCTGAAAAATATTGAGAAACAACTAAAAATTTTTAATTCATATGACAGTAGCAACGAAAATAATAACAGAGCGCTCGCCTAAAAATATTTTAGATTCTACTGTGGGCATTGAATTTTTGTGAAAAAACTGACATTTAGGATCTCCGGTGTTGACCGCAACTTTCCATTCATAATGTTCAGGAAGTTCAGGCAGAGTGAGTGTGACCGGAAACCATCCGGAATTTACAGCCAGATATACAAGATCTTCTTTTTGTGTGGCTTCATTGTAACCTGCGAATCGTACACAGACAACATGGCTGTCACCGGAGAAATTTGTCTCATCCGGAGTGAGTCCATGCGTGCTCATTGCCGGAACACCAAGATAACTTGGTTCGAGATCCTTACGGATGACAGGATGATCTTTGCGGAACTGGATCATATATTGAAAGAAATCGAACAGATCCTTATTTTTTTTGAGGAGACTCCAGTCCAGCCATGAGATCAGGTTATCCTGGCAATAAGGGTTATTATTTCCATAACGTGTGTCTGCGAATTCATCACCGGAGAGGAACATTGGAGTTCCGCGGCTGCAAAGCAGAACGGCACATGCATTTTTCATCAGTCGTTTACGAAGTGCCAGAATGGAAGGATCATCTGTTTCGCCTTCTACGCCACAGTTCCAGCTGTTATTGTCGTCAGCTCCGTCAGTGTTCCCCCAACCGTTGGCTTCATTATGCTTTTGGTTATAACTGTACAGGTCACAAAGCGTGAAGCCATCATGACAGGTGAGAAAGTTGATGGAAGCATTTCCGCCTCGGTAAGCAGGATCGTACAGATCAGGAGAGCCTGTGATTCTTGCGGCAGCAGTTTGGGCAAGGAAGTCATCTCCTTTTAAAAAGCGGCGCATATCATCACGGTAGCGCCCATTCCATTCAGCCCAACGCTTCCAGGAAGGGAAGGAACCGACTTGATAAAGTCCGCCGGCATCCCATGCTTCAGCGATCAGTTTTACATTTCCAAGGATTGAGTCAAAAGCCAGGCTTCGCAGAAGCGGTGGCTGGCTTAGAGGTGTTCCGTCATCATTTCGTCCGAGAATCGAAGCGAGATCAAAACGGAATCCGTCTACACGGTATTCGATGACCCAGTAACGCAGACATTCCAAAATCATGTCTCGCACGACAGGGTGATTGCAGTTTAATGTATTTCCACATCCACTGAAATTATAATAATGTCCGTCCGGAGTCAACATATAGTAAATGTTGTTGTCAAATCCTTTGAAAGAAAAGCACGGACCGAATTCATTTCCTTCGGCAGTGTGGTTGAAGACAACGTCGAGGATCACTTCTATCCCATTGTCATGGAGATCTTTGATCAGTGTCTTGAGTTCCAGTCCTTCGCGGTTATATTCCATAGAAGAGCAGTAGCTTGTATTTGGTGCAAAGAAACTGACCGGATTATATCCCCAGAAATCAATAAGTTCATTTTCATCAATCAATCGTACATCGCGCATCTCATCAAATTCAAAAATTGGCATTAGTTCAACAGCATTGACTCCAAGTTCTTTCAAATAAGGAATCTTTTCGCGCAGGCCTTCGAAGGTACCGTGGTGCTTAACACCGGAACTTTCATCCATGGTAAATCCGCGGACGTGCAGCTCGTAGATGATCAAGTCTTCCATAGGAATAGAATGGTGACGCTGGTCACCCCAGTCAAAGTTGGATTGTACCACGCGGGCACGATAACCATGCTGGGCGTTATTCACATGTCCCCACTGGCTCTGTCCGGTGACTGCACGTGCATAAGGATCCAGCAGGATTTTGTTTTTATCAAAACGGAGTCCTTTCTTTTCATCATAAGGACCATCCAATCGATAGGCGTACTCAAATTCTTCGATATCTAGATCAAAGACGATCATAGAATAGCAGAATCCGATCCTGTAACTTTCCGGAAATGGAATCACGGCGTATGGTTCTTCGGCTTTGCGGTGAAACAGCAGAAGCTCGCAGGAGGTAGCACCGTGTGTATGAATCGTAAAGTTGACACCACCTGGGATAGCGACTGCACCGAATTCACGGAAAAAGCCGGGACGGATCTGGAATCCATTGACAGTATCGATTGGCTTGAGCTGTTCGGATATTACGGGCATACAGGAAAACTCCTTTCTAAGTTGTATTCAAGTAACTTAAGTATAACACTTAGAAAAATAAAAGCATAGAAAAATAAAAGCGTGGGTTCAGCCTATCATTCTTTTATGAAATGTGTTACAATAGTGTCACTGTGTCAGAAAAATTTCTGACGAGATGTGTTACCGGACGCAGAATTTGTGAATGGAAACGACATCATTATTTTTAGAAAAGAGGTTATGGTATTATGGCAGAAGAGCAGAACACAGCAGGATGTTCAGAGGAATCCTGTGCCAGCTGTGCCAGTGCAGGAACGTGCACAAGCAAGAAAGTTGATATGCATGAACCGATGAATATGTATTCATCTATTAAGAAAGTGATCGGCGTTGTCAGCGGAAAGGGCGGCGTTGGTAAGTCACTTGTGACAGCATCCCTTGCAAGAATGATGAGAGCAAAAGGATACAATGTTGGTATCATGGATGCAGATATTACAGGTCCATCGATTCCGAAGATGTATGGTCTTCATGAGATGGCAGTAGGAACAGAGCAGGGAATTCTTCCATGTGAGGCAGCAGACGGAACAAAGATCATGTCTGTCAATCTTCTTTTGGAAGATGAGGAAGCACCGGTTATCTGGAGGGGACCAGTGATCGCAGGTGTTGTAAAGCAGTTTTGGACAGACGTTATGTGGGGAGATCTTGATTATCTCTTCGTTGATATGCCACCTGGAACAGGTGATGTTCCGCTGACAGTATTCCAGTCTCTTCCGGTTGATGGCGTTGTGATCGTTACATCTCCGCAGGATCTTGTACAGATGATCGTGAAGAAGGCATATGGAATGGCGAAGCAGATGAACATTCCGGTTCTTGGAATTGTTGAGAACTACAGCTATGTGAAGTGTCCGGATTGTGGCAAAGAGATCAAAGTATTTGGAGAGAGCCACATTGATGAGATCGCAGCAGATCTTAACGTTCCGGTTCTCGGAAAGATGCCACTTGACCCGGCAATTGCACAGATGGTTGAGGAAGAGAAGTTTTCTGAGGCAGAGAATCCATATCTGGAAGGATTCGAACTGTAAAGCAAGTTGAGTGTATGTAATGGGAGTCATGGAAGACAAGGTTGGGGGATTTTGTCTTTCATGGCTTTTTTACGCGAGCAACGAGCAAAGTCCGTGCTCCCAAAAGAATAACAGAAAAGCACAAATTATAAATCACACAGGAGGAATTAACACATGATAGGCGAAAGAATAGAATTATGGCACAAAGAAGAATATCATTACCCGGCGGCGCATGGGTTTATCCCGATTATGGTCAGCTATATTCATGAGGATGAGCTGATGCATCCGGCAATGCTGGTTGTTCCGGGTGGCGGTTACAGACTTGTATCGCCTTCGGAAGCACATCTGGTTGCTATGGAATTTTATCAGGCCGGTTATAATGTGTTCGTCCTTGAATATACAGTGAATCCACTGGATGAAGCACCATTAAAGCTTCAGCCGCTGAAAGATATTTCCAGAGCAATGCGAATGATCCGTTTTCGTGCAGAACAGCTGCATATTTTATCGGATCAGATCGTGGTTTGTGGATTTTCAGCTGGAGGACATCTGTGTGCGAGTCTGTGTGTGCATGGAGCGGATATCGAGGATCCTGATGAAAAATATCAGAAGTTTTCAAACAAACCGGATGCTGCTGTGCTGTCTTATCCGGTAATTACTTCAGGAAAATATGCTCACAGAGATTCTTTTGTAGCTCTTTTAGGGAAGAATTCAACAAAGAAAGAGTTAGAATATATGTCAATTGAAAAGTATGTAACAAAAGAAATACCACCATGTTTCATTTGGCAGACAGCAACGGATGGAACCGTTCCGGTACAGAATAGCTATCTTTTAGCCCAGAAATGTCTGGAAGAAGGAGTTCCATTTGCGCACCATGTATTTTCAGAAGGCGTACATGGAATGTCTGTTGCAACAGAGGACTGGCTGGAACGCAGAGGAAGACAGCCTTATACACAGGAGCAGCTTCGTATGCTTGCAGAAGCGATTCTTGCGGGAGAAACTTCATTTTCAAAGGAAAAGGGAGAAGAACTTCTTGTGCAAAATGGGATTGGAAGAACACAGCCACCGAAATGGACAGCAGAGCAGAAAGAAGAAATCCGAAAGACTCTGAAAGAAGTACAGATCTGGCCCAAACTGGCAGAGGAATGGCTGGAGAAAATAATTGATTACAAAGGAGAAGCACGATGAGAATTCTATTGATCCGTCACGGAGATCCGGATTATGTAAATGACACATTAACAGAAAAAGGAAGACGTGAAGCGGCACTGCTTGCAAAACGTGCAGTATCTATGAATATGGGGGAATGCTATAAGTCTCCACTTGGAAGAGCGAAGGATACGGCGGCTCCATGTCTTGAGGTAACTGGAAAAACAGCAGAAATATTGGATTGGCTGCAAGAGTTCCCGGCGCAGGTTGATTTGAATAAAAATCCGGAACTTGAAAAAGCATATCCCGATGTGAAAAAAGAAGGAGGGTATTTCTTACCTAGAATTGCATGGGATATGGTTCCGGGGTATTGGACAGAACATGAAGCTTATATGGATAAAAATACATGGAGAGAAACAGAAGTGGCGAAAAATTCCGATCTCGTAGAAGTATACGATCATGTGATTGAAGAATTTGATCGCTTTCTCGCAGAGCACGGATATGTAAGAGAAGGGGCGCATTATCGTGTGGAGAAAGAAAGTGATGAGACGGTGACATTTTTCTGCCATTTCGGAATCAGCTGCGTGCTGTTGTCTCATTTATGGAATGTATCACCATTTGTGCTTTGGCATTGCCTTGCGCTTGCACCAACTTCTGTGACAGAAGTAGTAACAGAAGAGAGAGAACAGGGAACGGCATATTTCCGTGGATTGAAAGTAGGAGATATCTCACATCTTTATGCAGGTGGAGAAGAACCGTCCTTCGCAGCAAGATTCTGTGAGATATATAGTAACAAGGAGCAGAGACATTAAGATCAAATGTCTCTGCTCCTTGCTTTATGGATTTTGGTATTATTAAACCACTTTCTGATAAGCAATTCGTTCTGTTCCATCTTCAACATATACGATTCCGCAATACTTGAATCCATTCTTATCTAACAGATGTTGCATTACGATGTTGTCACGGTGTGTGTCAATACGGATATTGCCGCATTGTTCCAAGGCCCAGTTCAGGCAGAAGGACGCTGCACCTTTTACATTTCCGGTGGAAGTGATGCGGTGGACGACTCCGTAACAGGAGTCGTTGATCCAGTCCCCATCGTAGATGCGCATATAAGTAGGATCAGCCCCTTCTTTATAATAGAAAGTAGCAATGATCTGATCCTGTTCTGTGCAGACATAACTGTTCCCCTCAGTAATGTCGTCCAGAATCAACTGTGGAGAAGGATAATTGTTTTCCCATTGAGAAGCATTTCCGTGAGTTGCCATGAATCTGCGTGCATGTTCGTACATCTTAAGAAGTACTTCAAGCTCTTTTGGTTTTGTCTTTCTGATTTCCATAATATTCCTCTTTCATAAACTAAATGTAGATACTCTAATGCACTATTATATCAAAAAACAGAACGTAACTCCATTGACAAAAATATAGAGAAAACATGAAACGAAATCGTTATCATAGAGGAAAAGTACCTAGAGTGAATTTTGAAAGGAAAAGAGGCTGTTTATTTGTCTGTAAATCAGACCGTACACATGGGGAAAATGTTCTTTTTACAGTACATTTTTACTGTACTAAAATTCGTACAATTCCCCGTAAAATGGGCGTTTTTTCGTATATTTTGTACTAAATCGAATACAAAGCGATTTCCGATATTTATTCTCGATTTTACGCTTGTCATTTATTTAACACGGTGTTATACTATGCCCGTAAAACAATTACAAAACTATTTTAGGAAAGAATATAGGAGGATTTTTCAATGGCTAATTTTGAGCAGTGGGCTGGCTTCAAGGGAAGAAAATGGACACACTCTGTAGACGTGCGTGATTTCATCCAGGAGAACTACACACCATATGAAGGTGATGAGGCATTCCTTGAGGGACCAACAGAAGCAACAGACAAATTATGGGGAAGACTGCAGGAACTTCAGAAAGAAGAAAGAGCTAAGGGCGGAGTTCTCGATATGGAGACAGAAGTTGTTTCCGGTCTGACAGCATACGGCCCAGGATATATCGATGAGAGCATGAAAGACCTTGAGCAGGTTGTTGGTTTGCAGACAGACAAACCACTGAAGAGAGCATTCATGCCTTACGGTGGAATCAAGATGGCAGAGCAGGCTTGTACAACATACGGATACCAGCCAAGCGAGAAACTGCATGAGATCTTCACAAAATATCATAAAACACATAACCAGGGTGTATTCGATGTTTATACACCAGAGATGAAAAAAGCTCGTCATAACAAGATCATCACAGGACTTCCGGATACATACGGACGTGGACGTATCGTAGGTGACTACCGTCGTGTTGCACTGTACGGTATCGATTTCCTGATCGAGAGAAAACAGTATGACTTCGAGCGTTACGCAAGACACGGCATGAAGGGTGAGGATTTCCGTCTTCGTGAAGAGCTTGCAGATCAGATCAAAGCTCTGAAAGAGATGAAAGAGATGGCTGCAGCATACGGATTCGATATTTCTCAGCCGGCTAAGAATGCTCACGAAGCAGCTCAGTGGCTGTACTTCGGATACCTTGCAGCAATCAAGACTCAGAACGGAGCTGCCATGAGCGTCGGACGTGTATCTACCTTCCTTGATATCTACATCAAGAGAGATATGGAAGCAGGAATCCTTACCGAAGAAGAAGCTCAGGAATTAGTTGACCATATGACAATGAAATTCCGCATGGTAAAATTTGCCCGGATCCCATCCTACAACCAACTTTTCTCCGGCGATCCGGTCTGGGCAACGCTGGAAGTTGCCGGTCTGGGACAAGACGGGCGTCCGATGGTAACGAAAAACGATTTCCGCTTTTTACATACGCTGGAAAATATGGGACCGTCCCCGGAACCAAACCTGACCGTCCTTTACTCTTCCCGCCTGCCAGAGGCATTTAAGAAATATGCTGCCAAAATCTCCATCAACACATCCTCGATCCAGTATGAAAACGACGATGTCATGCGTCCGATCTGGGGGGACGACTACAGCATCTGCTGTTGCGTCTCCGCCACCCAGACAGGCAAGGAAATGCAGCTGTTCGGCGCCCGTGCCAATCTTGCCAAATGCCTTCTCTATGCCATCAACGGAGGCAGAGACGAGAAATACA
>ERZ773208.3204-NODE-3204-length-10159-cov-3.419537_pt1 | contig 10159 bp, 6 predicted proteins | sample MGYA00581006_ERZ773208 | MGnify/ENA primary metagenome ERZ773208 (study PRJEB29015, sample SAMEA2737793) | human gut metagenome | biome: human gut; feature: human-associated habitat; material: faeces | place: China | collected 2012 ...
AGGTTCAACTGCCGGTGGCGCAGGTATTATGCTGGCTTATAAAATAGCGAAGAAGAATTTTATCTCTAATGGTAATAACCGTATTATCCTTTGTTCTGACGGTGACTTCAATGTAGGTGTTTCTTCGGCAGAAGGACTGGAACAGCTAATCGAGAGAGAACGGAAAAGTGGAGTGCTCCTGACTGTACTGGGGTATGGAATGGGTAACTACAAAGATAAAAAGATTCAGGTACTTGCCGAAAAGGGAAATGGTAACCATGCTTATATAGATAATTTGCAGGAAGCCAACCGTGTGCTGGTCGGTGAGTTTGGCGCTACGCTTCATACGGTGGCGAAAGATGTTAAGTTACAGGTTGAATTTAATCCGGCACAAGTACAAGCGTATCGTCTGGTAGGTTATGAAAGTCGTTTGCTGAAAGATGAAGATTTCAATAATGATGCAAAAGACGCCGGAGATATGGGCGCAGGGCACACGGTGACGGCTTTCTATGAAGTGATTCCGGTAGGAGGAAAGAATACGTATGCAGGAAAGGTGGATGAATTGAAATATCAGAAGAAAGAAAAAGTGAGTGTGAAGCCTACCGGTTCTGACGAACTTCTGACAGTGAAACTCCGCTATAAGGCTCCAGATAAAGATGTCAGCAGGAAAATAGAACTTCCTTTTGTGGATAATAAAGGTAACAATGTATCTTCCGATTTCCGTTTTGCGTCTGCCGTAGCTATGTTCGGGCAGTTACTCCGGGATTCTGATTTCAAGGGTGAGGCTACTTATGACAAAGTAATCAGTCTGGCTAAACAGGGATTGGATCATGATGATAAAGGATACAGGAGAGAATTTGTCCGTTTGGTTGAGGCTGTTAAGGGAATACAGCAAGAGAAATAAATATATCCTGTTAGTATAAGTAAGTTCTCTGTTTGAATGGTGACAGACATATAATTAAGTAATCATTGATATTGTTATTGTCTAGTAAGAGTTCGGGAGGATACACCAACGAAATAACTTTGGCGATATCTTGCCGAACTCTTTTCTTTATAGATTTCCGCTTCCCGCCTTTCTCATCAATTCCCAATATAAATAGGTGGGTTGTTTTATTTCGCTTTTCTCTATCAGTGGACCGAGTTGTTCGGCAAAGTAACTAATCATAGCATTGGGTGTTTCTATTTCTTTTAATCCCATTGATACCCTTTCTTTACTTCACTTTTTAAGGCCGGTCCGAATTCGAATCCCATTTGTTCGAACCATTCTTTTCGTTGAAGGATGTTTTGGTGGAACCGGGTAAAGTCAAGTCTCTCTCCCTGATACCACATTTGTTCTGCCAATGCCAAGATACGGGGAAACAGACGCCGGTCTATCATTCGTTCTGTAACTCCGTCGTCAGTCCACAAAGCACAAGTCATGCCAAGAATTAAAGGGTCCTTTTGGTTGATCGCCTTGTCGGAAGGATTGTTCTGATATATGTCTTTCAGGTCGAAGGTACGTGTATTGGTATATCCTCTCCAGGGAGTGACCGGGAAGTTCAGATACGTATAATAATTGGAACTGCAAATGACTGGATAATGGTGTTTAATTGCATTCCGAAGTGCTAGCTCTTTGTGCCCACGGTAGTTCCACCATTGAATTACTATGTTGTCCGGTAACGGATATCCGTCATGATAAACTACATCCCCCCAGAATATGGCCTTTCGTCCTTTCGACTTCAGATAATCCGCCATTTGTGCCGAAAACCATAATTGCAGATCATGGCTATCTTTCAGATTCATTGCTGCAATTCTTTTTTGGCAATCCGGACATTTGTCCCAATTGCCTTTCGGGGCTTCGTCTCCTCCCAAATGTATATAGGGTGAAGGGAAAATAGCGCATACCTCATCCAATATATTTTTCAGGAAATGCAGGACTTCTTCTTTTCCTGCACAAAATATATTTTGAGTAAATCCGTGCTGTGGTACTTCAACAGGTTGACCGAAACAACCGAGTTCCGGATAAGCGGAAAGTGCTGCTTCGGCATGCCCCGGCATGTCAATTTCAGGAACGACGGTTATGTTTCGTTCGCTGGCATATTCGATAATTTCCTGTATCTCTTTCTGTGTATAAAATCCTTGTTGTTCTTCTCCTTTTCCTACCGAGCCTCCTATCTGTGCAAGACGCGGATATTGTTTGATTTCGATTCGCCAACCTAGTCCTTCGGTCAAATGCCAATGGAAATAATTCATCTTGAGGAGTGAAGCCATGTCGATGTATTTCTTGATGGTGGCTGGTGATTGGTATTGACGGCCGGAGTCGAGCATGAAGCTGCGCCATTTGATGCGCGGCGCATCCACGATGTCGACACATTGGAATAAGATTTCTCCGTCGGGACCCGTTTGTACCCACTGGCGCAACGTTTGCACGGAGTAAGTAAATCCGGCATTGTCGGCGGCTTCTATTTTTATATTGTCGGGTGTGATGTGCAGGGTGTAGCCTTCGGGCGGGCAAGCGGGATTGCGAACGAAGCACAAGTCGGCTTTTTCTTTTGCATCGCACATTTGAATGTGGGGAACTACCTCGTCAATAAGCAGGGATAGGTAAGTCGCTGTTGAATCTTCTGCATACACTGTCACCCCCTTGTCTTTTATACTGAAACAACCTTTTGTCAGAGTTATCTGTTGAGGGGAAGGGATAATCACCTGTCCCTGGCAGGTCAGTGCACGGCAGAAGAGTAATATCAAAAAGATAATGGATGATTTGTTTATCATAACAGGTTTGTTTAGGTAATATGGATATATAGGTATAAATAGTCTGATTGAGTTGTTGCTTTTGTTGGAGAAGGATGTGTCAAAAGTAAAATTGAAATCTTGACACATCCTTTCTTGGAATTGATATTTACGGTTTATTTACCTACTCCGTCATTCCAGCCCGGGTTCTGCTCGAGTTGAGGATTCAGAACACGTTCCTGACGTGGTATCGGATAGAGGTAATAATATTCCGGCCAAAGCTGGGTGGGTTGCGGATGGAACTCCAAATAACCTTCGTTTCCGCCACCGTCGATGGTCACATTTGTTCCGGCCGGGAAGTCTGCCTTACGCACATATTGTCCCAGTTTTTTCTTCATGGCATAGTGACATTTCTTCCATCTTCTTAAATCGTTGAACCGGAATCCTTCGGAAAATAGTTCAATACGTCTTTCACGGCGTATTTCCCATAGCAGAGGATTGACGGCATAATCGCCACTGTAAGCCGGATTGCCAAGGTCACGTTTCGGATCGAAAGACTCATTGATTTCGGACACTTTCATCGGAGAAACATTAGCACGAGGACGCAACTTGTTAATGGTTTGATCTGCAACTGACTGGGTGAATTCTCCCAGTTCGCACATTGCTTCGGCGTAGTTCAGCATCACTTCTTCCACTCTGAAGATAGGCATATCGGTTTCTTCATTACGTGCGCTTCCCACTTCCAGATAAGTGCAGAAATATTTCCAGTTATTGTATCCGAAAGCCGATTTGTACCAAGGCTGGTTATTCAAATAGAAATCATAATGAGGAACAGCGCCTAAAATACCTCCGCTGAAACCCTGACGGAACGGCAATGTTTTTTGTCTTTCCTTGCTGCTGCCATATCCTATTCCTAATCTGATGTTCAAACTGTCAATGAAACTTCTGTCTTTCGGATTGTCAGTGAATTTCCATTTGTTGTCCCAAGCTGTTGTTGATTCGGAACGGTCAATGTTATAAGGCGGGGTGACGTGCAACCACAAGCGGTGGTCGCGATTGCTGAACTCTTCATATATATCTTTGTCACTCAAGAACAAAGGACTGTTCCAGCGCGGTTTTCCATCGCTACACAGGTAACTGTCCACTAAGTCACGGGTGGGGTTATAGAAAGAAGTGGCAGTGGTTCCTCCGATACTGACTGCGTGAACCACGTTTTCTGCATTGGAATAAGGTTTATACAAAATAATTCCCGGTACACCACTTAAGTCCAATGAACAGAATAAGTCATCATAATTATCGCATACATTCGGATAGGTGTGGAGCACTTCGGCAGATACGCGTTTGCATTCCTTTAAATAGGTTTCTGCATCATTCAGACCGTGATATTTCCGCCATGTGCCTTCAAACAGACAGAAGCGTGACATGAAAGTTTGTACCACGGCTTTGGTTATGCTGTTTTCTCCGTCACCGTTCACATTGATGTTTTGTTCGGCATATTGCAAATCTTCCAGGATATGTTTGGCTATGTCATCTCTGGATGCTCGCGGTCCTTGTATCAGGTCAGTTTCACTGTCACTCAATACATGGTCAATCCAAGGTACACCACCATAGTCGCATAACAATGAAAAATAACGGTAGCTGCGGAAGAAATATCCTACACTGCGCCAATGGGCCTTTTCTGCTTCGGTCATTTGTGAACCGTCTATGTGGTCGAGCATTAAATTAACGCGGCGGATGAAACTGTAATATTCCCATGAAGTATTTTCTTTTTTATCAGGAACAGTAACGATACCTCTAATCCAACCGGTTTCACTGGTTTCTCGGGTTTGATTGTAGGAAATGTCATCTGTGGCATTCTCAGAGCCATATCCTAATGCGGGAAATGTTTCATACAGTCCCCATGCGTATGCCTTGAAATTGTCGTAAGAGACAAAAGCTGTTTCTGCTGTAGGATTTCCCAACGGATACCTCTCCATAAAATCATTGTTCAGACAGCCGGAGAGTAGAAACATACATAGTATAAGTGTATAATTTTTCATAATTTATCTGGATTTAGAATGTTACATTAATACCGAAAGAGAATTTTCTCATAAAAGGATATTCCCAAGCGCCTTTGGTTAACATATCTGTTTCAAGTCCTTCGGGAAGGTGATCCCATGTATAGAGGTTTTCTCCTATAGCAAAAACTTTAATCTGGTCAAAATGCACTTTTGTACACCATGCTTTGGGTAACGTATAAGACAGGGTGATATTCTGTAATTTCAGATAGGATGCATCTGCCAGATACTTGCTTTGTACCCAATGGTTTTTATCCGTGTTTACCCCATTATTGGCGTATACGCGCGGATAGAAAGCATTCGTATTTTCCGGCGACCAGAAATCCAGTGTTTCTTTGAACAAGCTTCCCCAACTTCCTGTGGGCCATGCTATCTGGTCTCTACGCCAGTAGTCGCGTTTGCCCACTCCGCGTAGGAAAACAGTAAGTTCAAAGCCTTTCCAACCTACTCCGGCAGTGATACCGTAATGGTAACGTGGAGTAGAATTGCCAATAATTCGTTGGTCACCCGGATTGTCTGCTGTTCCGGCTCCACTGTATATCTCTGTGGGGTCGTCATCAAAGTTCTTGTATAACACATCGCCCGGATATACTTTTCCAACTCCATGAGGGATAGGAATACCTTGTTTCAACGTTCCGTCAGCATTAAAATCATTTTCTGTATAAAAACGGTCGGTTACATATCCCCATATTTCACCCAGTTTCATACCTTTTCGATAGATTTTGTCACCTATCAAGTTGGTTTCATTGTTATATTTGGTAATTTCGCTTTGCGAATCGTAAAGATTGAATCCGATATGGTAACTCCAGTCTTTGATTCTGTCGCGCCAGCTGAGTTCCAACTCCCAACCATAGGTTCTCAGATTGGCTGCATTTTGTTTGGCAGCACTGGCTCCGACTACCCAAGGTAAATCCATGCCGGGAGCAAGCATGTCTTTTGTGTCGCGTCGATACCAGTCAAAAGTACCATTCAGACGATTATTGAAAAGTCCGAAATCAATGCCGAAGTCCAAAGTGTATACCTTTTCCCAAGAGAAAGAACTGCTGACCATGAGCGGTGCTTTCAGAGTGGTAGTCTTTTTCCCATCCACCAACCAGTTACTCAGGTAAGGAGCCATGTCCGGGATATATGGATAATTGATGGGGTTGCCATTGCCGTCTAATAAAATCTGATTGCCAATGGAACCATAAGAAGCTCGTAATTTCAAGTTGGAAATAATTCCTTTACTGCCCTTCATGAAGTTTTCTTCCGAGATACGCCAGCCGGCTGAGAAAGATGGGAAGAATCCGAAACGATTGTTTTTCGGGAAACGAGATGTTCCGTCATAGCGTCCGTTAGCTTCGAACATATATCTGTCATTATAATTATAACTGATGCGGTAAAACATTCCTCGGATGGCATATTCCTCAAACTTATCGGTAGTGGAGGCCGTGCCGGTGGCACCTGACAAAGAGGGCAGATTGCTCAGCAACACGTCAGTCTTTTCCGACCATTGGGATTCATAATGGCTTTCTTCCTGATTGAATCCGCCCATTACGCTTATATTGTGTTTCCCTATCGAGAAATCGTAATTAGCAAAGATATTGATGGCATTATAGTTTGTAAAATCCTGAGTCAGTGCATATCTGGTGTTTTCTACACTGTTCAAGATACCGGTGAAATTAAATCCTACGTACTGATATTTGTTTGCATAAAATTTATTGTATTTCGTAGTCCGGTTGTAAGTATACTCACCTGTAATCTTTAGACCTTTAAGAGGGGATATAATGACACGTCCTAATACACGCATATCGGTTTTTTTGATATTACGCGGTTCACCATACCGTACATAAGTAGCTGAAGTTTCGGCAGGATAGGTGATACCGTCGACTTCATAAGGTGAAATATTTTGATATGATGGCAATGCCATAGCGCTTCCCCACACACCGTTTCTACCACCTTGTTCCACTTTGTACTGATTGGAATTGGCATAACGGACGTCAAGCTGTGTGGTAAGCCATTTGTTTACATCCACACTGATAAAGCTGGAGAAATTGACACGGTTGAATTTGTCCTTGTCTGTGATAAGTATGCCATCTTCACCGGTATAGCCGAGTCCCATACGGTAACTTGTTCTTTCGCTGCCGCCGGAGACAGAAAAACTGTGGTTCTGCATGAAGCCAAAATTGTCCATCATATCATCAAACATATCATTTTCACGCATCAGGAATAAATTTCCCTGTTCATCATAGATATATCCGTTCGGATATTTGGCAGGGTTTGCATTATAGTCCGTGATGTATTTTTCCCATTGGGTGATATTCTTTCCGTCCACGTATGTATCGTTTTCCCATCCCATCTTTTTATATGCCAACACCGATTCTAACGGACTGGCCTTTTGGGGTAGCTCTAGTGCGGTAGAGAAAGAGAAATTGTTATTGTAATTGAATTGAGGTCTGGTGTCTTTTTTTCCTTGTTTAGTGGTAATCAATATGACGCCAAAGGCAGCACGGGCTCCGTAGATAGCGGCAGAGGCTGCATCTTTCAAAATAGAAACGGACTCAATATCTTGAGGATCAATCATATTTATGTCCATTGGAACGTTGTTTACCAAGACGAGTGGAGAACCGCCGTTGATAGAGGTCGTACCGCGGATATTATAGGACATGTCTTCGCCCGGAGTACCTGTTGTTGCTTCAATTTTCAGGCCGGGGACTACCCCCTGTAAGGCAGCGGTTATATTGGATATAGGGCGGTCTCCCAAAGACTCTTTCATATTGACGGCACTCACCGCACCGGTCATATTTACTTTTTTCTGGGTTCCGAAACCGATAACTACTACCTCGTCCATTAATTGGGTATCTTCTTTCAATTGGATATGGAAGGTTGACTTATTTTTAAGGCTGATTTCTATTGGTTGATAACCTATATACGAAACAGATAATTGTCCGTTTTCAGGCACTTCCATAGAGAAATTTCCATTTACATCGGTTATGGTGGCCAATTGGCTGCCGATTACTTGAACGTTAGCTCCAATTAATGCTTCACCTTTGGTATCGGTAATGATTCCTTGAATTTTTTTCTTAGGAGCGGAATTTTCCTGTTTTCCGTTTGTGACAGAAGCGGGTTGGGGAATGATGATAATATGTCCCCCCTCGGTTCTATAAGAGAATCCGGTATTTTTAAGAACTGCATTCAAAACAGTTGCCGTACTTTCGTTTTTGAAATCAACCGTTACTTTTTGATTGACATTCAACTTTGTTTGATTGTATGCGATGCTGAGTTTGGTTTGTTTTTCAATACTTTCAAAAACTTTTAGTAGCGGTTGGTTTTTTACTGATACCGTTACAGGTTGATTTTGTCCGAATGCAATGTTATAAAAACATAAAGCCAACAGCAATACATAAAATTTATGAATTTTTACGGGTGTGTTTAGCCACGATAAGTTTCTAAATTTCATAATTTTGTGAATTAATCATTAATACTAAATTTAAGTGTCTTGAAATGTTTAAATGAAGTGATTTTGATTGATTTCGGGAACCGGATTACTCGCTATTTTCCGGTTCCTTTTTCTTTTTATTTTCCTCCTTTCTTTTTAGGTAAATATTCTAATATGATATTATCATCTTCTATTGTGTATGACAGATTGCCTATGGTTTTTGTGATAATGTTCAGTACATCATTGATACTACTTTGATGCTTGAATTTTATTGTATATAGGTCTGTTGTATTCAATGTCGGTGGAAGTAATATGTGGACATTATAAGTCCGTTCTAATGATTTGACGATTTCTTTTAAGGATTGGGATACAAAATTCAACTCTCCTTTGGTCCATCCTGAATAAATGGAAGCATCAATTTTTCTCTTTTGAAACTCTCCTGTTGTATTGTGATATTCTAGTTGTTCGTTGGGAGAGAGAACAGTGATTGGTTCTTCTGTAGGTTTTTGAATCATGACCGATCCTGATTCCAAAGTCGTTACGGTCTTGTCTTCATTTCCGTAAGCGCATACATTGAATTTTGTGCCAAGTACTTTAATCTTTAGTGAGGACGTCTTTACAATAAAAGGATGTTTTTGGTCTTTCTTCACATGAAAATTCCCTTCTCCCATTAGATATACTGTACGCATTTTGCCGATGAATTTCTTAGGGTAAACTAATAGTGTTCCGGCATTTAAGTAAACATGCGAACCGTCGGGCAATATAATTTCATGTTTTTTGCCTTGAGGTACCAGATATTCTACTTGTTCTATGTTCTTGGTATAGGTATCTGTGTATAGATAAGCAGCTAGCATGGAAAATAATGGAATAAGCAGGACGACAGCCGCCCGTATAATTCTATAGAAACGGTTATGAGTTATCTTGGAAGGAGGCACTAAGGCAGCTTTGCGGCAGAAGTTACGATAAGACTCAGCAGTGCTTTGATCTGCTTTGTAGCTGGATTCATCCCACACTTGTTTTAATGCGGCTTCTTTCTCCGGTTGTCCGTGTGAATCAATAAGCCATTTCCATACTTTTTCTTTTATTTCTCGGCTGGATGCGCCGGAAATGAAATAATGTATTATTTTATATGCATTTGACATATACGTGTTTTTGATAGGTTCTGATATATAAGATACGTGAGACTAATCAAACACACAGTCGTAACTTAAAAAAATATAATTAAAATCAGTGATAATAATTTTCGGATATCTGCTAACGCTTGAGTCAGATGGTTTTCAACTGTTCGTTTATTGATACATAAAGATGCTGCTATTTCATCATTGCTCATTCCTTGTTCGCGGCTCATTTTATAAATTCTTTGGCGTTGTGGTGGCATTCTTTCCACGGCAATTGTTATCAGCAGCTCTAACTCTTTAGCATCAATATATTTATAAATTTCATTATCTTCAATTACATTTGGAGTAGATTCGGTTTGTTTTTGCTGATAATTTTTGAATAGCATGTTTCGTTCGATGTGCCGATATACGGCATTCTTGGCGATGCGGAATAAATAAGCGCTTATATTGTCTATTTTATCAAGGGATGTTCTGTTTTGCCATAAAGTAGTAAAAATATCTTGAGAAATGTCTTCAGCTTCTTCCGGTGATTGCAATAAGTCGCAGATGAAACCTTTCAAACGAGGATAATAAGAATAGAAAAGCACTTCAAAAGATTTGGTGTTTCCTTCGGCTATTGTTCTTATAAGTGCTTTTTCGTTTTCAAGTTTCATATCTTTCTTCGGTTTACTTTGCAAAAATAGGGAAAATCTATACCTTTGCCTATCAATTTACAAAAAAACAATAACACAATGGATGAATTAGTAGTAAAAGATTTGATAGACAGACTGATAGACCTGTCTTTCGCCGAAGATATAGGTGATGGAGACCATACTACCTTGTCATGTATTCCTGCGGATGCTATGGGCAAATCAAAATTATTGATTAAGGAGGAA
>ERZ773208.3229-NODE-3229-length-10097-cov-3.065724_pt1 | contig 10097 bp, 7 predicted proteins | sample MGYA00581006_ERZ773208 | MGnify/ENA primary metagenome ERZ773208 (study PRJEB29015, sample SAMEA2737793) | human gut metagenome | biome: human gut; feature: human-associated habitat; material: faeces | place: China | collected 2012 ...
CTCGCAAAGGTAAGCTAAAATTTTACACAAACAAATATTTGAAAGAAAAAATGCATTAAAAATATCATTTCGGTATTTTAATCGGGTAAAAGTAACTAAATGTCACTCGTCTCTTCGCCTTCTGCTCTTATAGATAGGGACGAACACAATGATAGCTGACGCAACCAAGGCAAAAACGATGTCGAAGGTTATCTTTTCGCTGTATGCAAGCATCAGGATACCCCACAAAAGAGTGATACATACGGCTTGACTATTTGTAATCTTTCTGCGTGCCATAGTTTACAATTGTTTAGTTGGATGAAACAAGCGAGCCGAAGTAAATGACCAAGGCCAGGAATACGGCTACAAGGATAAAAAGAACGATGATCTGTTTTTCGAGGGGCAGATGTCGGAGGAACGGAACGTGGCGTACCCAACCGGAAACGGCTTGGAGCTGCTCGTCCTCTTCGTCTTCTTTCGGAAATTCGTATCCGTTTGCTTCCAGAATCTCCTTTGCACGGGGAACTTCGCTTTCAAGCAGTTCGATGCGGATGCCGCCCACATTGGCCGGGTATTGGATCCGGCTCGTATATTCGTTTCTCAGGTAACAGTTGACCCCTTCCGATTTCAGGAGGGATTCGATCATCTGTGCTGCTTCCGGTTCATAGAAACGGGCTATTTCGACTATTTTATCTTCCATATTAATATGTTGTTAATGTAAATGATGATTTACCCGTTTATTAATTTATCCGCAATTTCTGTAGCCTGGCGGATACGGTCGGCCATACCGATGCCGCCTTTGATGTTTCCGGCCAGCGTGAGGCCGGGGTAGCGCGCTTGCAGTTCGTCGATCGTTTCGAAGCGGGAGCCGCTGCTCTGTTCATATTGCGGAATGGCATGTTCGTGACGGAAGATACGGATCATATCGGGTTCTGTCTCTTCCGGGAATTTCAGCATGGTGTGGAGCTCGTGCCTGATGAGCGCTTTCAGCTCCTCTTCCGGCCAGGTCGTCAGGTCGGCATGCTTTACGCCTCCGATAAAGAACGAGAAGAGAGCACCCTCTTCCGGAGCCCGTCCGGTAAAACAAGCGGAGGGGAAAAGAATTCCGAGTACGTCTTTTTTCTCACAGGAAGGAACCAGGCCTCCAAACGCATCGAAGCGTAATGCACCGGTGTCGCGGAACCCGACGCTGGCCTGTACGACTGGTGCATAATGCAGGTTGCTGATCCGCTCCATCTTTTCTTTCGGGACGAAAGGCAACAGGGCGGGCAATGTATAAGCACCGGTGGTTGTGATTATCCGTTCCGCAATAATGGTCTGTTCGCCGTCGGCTGTCGAATAGGTAGCCATCCATTTGTCTGCACAAGGGCGGACCGTGACGTCGGCGGCCGAAAGTGTGATGCGGGCCGGACCGATTGCCTCGGCCATCGCACCGGTCAGTTTGTCCAATCCTCCGGCGGCTGAAAATACTTTCTTGCTGGCGAGACGGTCGCGATCTGTTTTCGGCTGCTTGGCTTTCGCGATGGTTCCGCGGATGAAGCTCCCGTATTGCTGTTCCAGGTTGTAGAGCTTCGGGAGCGCATAACGAGTGACGAGCTTCATCGGATCGCCGGCGTAGACACCGGACAGAAACGGGTCTACCGCATAGTGTAGGAACGATTTACCCAGGCGGCGGGCAGCTAACTCGCCGACAGATTCATCCGGGTTATTGCCTTTTGCCCGAAACGGCTCTCCGAGGATACGGAACTTGTCGCCAAGCGTGAACAGAGGAGTCGTGACCGCACTGAACAGTCCGGACGGGAGAGCCCGGAACCGGTTCCCTTTCCAGATCAGCCGGCGCTTGGATTCTTCGCGGGCAGTCTCCAGTGCACAGGCTGGAGAGAGGGCTTCGAATAGTTCGGCGACTTCGGGATAGGAGACTACACCTGTATTGGGGCCGCTTTCGTAGACAAAATCCTTTTCGCGGAACGTATGGATTTGTCCTCCGACGCGATCTTCCTTTTCGAGAATATGAATGTCTTTTCCGGCGCGGGTCAACCAGAAGCCGGTTGTCAATCCGGTCAGTCCGGCGCCGATAATCAAAATATCAGTCTGTTGGGGTTCCATTGCGTCATACCGGTTTAGAAAATGATTTATTTGTTCCGAGCATCAGCTTGTCCAGCGAAGCCGCTACGTTTCGGACGAAAAGCCTGCCTTCAGGTGTCATCCTGATTTGATTTTCGTCAAACTCGACCAATCCGTCCTCTGCAAATTCGCGTAGACAGGCTTCGTCATAGGCGGTTGCCTGCTTGATGGAGCGGGCGGGGACGGAAAGCTGTTCCGACAGTTCGTTCCAGTCGATCCGGTAGTTGCACATCAACATTTCGATTGCCTCCCGTGTGATCTGTTCCTCCCGGCTTAGGAGATATCCTTTGGCGACAGGCAAGATGCCGGCTTCGACTTTCTCGATATACTCCATGATGTCTTTTGTGTTCTGGGCGTAAGCCGTTCCGAGCTGGCTGATCCCTGTCACGCCGAAAGCATAGACCTGACCGGTTGTGCGGCGCGTGCAATATCCCTGGAAATTGCGATGTAGTTGTCCGTTCAGCAAAGCTGTGTATAACTCGTCGTCTTTGCGGACGAAATGATCCAGCCCGATCGGCTGGTAGTCCGCTTCGCATAAGATTTTGCGGGCCGCTTCGAACATCCGGCTCTTCTCGTCGCCCGAAGGCAGTCCGGTTTTTTCCAATACCTTCTGCCGGGGGAAAGCCCAGGGCACATGCGCATACGAAAAGGTGACGAGCCGGTCCGGTTTCAGGGAAACGGCTTTTTCGATCGTTTCGGCAAAACTCGCTTCCGTCTGGTGGGGCAAGCCGTAGAGGAAATCCATGTTGATGCGTACTCCGCATGAGCGCAGGATCGTTACGATTTCTTCCGGTTGCAGCAGCGGGGCTTGCCTGTGTACGGTTTGCAGGACTTGTTTGTTGAAGTCTTGGATGCCGATGCTAAACCGGTTGAATCCCGCGGTTGCCAGTTTCTCCCAATCCTGCCCTGTCATCCAGCCAGGATGACATTCGATTGCTTTTTCCGGATTTTCAATCAATTCGAACGTATCTGAAACGTGTGCGTTCAACTCTTTCAGCTCAAAAGCCGGAAGAAATGTCGGGGTTCCTCCGCCGTAATGGATCTGCGAGACTTTACGTTTCTTGTCGAGTAAAGGCAGTATCAGGTCGATCTCTTTATGTAATGCGGCTACATATCGATCTATGATTTCAGGCTTGGGAGCGGCGTAGGAATTGCATCCGCAATAATGGCAGAGACGTTGGCAGAAAGGAATATGAAAATAGAAGGAAACCGATTCCGGCTGCTGGTGGTTGGATTCACGGATGGCATCCGCATAATCCCGGCTTGTGAACCCGTCATGAAAATAGTTTGCCGGCGGATAGCTGGTGTACCGGGGAACCGGCACATTGTATTTATCTAAAAGTTCTTGTTTCATATCGTATTTTTATCTTTTCTGAAAACCGTTACTATATAAATGAGGGATACCAGGGCGATGCTTGCCTCGAAGAAGAAGAGTCCGTGATAACCCGTATGATCTGCAATTCTTCCACTCAGGATGGCCATCAACATGCCGCTGAGATGCGTGATGACCGTCTGGATCGTGAAATCCGTCCCTTCGCGCCCAGGGCGTACACAGTCCATTGCCGTCGTATAGACCACGATCGTCGCCATCCCGTAGCTGCCCCACAGAAGGAAAATCCCGCCGTAGAGCATGGGCGTCGTCGGATGCACGTAGGAGAGTCCGAGGAAGTAAAGTGTCGCCATCAAGACAAACACCGCGAACAGGATGCGCGCGCGGAAACGGCCGATCCGCCGTACGATCATTCCTCGGGCAAACGAGGAGAGGAACCCGACGAATGTCCCCGCCACTCCGCTCATCACCCCGATCTCCTTCATGTCGTAGCCCAGGTCGACCAGCCAGGGTTTCAGCATGGCGAGCGTACCGATCAGGCCGGAATAGTAAAGAAAGAGGAAACCGATCTGTTTCCAGATGCTCCGGCGGGCGAAGAAATAGATCACGTCTGCCTTTTTGGCCCGTTCGTGCGCTTCCTTCGGCTGGATGCGGATGCCTTTGTTGAAAAAGAGTGGCAGAAGGGCGGCGATGACGAACAGCGCGACGCAAGGCAGCAGACCGTTCCAGCCGATTTGCTTGAAGAGCAGGAGCAAGACACCGCTCCCGATCATCGAACCTCCGAAACTTCCCATCGACTGCATGCTGTTTGCAAGGCTTTTATCTTTCCGGCTGAAAGCGAGTACCGCCAACGCGTCGGTCGCGATATCCTGCGTGGCGGAAGCGACGAAGGATATGATGATCAAAGCGACGATCGTATAGAAGTCCGTATGGAAATCAAGGAAAGCGACGGCGAAGATCAGGCCGGCGTAGATCAGTTCGGAAGAAAAAATCCACCGTTTATAGTCGCCCGTCGTCACGGCATGGCGGTCTACCATCGGCGACCAGAGGAATTTCAGGATCCAGGGCAGCTTGATCAGCTGGAGAAGCCCGATGGCCGAGAGTGAAAAGTTCTCCTGCCGCATCATGACGGGGATGACGGTGGAAAAGAAGCTCATCGGGATCGTCTGCGCAATGTAGAGGCAGAAGAAGGTCGCGAGGTTGTATGTTTTATCTTTCTGTATCATAATATCGTTATATAATCATCCGGCTTCCGGCCGAGGCTTTAAGAGTTTTCAAAGTGTCGTCCGAAATTCGGCTGGGACTTTTGGAGTTTTCAAAGTGTCGTCCGAAATTCGGCTGGGACTTTTGGAGTTTTCAAAGTGTCGTCCGAAATTCGGCCGGGACTTTTGGAGTTTTCAAAGTGTCATCCGGAATTCGGCCGGGACTTTAAGAGTTTTCAAAGTGTCGTCCGAAGTTCGGTCGGGGACTTTAAGAACTTTTAAAGTGTCGCCCGAACTTCTGCCGAGACTTTTAAAAACTCAATTGTATATTCCCGCCGATCGTGAACGGCCTTCCTTTTTGTGCCAGGCCTTTTCCGCCTGTCTCGAAATAGAAAGCCGAATAGTCTGCACCGGTCATATTTTTCGCCCAGATCGCAAAGGTAATAAAATCTTTTGTGGCAGATACTTTTGCATTCAACAGTCCGTAATAAGGTTGCGAAACCTTGTTGTCTTCTTTCCACAGGATGCGTCCCGTCCCGGTGTAGTTCGCGCTGACCGTGAAGCGGTCGATGTGACGGCAAGGGTTCGGGATCGTATAATCGGCTCCGACAGCGAAAGTGTGGCGCGGGACCATCGGCAGGAAATTCCCGCTGTAGTCAATGCCTCGCCGTTCGTCCTTGTAATCTTTGAAGGTGGCATGTGTGAAGCCGTAGTTCACCTGCACCATCAGCCCGTTGACCGGATTCCCTTGCAGGCTGACCTCGACGCCTTTGCTCTCGCTGCGCCCGGCGTTGCGCAGGTATTGCCCGTTCTGGGTGGCGAGCATTTGGTAAATCTGTTGGTTTTTCCAGTCGATCCAGAAAAAGCAGAACTCGGCGTTCAGGCGGTTGTCGAGGAACGGGTGTTTGGCTCCCAATTCGTAGTTCCAACTGGTTTCGGGGCGGAACGTGCGGTCTTCCTCGCGGTCGAAAGAGGTGTTGAAGCCGCCTGTCTTATATCCCTTCGTCACGGTGGCATAGAGCATGCCGGTGGAGGGAAACATATATTGCAGGGCGATCTTCGGCGTGACCTGGCTGAACTTGAGCCGGCTGTCGAAGGCGTCCATCTGTTCGCTGCCGCCGTCCGTTTCTTTATAGAAAAGGAAATCGTTGGAGGTATGCTCATAATCGTAGCGGATGCCGAAAGTCAGTGACAGGCCGCGCGTCAGCAGGTCGTCGATTGTGGATTGGTGGTAGAAGGCGACACCATAGGCCGGCGTGTCGTACAGCTTGCGTGTCGCATAGTCTTTGGTGAAATAATCGAGTGTCACGGTGTTGTCGATCCTCTGCCAGAAACCGAAGGCGCCGAACAGCCATTTGTAACGTCCGGGAGTCGTCGATTTGATGTTCAGCTCTTCGGAAAACATTTTCTGCTTCATATCCTGACGCGCGAAATAGATGCTTCGGGGAGAGAAATCCTGGTCGATACCTTGATGGTCCGAGAGATATTGGAAGGCGGTCCGGCTGTTGATGCTGTAGCCCGTCCCCTGGAAATCTGCCGAGAAGCCGGTCGTCGAAAGCGTCCGTTTGTAGAAACTGTAATCGTTGTAGTCGACTTCGCCCGGTTTATGCGTGACCGAATCGCAGACGGCGTAGGGATAGCCGCCTTGGACTGAACGGTCGAACGAACTCATTAGCCCGAAAGAAAGGTTCTTCTGAGGCTTCCATTCCAGGCGGATGCGGGCGGAGCCGGACTTCATGTCGTCCGCTTTCTTATCTGTAAACAGGTTGGTGAAGTAGCCGTCGCTGTTCCGGTAATCACCGGAGATGGCATATCCGAACTTTTCTCCGATCTTTTTATAATGAGAGAGGGCATAATCGCGGTAACCGTAGCTGCCGTTGGAAAGCCAGACATTTGTCCCCTCGTATTTCAAGGGCGATTTCGTATAGACGTTGATGATGCCGCCCATCGTGTTACGGCCGTAGAGCGTCCCTTGCGGACCGCGCAGCACTTCGATCCTGTCCACCTCGTTGAAATCGAAATCGAAAGCCGATTTTTCGAAATAGGGGATACCGTCCACATAAAGCCCGACTGAGGGAGCGTTGATTTTCGATCCGATCCCGCGGATATAGACCGGCGAGGTCAGTTTCGATCCGTAGTCCGGCATAAAGAGGTTCGGGATAAAGGAACTGAACTCTTTGATCCCCGTGATGTTCCGGTTTTGGATCGCCGTCCCCGTCACGGCCGATGCCGACAGGGGTTCCAGCCGGAGATCGCGCTGTTGCTTGAACGACTGCACGACCACTTCGTTCAGTTCGACATTGCGGATCTTCGCCGTATCTTTTTCTATCTCTTCCCCTCTTGCCGTATAGGCGAGGCAGAGCAGCATCGGGAGGCAGTATAATAGTTTCATGTCTTAAAATGTAACGGTGATTTCGCCACCGATCTGGAACGGTTTGCCTTTCTGGATGAACGACTGGTTGAACGATTCGAAATAGAACGCCTGGTAGTCCGTGTTCGTGATGTTACGGCTCCACAGGTTGAGGTTGACGATTCCCTTGCGGACGCCCACTTTGGCATTGACGAGGCCGTAGAACGGCTGGCTGATGTCGTTCTTCTCCGTCCAGAAAATCTTGCCTGCCCCGGTGAACTGGGCGGATGCGGTAAACTGGTCGACCATTTTCCGGTGGAGTAGTCTCGTGTATTGCAATCCCAGGCTGACGGTGTGGCGCGGCGTGTAAGGAATGAAATTATCCTTGCAGTCCGTTTTCACGATCTGGCTGTTCTCGTCCTTGTCCGTGAAGATGTAATCGCGGAAAGTGGCACGGGTAAAACCGTAGTTGAGGTCGGCGGTCAGTCCGTCCGTGATACGGCTGCGCAGGCTCAGTTCCACGCCGTAGCTGTTCGCCTTTCCTCCGTTGGTGATCATGCGCCCGCTGCCGTTCTCGGCAAAGCTGGTGAGTTGGAGGTCGCGGATGTCCATGTAGAAGAAGGTCAGTTCCGCACTCAGCCTGCCCCGGACCAGTTCGCTGCGGATGCCTGCTTCGTAGTTCCAACTGTGTTCCGGTTTGTAGGAAGCGATGTCTTTCACTTCGCCCGGCTGTTCGGCTTTGTCGGGAGCGAACTTCGACATCAGGTCGTATTTGGCTTGTGCCTGGACCAGGTCGCCGAACATCTGCACGTTATAACCTCCTGTCTTGTATCCTTTGGCGACCGAGAGATACGTGAATGTTTCGGGTGTGCACTGGTAACGGAGCGAAACCTTCGGCAATACTTGCAGGAAATCCTGTGAGATGTTGCCGTCCATAGTCGTCGTGACCGGTAGCGTCATTTTCATCGGGCCCATTTCCACACCGATCTTCATGCTGTCTACTGCTGAATGATAGTCCAGGTTCGCTTTCTCGTAATCCAGGCGGATACCGGCGGTGATGGAAAGCCCTTCGACAAAGAGGTTATTGTAGGTCGATTGGTGGAAAGCCGCGAAGCCGTAGGTCGGTGTGTCGAAGTTTCCGGGGAAATAAATCTGGTTCAGTTCGTCCCCCTGGACAGTAAGCTTCGGTGCTTTTGGGTTATTCGCCAGTATGTCGTCGAATGCTTTTTGCAGAATGCCCGTCAGCCCGTCTTTCTTGAAGATCACAGGGCCGTCCGTGTTCAGGCTGTTATAAAAACCGTAGGCGCCGAAGCTCCATTGGTAATTGCTTTTTGTATTGGATTTGATTGCCAGTTCTTCGCTCCAGGCATATTGTTTCTGCTTTTGGTGAAGGGTAAAAACAGACTGTTCCGTATAGTCCTGGTCCATCTTCATGTCGTCTTTCAGATATTGGTCGGCCGTGGTGGAAGAGAGGACGAAACGGTCTGTTTTCCATTCCAGATACAGGCTGTTGTTCAGCGTGCGGCGCCAGTAGGAACTCGGATCGTTGATGCGGATCGGCTGCACAGTCCCGGTCTGCGGGTCGTACTGCCCGTAGGGGAAGGCTTTTTGCGTTACATAGTCATAGTTGAATGTATATTGCGCCTTCAAATGATCCGTAATATGCACTTCCAACTTGAAACGGCCGCCTGCCGATTCCTCTTTGTCTGCCTTTGTGCCGTCGTATTCGTTGATGAAAAAGCCGTCGTTACGGTCGTAATACCCGTTTAACGAGATCCCGATGTTTTCTCCGATCTTGCTGTATTGGGACACTTTGGCTTTGGCCGCCCCGTAATTGCCCATCGACATCGTGACTTTTGTCCCCTGGTAATCGAAGGGGGAGAGGGTGTAGATATTGACGATGCCCCCCATTGCGTTACGTCCGTAAAGGGTTCCCTGCGGTCCCCGTAAAACTTCGATGCGTTGGATATCGTTCAGCTCGAAATCGAAAGCGCTTTTATCCAGATAGGGGACATTGTCGACATATAATCCGATGGATTGCCCGCTGCTCCGCGCTCCGATTCCGCGTATATAAATGGCCGAAGTCATTTTCGAACCGTAGTCCGGCATATAAAGGTTGGGGACGAAAGCGCTGATATCCTTGAGAGCATCTATCTGCCTGGTTGCTATCGCTTGGGGCGAGAGGATGGAAACGGCTCCCGGAAGCGTGCGGAGATCGTTCGTCTCCTTTGTGGAAGAAGTGACGATCACCTCACCTATATTATAGGTCTTGATCGTGTCGTTCACATTTTCATTCACCCGTTCGGCTTTAATCGGTTGCAAACACGTAAGCGCGCCTGCGACAAGGACATACAGATAGCGTTGATTCATCGTATTAATTGTAAACTATTAGTATTTTACGGTTGCAAAGGAACGGTAAAGATGAATGGGAATCAATCACTACATGTAGTGATTTTAAAGTTCGATGTCGTCGCCTGAAATAATGCCGTTCATGATGGCATAGAAGGTAAGTCCCGATACTGTTTTGATGCCGAGCTTGGTCGTGATGTTCTTGCGGTGGCTGAGGACTGTGTTCAGGCTGATGTTCAGCTTGTCTGCAATTTCTTTGTTGGTGCTGCCTTTGACGATTAATTGGAGGACGTCCGTTTCGCGGGTGGACAGTTCCTTGTTGTTGTCGCTGGAAATACTGTTGTTTTCTCCGGTAAAAAGTTGTTCCAACTGCTCGATGATGACTTCCTGCGAGGCCTTGATCGTGATATGGCTGGTTGCCGATAGTCCCCCTTCGCCTTCGGTTCCGTCGATCAGGACCATCGTCTTGCTCCGGCGGGGAAGGAAAAAGTCTGCATAGAGGACAAATAAAGCGGCATTTGTAAAGTAGTAGTCGAACGTATCGTTGCCGGAAGTCGATAATGCCTCGAACGTAGGGTAGTGGCTGATCTCTACCGGTGGAAAATAGTCGGTCAGCATGCTTTGCAGGCCGATGCTTTGTAGCGTGTCGGGTAATATGATTGCTATTTGCTTGTTGCGATGCATCCGGCTGTTTGTTAAATACACAACTTTTCCATAGCCGAAACCATCGGTGTCAATATCCGGTAGCGGATGCGGTTGTGTT
>ERZ773208.3232-NODE-3232-length-10087-cov-3.636962_pt1 | contig 10087 bp, 4 predicted proteins | sample MGYA00581006_ERZ773208 | MGnify/ENA primary metagenome ERZ773208 (study PRJEB29015, sample SAMEA2737793) | human gut metagenome | biome: human gut; feature: human-associated habitat; material: faeces | place: China | collected 2012 ...
ACGGGTGGAAAGGATGAGTATTATCCGGTTCCGAACAATCAATACGGATTTTCTGGAGGCAAGTATGTACAGAATCCCGGTTATGCTCCGTTCAACTAATTATATTTTGAAATAAAAACGTAAGGGAGGGGAAACGTTTGTTTCCCTCTTTTCCTTTAAACAATCTTTTATTATGAAAAACTTTGCCTATTCTATATTAGGCTGTCTATTGCTTTCTTTGAATGCAGCTTTTGCTCAAAAAACATGGTCGTTTGACGGGCAGGACCCCTTACTTTCCTGTGACGGTAAGTCATTGTTGAATTTGTACACTATAAAGGAAATACCAGAATTTGTTACCGGAGTCGAAGGTAAAGCCCTTCGTACAGACGGGTATTCCACTTGGATGGATACAACCACGGAAGGAGATGTTTCGTCGTTGTCCGGATGGTTTGCTCTGGAATCTTATCCGACGGATACTGCTGCCTTTATGGGAATCAGAGACATGGCAGGAACATCTGTAGCGGTATGTGTAGACCGTTATGGTGAGCTGCTGTTGGGAATGGGGCAGAATGGCTCATACTCTTACTGTTCATTAAAGACAAAAGTCGACCGTTTCAAGTGGCTGCATGTGGTCCTTGATTTGAGTAATGAATCGGTTTGCCTGAATGGACAGAGGATGAGTGCAGAGGTATGGCCCCGGAACTTGCAGGATGGTGAAATGATGTTTCGGGTAGGTAAGGATTTCAGGGAAAAGAAGGTTTGGATGTACGATGTTACGGCTATAAACGGGTTGATTGACGGGATAAGCCTCACTCCCTTTTCCGATGATTCGTCTGCATGGAGAGACGAGATTGCCTTAGGATTGAAGAAGACTCCGGTTTTGGCTATTCCGGAAACCCGTTTTGCGAAGGACTTCAACCGTCCTCGCTATCATCTGTTGCCGGCTGCCAACTGGACGAATGAGACGCATGGTTTACTTCTTTATAAAGGTAAATATCATATATTCAATCAGAAGAATGCTTCTGCAATCTTCCTGGGACAGATAAATTGGGGACATTTCAGCAGTCCCGATATGCTTCATTGGACGGAGGAAAAGCCGGCTTTGACTCCTGATGCTGCTTATGACAAGAATGGAATATGGTCCGGGCATGCTGTTATCAATGATGACGGTATCCCCCAGCTGATATACACAGCCGGTGGAGACAAGATGGGAGTGGGTATTGCTTTTCCAAAAGATACTGCGTTGATAGAATGGGAGAAATATGCGGGTAATCCGGTTATTGCCGAGAAGCCTGCCGGATATACCCGTACGGACATGCGTGACCAGTATGTTTGGAAAGAGGGTGATATCTGGTATATGATTATCGGTTTCGGCATTGAGCAGACCGATACACCCCACGGGGCTTTGCTGCTTTATAAATCGGCGGACTTGAAGAGATGGGATTTTGTACATTTGCTGTTTGAGGGCAATCCGGAAGTGGATGACTCCGGTATTTTCTGGGAAATGCCGGTCTTTAAGAAGATGGGCGGCAAATATGTTCTTTTGGTGAATAGGGTTCCTCATAAAGGCATACCTGCGCGTTGCCAGTATTGGATAGGAGATTTCAAGAATGAAAAGTTTATACCGGACAACCCAGTCCCTCAAAATCTGGAGGTCATCAACCGCTTGCTGTCCCCCTCTGTTGTTGAGACTCCGGAAGGGGATGTTGCTGCCATTGCCATTATACCCGATGAAATAGGAGGGGAGGCCACTTATGAACAAGGATGGGCACATCTCTACAGTATGCCCAGAAGATGGCAGCTGAAAGATGGGAAACTATGCCAAACACCCCATCCCGTGATGAAACAATTGCGTGAACAACCGACGGTTTATTCCAGACAGGCATTGACTGCTGCGAAACCGTGCATTGTGAGCAGAAGGGAACATCAGCTTGAAGTCAAGGCGACTTTTTATCCCGGTGACGCAAAACGGTTTGGATTTACATTGTGTAAGAATCCGGATAATAGCGAATATAGCCTGATTTATTATGATGTGGAGAAGGAGGAACTTATTGTGGACCAGACGCATTCTTCCTTGCGTGCACACATTCCTTTGAAGATTCGTAAGGATCATTATCGGTTGGATACTGCTAAACCGGTGGAGATTCGTTTGTTTATTGACGGTTCTGTAGTGGAAGGATTTATTAATAACGAAGATGCGTTCACTACAAGAATCTTCCCTTTGAAAGAAAATAGTACGCTATTGGAGCTATTCTCTGATGGAAAAACAACGGAAGTTGCTGCCGAAGTTTGGAAACTGAAAGATGTAAAGGTAAAGATGAACTTTTAATGAAAATACAGAAAATGAAGATACCAGCTATATTGGGTGCACTTTTATTGGCAGGAACATTGTCTGCCGGTGCACAAATGAATTCAGACAGTTTATACAAAGAGCCGTATCGTCCTCAGTATCATTTCAGTCCGGAGAAGGGATGGATTGGTGATCCCTCGGGATTCATGTACTATCAGGGTAAATATCATATGTACTGGTGGGGCAAAGTCGAATCTACAGATTTGGTACATTACCAACAGATAACCCCTTATGCCATGACCGGAACGGATGACAATATCAGTTACTTCACCGGTTCTGCGGTCATAGACAAGAACAACACGGCCGGCTTCGGCAAGGGGGCTTATGTGGCGGCTTACACCGTTTTTGAGAAGGACTCCAAGAAACAGGCGCAGGGCATCTCTTTCAGTCATGACGGAAAGACATTTCATTATTATGAAGGTAACCCGGTTCTGGACCTTTGGAGTACGGAATTCAGGGACCCTACCGTCTTCTGGCACGAGCCGACCCAAAAATGGGTGATGGTTGTAGCCAAGGCCCTGGAGAAGAAAATAAAGTTTTATACCTCTCCTGATTTGAAGAGCTGGACTTGGACCAGTGATTTTGGCCCTGCCGGTGACAGTGAAAAGTCTTGGGAGTGCCCGGATTTATTCCAGTTGCCGGTTGACGGGGATTCTGACAAGAAAAGGTGGGTGATGGTCGTATCTGTAAACTGGGCGCAAGAACAATATTTTATAGGAGACTTCGACGGCACTTCTTTTAAGCTGATGGAGAACCATCCTGCAGAGCCTCTATATGTGGACAAAGGGCTGGACTTTTATGCATCCCGCACATTTCAGGATTTTGACGGAACGTTGGATTCCAAAATTTCGATGGGCTGGGTTGCAACCTGGGACTATGCACCGGTAGCTCCATCGAAGTATGGGAAGGGCTTCTGGTCCATTCCCCGTAATCTGGAACTGAAGACATACAAGGAAGGCGTGAGGCTGGTGCAGAAACCGGTGGAACAGTTGCAAACACTTCGCCATAAGCCTGCATCGGTGAAACGTGCTTTATCGGTGGGAACACAGAGGTTACCCGGCTTTGTTCCCGATGAGAATGTCTACGAACTCGATGCTTCGTTTTCTACTGACGTATCCAACACCTTTGGCTTGAATTTGTGTGTGGGTGAAGGGCGCAAAGTGGTGGTCAGCTATGATACGGATTCACATAATCTGGTGATTGACCGCACCCATTGCTCCGATGTGCAGATTCCTAAATTCAGCCGTATGGCATATGCCAGGGTGGAACCGGTAGATAATAAGATACGTTTGCATATATTTGTAGACAAATCGAGTATTGAAATCTTTGCCAATGACGGGAAGGATGTATTCACATTATTAACCTATCCGGGCGAGGCTCAAACCGGTATCGAACTTTTTGCGCAGAAGAAGGGGACGAAGATGGAGTTGGATGCCTGGATGCTTAAATCAATATGGAGATGAGGAATTTATTGTTTGCATTGCTGCTTTTGCCTTTGATGGCCTCTTGTGTGAAGGATACGGCACAAGTGACTTTGGACTCTTTGCTGGATGAAATGATATCTGTAGAAGAATCCGCACGTTATCCGCTGGTGCCATATCGTTGTCTGCAAGTCAGCAGTTATGACCGCTCCTCCGTGTCTCCCGATTCGCCGGGATGGTTTGCCAACAATGATGGCTATGGCATTGTCTGTACGGATACGGTTGATGGGAGAGTGGAACGTGTGATGTTCGATGAAAAGGGCCCTGGAGCTATTACCCGTATCTGGATAACCACAGTTGACAAGCGTGGGACTTGGAGATTTTATTTTGATGGCGAAAGTACTCCCGGATGGATAGTTCCTGCCTATGATTTGATGCGTTTCGGAATACCCAGGTTGGGTAGGGGACTGCTTCAACCCCACACCAGCTATACTCCGGACGGGAAAGGCGGCAATACTCTTTTCCTGCCCATCCCTTTTGCCCGGAGTTGTAAAATTACATTTGAAGACGAACCGGGCATTGCGCCTACTCCCAAATACTATCACATCAATTATCGCAAGTATCCCGAAGGAACTTCTGTGGAAACCTTCTCTGCGGCATCCGTAGCCCGCGTCGGTAAAAAGATTTCAGAGGTAGATGATGCCTTGCTGCATCCTGCATCCCGTTCCGGTTTGCAGGTGGACAAGAAGCGGCAGGTGCTCCAGCCGGGCGATTCTTTGTGGATTGACCTGCCGCAAGGGGAAAATGCGGTTTATGAAATCAGTTTCCAGCTCGCGAATGCAGATTCTACGGCTTATGCCCAACTGATGCGCAATCTTATATTTAAGGCTGATTTTGACGGCCGGTCTACGGTTTGGGTTCCTCTTTCGGATTATTCGGGAGGGGGTATGGGTGCTCCGGCTGTTGATAGCTGGTTCTTGTCTGCAGACGGACAAGGCAAGGTGGTGAGCCGCTGGCTGATGCCCTACAAGACAGAAGGCAGACTATTGTTACAAAATATCTCCGCACACACTGCAGACGTGAGTATGGAAGTGGGAACGGCACCTTTGCCATGGGGAGGGCGTTCCCTCTATTTCCATGCTTCCTGGCGCCAGCAGACCGGACTTCCGGTTTATGAGCGTCCGGATGATGATGCAAATTGCCGGGAGTGGAACTTTGCCACATTGACCGGACGAGGCATATACAAAGGGGATGTCCTGACTCTGTATAACCATTCGCGTGCCTGGTACGGAGAAGGGGATGAAAAGATATGGGTAGATGATGATGTTTTTCCATCGCATTTCGGTACCGGAACAGAAGATTACTACAATAGTTCGTGGGCTCCGGTCGTAATATTCCAAACGCCTTTTGGTGGCGCACCCCGTGCCGACCAGGCGAGTTCTCACGGTTATAATACATTCTTCCGTACAAGGAATTTGGACGGTATACCGTTTTCTTCATTATTGCGTTTCGACATTGAATTGTTGAGTTGGGTAAGGGGAACTGTAGATTATGCAACTACCGTTTACTGGTATGGAGATATGGGAGCGAAAGCTGTTGATACTTCAGGACTTGAGGAAGCAGCCCAAGACTTGCTACCCGTTCCCGGCGATTTATCTAAATATCGAAGAGAAAATAGCATAGAATTTGAGGAAACAACTCCAATAGCCTCTTCTCCATCCATTCATTTCGACAAGCAGAGTATGCTTGGTTTCGTTGACGGGCAATGGAGTGGAGGAACCCAACTCTTGTGTATTGGTGGAAAACCGGGTGATTCTGTAGAGTTTGAGTTCAATCAATTGGAAGACTGTCCTTATCAACTGGTGGTGTATGCCACGAAAGCTCCTGATTATGGCATAGTTTCTTTTTCCGTAAATGGACAAGATACACATATAAAGTGGGATGGATATGATACAAAAGTTACTCTTTCTGACCCTATTTCTTTAGGATGCTATAGTCCGGTGCGTGGAGCATTGACTTTGAAAATATCTTTGTCAGGAGCTAACCCAAAAGCTGTTGAGGAGAAGAATTTGTTTGGATTAGATGCTATACAACTTATGAAAAAACAATGATATTATGAAAGAGAGGATACTGATACTTTTACTACTGGCTACTGTTTGTAGTATGCAGGCACAAAATATTCACATGGCACTACGTCCGGATGATTTACTGATAGATAATTTTGAAGGAGATACTTTTGGAAACTGGATATTGGAAGGAAATGCTTTTGGCAATTCACCAGTTTCTATGGAACGTTTGTCAATATGGGGGGATAATAGGTTTGAAGGAAATCGGATGGCTTCTAGCTTTGTCAATGGAGATGCCGGTACCGGTGTATTGAAGTCACCTCTTTTCAGGATAGAACGCAGATATGTTAATTTTCTGATAGGTGGGGGTGTTGATTATCAGCGGGAGTATGTAGCCCTTTGGATTGATGGAAAGGAGGTGAAAAGAAGTACGGGGTATAATAGACGTGTCATGGAATATGAGTCTTGGGATGTTGCTGAATATATGGGAAAAAATGCCCGGATTGTTTTAGTGGACCAATCAAAAGAGGGCTGGGGATTTATCAATGCCGACTGTTTCTACCAGTCTGATACCAAATTGGAAAAAGAAATTTTTGCGAAAAGAATGTTGGTAACTCACCGTTATTTGAATATTCCGGTAAAGATGGGAGCGGTTATAGAACAGATGGATATATGGATTGGTGATAAAATGGTACGTAATATGGAAGTGGAGCTTGGCGGCGATGAACCTGATTATTGGGTTACATTGGAGGTCAAGGATTGGATTGGGCAAGAATTACGGATAGAGGCGAGTAAGAGTCCTAATGTAGAGCAAGCTTTGAATCAATGCTTTTGTTCTGAAACTCCTAAGGAAGAGAACTTGTTTTATAAAGAACCGTTACGTCCTAAAGTACATTTTACTTCTCGCCGGGGATGGCTGAATGATCCGAATGGTCTGGTTTGGCATGAAGGGGAGTGGCATCTGTTTTATCAGCATAATCCCTATGGCTGTATTTGGGGTAATATGACATGGGGGCATGCTGTGAGCCGGGATTTGGCACATTGGACTGAGTTGGGGGATGTATTACATCCGGACTCGTTGGGACCTATTTTTTCCGGTTCGGTAGTTGTTGATAAAAAGAATACGCTGGGGTGTCAACAAAATGGAGATACAGTATTGGTTGCTGTTTATACTTCGGCAGGTGGATTCGGGTATCACACCCGGCATTTGCAACATTCACAAAGTATAGGATATAGTTTGGATAAGGGGCGTAATTGGGTTACTTTTTCCGGTAATCCGGTACTTCCCACGTTGGTCAGGTACAATCGTGATCCTAAGGTGACGTGGCATACGCCGACTGGCAGATGGATTATGGTATTGTACTTGGATAAGCAGGAGTATGCTATCTTTTCATCTCCCAATTTGATGGATTGGACTGAAACGGACCGTTTTAAATTAGAGGGGGCGGATGAGTGTCCCGACTTTTTTGAAATGTCCGTAACCAATGAACCTACTGTCCGGAAATGGGTCTTTACCGGGGCGAACAGTACCTATTTGGTTGGGAGTTTTGATGGATATCGTTTTCGGACTGAGACGAAACCTGTAAAAATGGATAGTGGTACAAACTATTATGCGGTTCAAACATATAGTAATGCACCAGATGACCGAAGAATACAAATAGCATGGATGAACGGAAGTAATTTCCCGGATATGCCTTTCAATCAACAAATGTCCTTTCCGCGTGAATTAACATTACATCGGGTTGATAAAGGATATGTCTTAAAAAGTATGCCGGTAAATGAACTCGCTTTATTATATGGGAGAAAGTACATCTGGAAGAGTCTGGTAGTTGAAGAAAAGAATTGTTTCACGACAAAGTTGAATACTCCTGCCTTCTATCTGAAAACGGGTTTTGCTGTAGATAGTGTTGATGCGCAGATATTGGCTTTTGATATTAATGGTTTGAATTTGATTTACGATTCTGTCAAACAGATACTCACTGTTGAGAAAGAGAATGGGGAAACCTTGAAGCAGATGGTGCTAAAGCCCAATGAAGGAAGAATTGAATTGGATATATTGTCGGATATTGCTTCTGTAGAAATCTTCGTCAATCAAGGAGCACTGTCTGCTGCTTTCTATCATCTGATTGAAAAAAACACTCCTTCTGTCACCATATCAGTTGAAGGCGGACAAACAAAGTTGAAACAGTTGACAATTCATGAATTGAATTCTATGTATGTTCCCCAGTGACATACAGATACCTTTTTAAGGATGGAATGTAACATTTGTAGTATGCTTTGAAACAAAAAAGATAGTCTCCTGCTGCTTGGTGGCGTATCTTTGCATGCTAGAAAAACATAATTAATTTAATACCAACAGAAACATGATTCATTTAAAAGACTTTTGGCGGACAATCAGAAGGACGCTTACCGTATTTATATTAGGAACTACCGTGGCTGTCTTCACATGCCAGGCCATAAATCCTCCTTTCGTGATTAAACATCTGGGTGACGGACAGAGTATCGTCCAAATTGACGAGCAGAAGAAGTTTTTGCTGCTGCCGGTGGAAGAGGCTTCTCCGGAGGCAAAATTGTATATGATAGCGGACAATGATGTTGTACGCAGTATGAACGTGCGATTGGCAGTCAATAAGGTTGACTATTTTGTTCCGGTCGATTTGACCGGCTTCGATAATAAACATCTCTCTTTCAACTTCCAGCTTATTCCGGATTCGGCCTTATGCTGGGAAGAAATGAAACTGTCGGATGAATTCGATGTTTCGAACCGGGAGAAGTACCGTCCGGTGTATCATTTCAGCCCGGCTTACGGTTGGATGAATGATCCTAACGGAATGTTCTACAAAGACGGGGTCTACCATTTGTTCTACCAGCATAATCCCTACGGCTCCATGTGGGGGAACATGCATTGGGGACATGCCACCAGTACGGACCTCGTCACTTGGGAACATCACGGAGATGCTATTTCGCCCGATGCGCTGGGAACAATTTTCAGTGGTTCTTGTGTTGTCGACAAGGATAATACGGCCGGGTTCGGTGCCGGTGCCGTCATTGCTTTCTATACATCGGCAAGCGACCGCCAAGTGCAGAGCATGGCCTATAGCCTTGACAACGGAAAGACCTTCAAGAAGTATGCGCGAAATCCCATCCTGACTTCCACGCAGCGCGACTTCCGTGACCCTAAAGTCATCTGGCACGAAGATACCAAGAAATGGATCATGGTTCTTGCCGTAGGGCAGGAAATGGAGATATACTCTTCTGCCGACCTGAAGAGCTGGACGCTGGAGAGCAAATTCGGTGAAGGACAAGGTGCTCACGGCGGAGTCTGGGAGTGTCCCGACCTGCTTGAACTGCCGGTTGAAGGTACGGAACTGAAGAAGTGGGTACTCGTCTGTAACCTCAATCCGGGTGGACCGTTCGGTGGCTCTGCCACACAATATTTCGTGGGGACATTTGACGGAAAGAGATTCGTGAACGAGTCTCCCGCAGTGACGAAATGGATGGACTGGGGAAAAGACCATTATGCAACCGTGACTTGGAGCGATGCTCCCGACAACCGCCGTATCGCTATTGCATGGATGAGCAACTGGCAATATGCCAACGATGTGCCCACCCGCCAATACCGTAGTGCCAACTCCGTGCCGCGCGACCTTTCGCTCTATACCTCGGAGGGTGAAACCTATGTAAAGGTAACCCCGTCTCCCGAATTGCTGAAACTGAGGGATAAAGGCAGCAAGAAGCGTGCTTTCAAGGTAGACCGCACGTATAATCTGGACAAACTGCTGAATGACAATTCCGGAACGTATGAAATCGAAATGACCATCAAGAACAAGGATGCGGATGTGATAGGATTCCAGCTCTTTAACTCGAAAGGCGAGGAGGTGGAGATGTACTATAACCTGGCGGAAAAGACGTTCACCATGGACCGTACCGAGAGTGGTGAGGTGTCGTTCAGCAAGGACTTCCCTGCAGTGACCGTGGCTCCTGTCGAGGGTGGCAATGAAATGAAACTCCGCTTGTTCGTAGACAAGTCGAGCATTGAAGCGTTTGGCAACGACGGACGTTTTGCCATGACAAATCTTGTATTCCCGTCGGAACCTTACAACCGCATCAGTTTCTATGCTAAAGGTGGAAGCTGCAATGTCACCTCGTTTACTGTGTACAAACTCGGATTAAAATAACAGATAATAATCTTCAGCATGGAAAATACTAAGAATTCTTCCTTGGCAAAGCTCTTTCCGGTCATGCTTTGCTTCTTCGCCATGGGCTTTGTG
>ERZ773208.3250-NODE-3250-length-10047-cov-4.331966_pt1 | contig 10047 bp, 7 predicted proteins | sample MGYA00581006_ERZ773208 | MGnify/ENA primary metagenome ERZ773208 (study PRJEB29015, sample SAMEA2737793) | human gut metagenome | biome: human gut; feature: human-associated habitat; material: faeces | place: China | collected 2012 ...
ATTGGCTCATGCCGTGCATCTTTTCTCCAACCTTCCATGTAAACACCCCCGTTTCTTCTATTATAGCAGAAACAGGGGCGTTTGCATAGTTTTTTGACAGACTGAACAAAAAGCATGGCGACAGCCATGCTTTTTTATTTACTCTACCGTTGGTCGTGAAGTGGTTTTTCGCGGGAAATTTGCTTGACAAAAGGGAACGCTCTGGTATAATAAGTGTACCAATTGTCTTAGTACAGTTAAAAAGAAAAAATGTAAAAAAGAGGGAACATTTTCCGGCGCGGAAACGTCTATACATATATGGATAAAAAGCGCTTACTGGAAAAATAATTGCAAGGAGAAACAGAATGAAAAAATTTGCTGTTATTGCGCTGGCCGCCGTGATGCTGCTGTCCACGCTGGCGGGCTGCGGCGCCAATGCGGAGGGCGAGGCCTCGGTACAGTCTGTGTCCATGATCTGCGGGCTGAGTTCCACCGGTCTGGTGGATCGCTTTGCCGGCATGGTCACGTCTCAAAATGAGACGCAGGTGAAAAAGAATGATACCGCCACGGTGGACACCATTCTGGTGAAGGTGGATCAGGAGGTCAAGGAGGGCGACGCCCTGTTTACCTATGACATGAGTCAGGCCCAGCTGGATCTGGAAAAAGCCCAGCTGGAGCTGGACAACCTGAAAAACGAGCTGGAAAGCAAGAAGCAGGAAAAGGAGCAGCTGGAAAAGGACAAGAACGCCGCCAGCAGCGACGACCAGATGCAGTACACGCTGGAGATCCGCCAGGTGAACACCGACATCCTGCAGAAGGAGTACGATATCTCCGTCAAGGCCAAGGATATTGAAAAGCTCCAGAACACGGTGAAGAACGTGACGGTCACTTCACCGGTGACGGGCCGCGTCAAGTCCATCAATGAAAAAGGCGGCACCGACCAGACGGGCAATCCGCTGCCCTTCATGACCATCGTGGAGACCAGCGGCTTCCGGGTCAAGGGCTATGTCAACGAGAATAACGCCGGTACGCTGACGGAGGGCACCGCCGTGGTGATCCGTTCCCGCGTCAGCGACCAGACGTGGAAGGGCACCATCTCCATGATCGACTGGGCCAACGCCCAGCAGAGCAATCAGAACAGCTATTATGACGGCGGCAGCGACGATACCTCCAGCTCCAGCAAGTACCCCTTCTATGTGGAGCTGGAGAGCAGCGACGGTCTGCTGCTGGGTCAGCATGTGTACATCGAGCCGGACTACGGTCAGGATGCGGAGCAGGATGCCAACACCCTGAAGCTGCCCTCCTACTACATCAACGACGCGGATTCCTCGCCTTGGGTATGGGCCCAGAACAGCAAGGGCAAGCTGGAAAAGCGCAGCCTGACGCTGGGCGACTATGACGCGGAGATGGACGCTTACGTGGTCACCGACGGCCTGACGGCCGACGACTATATCGCCTTCCCTGACGAGAGCCTGAAGGCCGGTATGACCTGCGTCACCTATGACGAGAGCACCTTCGATCCCAGCGCGGGTGGCGGCGACATGGGTGATATGGGCGATACAGGCGACATGGGCGACATGAGCGGCGTGGACGGCGCGATGGACGTGATGCCGGAGGACGGCACGGACGGCGCGATGGACGTGATGCCGGAGGACGGCGGCGCCGCGGCGCTGCCCGCCGTGGATGACGGCGCAGTTGCGGAGGGTTGAGCATGATCTTACAGATGCGCGATATTTGCAAGGACTATCCCATGGGCAAAACTGTGACCCGCGTATTGAAAAACGTGAATCTGGACGTGTCCGAGGGGGATTATCTGGCCATTATGGGGCCTTCCGGCAGCGGAAAGACCACGCTGATGAACCTGATCGGCTGTCTTGACGTGCCTACCAGCGGCAGCTATCTGCTGGGCGACCGGGAGATCACCAAGTGCTCCGGCAAGGAGCTGGCGGACGTGCGGAACAAGGAGATCGGCTTCGTGTTCCAGTCCTTCCACCTGCTGCCCAAGCTGACGGCGCTGGACAACGTGGCGCTGCCGCTGCTGTACGGCGGCGTGAAGAAGGAGGAGCGCCGTGAGCGTGCCCGTGCCGCGCTGGAAACGGTGGGGCTTTCCGACCGGGTCGACCACCGGCCTGACCAGTTGTCCGGCGGACAGTGCCAGCGCGTGGCCATTGCCCGCGCCATCGTGGGCAAGCCCCGGCTGCTGCTGGCCGATGAGCCTACCGGCGCGCTGGACAGCGCCAGCGGCGCACAGGTGATGGAACTGTTCCAGCAGCTGCACGCTGACGGTTCCACCATCATCATGATTACCCATGACCGAGGCATTGCCCATCACGCGGACACCATCATGACCATCAAGGACGGCATACTCAGCGGAGGAGAAAACGATGAATAAAACGGTAAAGCGGGCGCTGCTGATCGCAGGCGGCGTGGTGGCGGCCTGCGGCATTATCTGGGGCGGCCTGACGCTGGCCCGCAATGCCCAGCGGGGCAATGTGGATGTGTACGCCGTGTCGGATTTCGCCATGACCGACTACTGGGGCGATACCTCCCAGACCAGCGGCATGGTATCCACCGATAAAATGCAGAAGATCTACCTCTCCAGCACCCAGAAGGTCAGCAAGATCTATGTGGAGGAGGGGCAGACCGTCAAGAAGGGCGACAAGCTGCTGAGCTACGATACCACGCTGACCTCGCTGGATATCGAGCGGGCGGAGATCGACTATGAGAAGCAGAAGCTGGCCCAGAAGAACGCGGAAAAGGAACTGAACCAGCTGATGCTGGCTCAGGATCAGGAAGCGGTGGATAAAAAGGTCGCCGAGCTTCAGGCACAGATCGACGTGCTGATCGGCAAGAACCAGCAGGATTGGTATGATAAGAACTCCAAGCCCATCGAGTCTGTTGCCAAGCTGGAGGACGGAAAGAAGGCGCCCCCCCTGCAGGATCCGCTGGGCGACGGCACGGTGAGCGACGGCTCCAAGGCAAAGCCCTATTACTTCAACTGGAACACCGGCGACGCCCTGTCGGCGGAGAATCTGATGAAGCTGCTGCCTGACGGAGAAAGCAGCGCCTATGTGGTGCTGGTGATCCGGCAGAACAATAAAACGCTGGAGCAGGTCAAGAACTGCATCGGCCTGTATCTGGTGCAGACCACCGCTGACCAGCCGGTTCAGCCGGTGGATCCCGAGCCTACAGAGCCTACCGACCCCACGGAGCCCACTGAGCCGACGGAGCCCGTGGATCCTGTCACCCCGGTGACGCCGGTAAAGACGCTGAGCTTCTACTATGAGGCTCTGCCCAGCATCGCCCAGCAGGAGCCGGACGGCGTGGACGATCAGGTCAAGGCCTTGCAGGCGGAGATCAACGCCCTGCAGCAGGCGGTGGCCTATCCCAAGGAGGAGCGGACCCGGAGGATCCGCGACAAGAACCAGGAAATCGCCCAGCTGGACGTGACCATCAAGCTGGCAGCGGTGAATCTGGAAAAGACCAAGAAGGAAGTGGGCAGCGACACCGTTTACAGCGAGCTGGACGGCACCATCAAGGCAGCTCTTGACCCCAACAGCCCCGACTTCACCAATGACAAAGCGGTGGTGGAGGTTTCCGGAGGCGGCGGCTACTACATCAACGGCGCTCTCAGCGAATTGGAACTGGGTACGGTCAGCATCGGCGAAAAGGTGCAGGTCAACTCCTGGATGACCGGCGCCAGCGCCGAGGGCGAGATCGTGGAGATCAGCGACTATCCCACCGATAACGCCAACTCCTGGAGCGACGGCAACAGCAACGTGTCCTATTATCCCTTCAAGGTGTTTGTCTCTGAGGAGGCCGACCTGCGGGAGGGGGATTATGTGGATATGTCCTATCAGAACAGCACCGGCAGCGCCGACGGCAACACCCTGTATCTGGAGAGCATGTTCATCCGCACTGAAAACGGCAAGAGCTACGTGATGGTGCGGGGCGAGAACGGCAAGCTGGAAAAGCGCTGGGTGCAGACGGGCCGCAACCTGTGGGGCAGCTATACCCAGATCCGCGGCGGCCTGACGGTGGATGATTTCGTGGCGTTCCCCTATGGCCGCAATGTGACCGAGGGCGCCAATACCACCGAGTCTACGCGGGATAAGTTCTACAGCGGCATGTAAGGAGGTGCGCGGATGCTGGAAAATATCAACCTCGCCTTTCAGGGCGTGTGGAGCCACAAGCTGCGCTCCTTCCTGACGATGCTGGGCATCATCATTGGCATTGCCGCCATCATCACCATCGTGTCCACCATCAAGGGCACCAACGAGCAGATCAAGCAGAACCTGATCGGTGCCGGCAACAACGTGGTGAATGTGACGCTGATGCAGGACAACAATCAAATGGATTTTTCCTATGCGTCGGTACCGCAGGGCATCTCCATGATCACGTCAGAGATGCGGGATGAGATCGACAAGCTGGATAAGGTGCAGGAGGCTTCCCTGTACTACTCCCGCAGCTGGGCCGACGGCGTGTATGTGGGCAACAGCTCCTTCAACGGCAATATTTACGGCGGCGACAGCCACTTCCTGTCAGTAGCGGGCTATATGGTCAACTATGGCCGGGGCTTCATCGACAGTGACTTTACCACCAGCCGCAAGGTGGTACTGATCGACGCCAACACCGCCCAGAGCCTGTTTCAGGGCCAGAACCCCATCGGCGGCACCATCGAGATCAAGGGCGAGCCCTTTGTGGTGGTGGGCGTGGTGAGCCAGAAAACCACCTCCGAGCCGGTCATCAACTCGGTCAACGACTACTATATGTACTCCGGCAACACCTCCGGCGTCATCATCATTCCGGATGCCTGCTGGCCCATCGTCTATCGCTATGATGAGCCGCTGTCTGTGGCGGTGCGTGCCACCTCCACCAACGACATGACCGAGGCGGGCAACAACGTGGCCAAGTACCTCAATGAGAATGTGGTGTCCACCGACAAGTGCAAGTATCAGGCCAAGGATCTGCTGCAGCAGGCCGCCGACCTGCAAAGCCTATCGGAGACCACCAACAAGCAGCTGATCTGGATCGCCGCCATCTCTCTGGTGGTGGGCGGCATCGGCGTTATGAACATCATGCTGGTATCCGTTACCGAGCGTACCCGCGAGATCGGCCTGAAGATCGCCATCGGCGCGCAGCAGAGCCGCATTCTCTGGCAGTTCCTGACGGAAGCGGCGGTGCTGACCAGTCTGGGCGGTATTCTGGGCGTGGCCTGCGGTATCGGCCTTGCCTATATGCTCAGCTCCATCATGGGAACGCCGGTCGCCATCAGTGTGGGCGCCTGCGCCGTCGCCGTGGCGTTCTCCATGATCATCGGCGTGGTGTTTGGCCTGATGCCTGCTGTGAAGGCGTCGAAGCTGAACCCCATCGAGGCGTTGAGGAGAGAATAAAAAGACTGGCAGAAGTGCGAGGCACTTTGAAGCGCTTATACTTTTATCCCCCACTGCTCCGTCAGGAGCGGTGGGGGTTCGTCATTTTGCGTAGGAAGGCTGCCGATAGAAACCCTACAACCGTTTAGCGATATCCCGGCGTATGTCGTGGGGGCTTCCTTCTTTTGAAACAATGGCCGTTTGCATTGACGGGGGGACGGAAATGGAGTAAAATGTAGCATACGATAAAATTGGGCAAGCTATCGCCGTTTTTCGCGGCGATGGCATGATATAACAAGTCAGGAGGTGCCGGGAATGAGCGGTGATCGGCTGCGGCGCGGCGTGTGGGACAGTGCCTATGAATACTACGGCGCACATCCCTGCGACGGCGGCTGGGTGTTTCGTGTATGGGCGCCTCAGGCCCGCTGCGTGGCGCTGAGCGGAGACTTTAACGAATGGCAGCGCTGGGATATGCGCCGGCTGGAGGATGGCACGTGGGAGCTGACGGTGGAAAACGCCCGGCAGTTCGACGGCTATCAATACGTGGTGACCCAGGGCGACGGCCGGGAGGTCTGGAAATCCGACCCCTACGGCTTCCATCAGGAGACGCGGCCCTCCACCAACAGCAAGCTCTACGACATCGGCGGCTACACGTGGCACGATGAAAAGTGGCGGCAGCGCCGGGAGGGCACCCACCCCGCCGAGGGGTACGTGAACATCTACGAGGTGCATCTGGGCTCCTGGCGGCGGACAGAGGACGGCCAGGTGCTGAACTACCGGGATATGGCCGACCAGTTGGCGCTGTACGTCCGGGATATGGGCTATAACTACGTGGAGCTGCTGCCAGTGACGGAGTATCCGCTGGACGACAGCTGGGGCTATCAGTGCGTGGGGTATTTCGCGCCCACCAGCCGCTACGGCACGCCCCACGACTTCATGTATCTGGTGGACAGGCTCCACCGGGCGGGGATCGGCGTGATCCTGGATTGGGTGCCCGCCCACTTCTGCAAGGACAGCCACGGCCTGATCCAGTTTGACGGCTCGTGCCTGTATGAGTACAGCGATCCCCTGAAATGGGAGCATGAGAGCTGGGGCACCCGCGTGTTTGATTTCGGCAAGCCGGAGGTGTGCAGCTTCCTGCTGTCCTCCGCCGCCTACTGGCTGCGGGAGTACCACATCGACGGACTGCGGGTGGACGCGGTGGCGTCCATGCTGTATCTGGACTATGACCGCCAGCAGTGGCGGCCCAATCAGCACGGCGGCAAGGAGAATCTGGAGGCCATCGAGTTCCTGCGGCAGCTGAACCGCACCGCCTTTGCCATCGACGGCGCGGCGCTGATGGTGGCGGAGGAGTCCACCGCGTGGCCTATGGTGACCTATCCGCCGGAGGAGGGTGGTCTGGGCTTCAACCTGAAGTGGAATATGGGCTGGATGAACGACGTGTGCCACTATCTGAAGATGGATCCCTTCTTCCGCCAGCACCACCACCGGGACGTGACCTTCTCTATGGTGTACGCGTTTTCCGAGAATTTCGTGCTGCCGGTGTCCCACGACGAGGTGGTACATATGAAGGGCTCGCTGCGGGGCAAGATGCCCGGCGACAAGTGGCAGCAGCTGGCCGGTGTCCGCGGTTTCTACGCCTATATGCTGTGCCATCCCGGCAAGGTGCTGACCTTTATGGGCACGGAGCTGGCCCAGTGGCACGAGTGGGACTTCCGCAAGGCGCTGGACTGGTATCTGCTGGACGAGGAGGACGACTGCCGCCAGACCCATGCGTGCATCCGGGCGCTGAACCGGTTCTATAAATCCCACAGGGCCCTGTGGGAGAACGACCGGGACTGGGACGGCTTCCAATGGCTGGTGGCCGATGATAACTATAACAACGTGCTGGTGTTCCGGCGGACGGACCGCAGCGGCAAGTCGCTGGTGGCCGTTATCAACTTCTCCCCCGTGGCGGTGGAGGGCTATCGCTTCGGCGTGCCGCCCAAGGCCCGGTATGAGGAGCTGTTCAACACCGACGAGGAGCGTTGGGGCGGCAGCGGCGTCACCAACCCCCAGCCTATCAAAACGGAATGTATCCCCTCCCATCAGCAGGCCCAGTCCATCGCGGTGCGTGTGCCGCCGCTGGGCGCGGTGATCCTGCAGGGGAAAGGGAAGCTTATCAAACCATTGGACGGCCGCGAATAAGCGCCGTTCCCGGAAATCAGGAGGTGCAGCCACATGAAAAAAGAGTGTATCGCCATGCTGCTGGCCGGCGGACAGGGAAGCCGCCTGCATGTGCTGACCGGCGACATGGCAAAGCCCGCCGTCCCCTTTGGCGGCAAGTTCCGCATCATTGATTTTCCCCTGTCCAACTGTGCCAACTCCGGCATCGACACAGTGGGCGTGCTGACCCAGTACCGGCCGTTGGAGCTGAACAACTACATCGGCAACGGCCAGCCCTGGGAGCTGGATCGCACCAACGGCGGCGTTCACATCCTGCCGCCGTACCAGAGCGCCACCGGCGCCGACTGGTACAAGGGCACGGCCAACGCCATCTATCAGAACATCGGCTTTATCGACCTGTACGATCCCGATTACGTGGCGGTGCTGTCCGGCGACCATATCTATAAGATGGACTACTCCGACATGCTGCGCCGCCACAAGGCGGCGGGCGCCGCCTGCACCATCTCCGTGATGGAGGTGCCCTGGTCGGAGGCCAGCCGCTTCGGCATCATGAACGTGGACGGTGACGACAACATTACCGAATTTGCCGAAAAGCCCAAGGAGCCGAAAAGCAATCTGGCCTCCATGGGTATCTATATCTTCACGTGGGCCAAGCTGCGTGCCTACCTCATCGCCGACGAGGCCAGGGAGGGCTCCAGCAACGACTTCGGCAAGGATATCATCCCCGCCATGCTGAACGCCGGGGAGAAGATGGTGGCCTACCGGTTCGAGGGCTACTGGAAGGATGTGGGCACGCTGGACAGTCTGTGGGACGCCAACATGGACATGCTGACGCCCGGCTCCGGCCTGAACCTGCTGGACGAGCGGTGGCCCATTCATGGCCGTACCGCCATCTGTCCGCCCGCCTATGTGGGCGAGCATGCCGACGTGGGCAACAGCGCCGTGGCCCGGGGCTGTGAGATTCTGGGCGAGGTGAAGAACAGCGTCCTGTCCACCGGCTGCCATGTGGGACGCGGCGCGGAGGTATCCTACTCCGTGGTGATGCCCGGCGCGGTCATCGAGGATGGAGCGCGGGTGTCCTATGCCATCGTGGGCGAGGGCTGCCGCGTGGGCGGTAAGGCCCGCGTAGGTGCGCCGCCGGAGGAAACCGGCGATCCCGCCGCGTGGGGCATTGCCGTACTGGGGCCTCACACCCATGTGGCGGAGCGGGAGGAAGTCCCGCCCAAAACCATGCTTGACCGTACTCATGGAAAGGAGGCCGCGCAATGAAGGGAATGCACGGGATCATCTTCTCCTATGGAGAGAAGTCAGGTCTGGGTCAGCTGACCGCCAACCGTATCCACGGCTCGCTGCCCTTTGGCGGCGATTACCGGGTGGTGGACTTTATCCTGTCCAACATGGTCAATGCCGGGATCACCGACGTGGGCGTTATCATGCACGGCAAGTGCCAGAGCATGCTGGATCATCTGGGTACCGGCAAAAGCTGGGATCTGAGCCGCAAGACCGGCGGCCTGAAGCTGCTGCCCGCCTTCGCCTACAGCGAGAGCCGGGGCGTGGTGGGGCCATTCCGGGGCAAGATGGAGGCACTGGGCTGCGTCATTGAGTATCTGCGCCACATCCGGCAGGACTATGTGGTGCTGTCCGACAGCGATCTGGTGACCAATCTGCCCCTGACCCGTGTGATGGAGGCCCATATTGCCTCCGGCGCGGACATGACCTGCGTCTGCACCAGCCATCCCGGCGAGAGCGGCGACACCTATTTCAAGCTGGACAATACCGGCCGCATCGTGGACACCGCCTATGATATCCGCACACCGGAGGGCTATCAGAGCCTGAATATCTTCCTGCTGGGCCGTGACCTGCTGTTGGAGCTGGTGGAGGACTGCATGGCCCATGACCGCTACAGCTTCCGCCATAACGTTTTGCAGGACAAGGGGAAGGAGCTGCGGTTCAACGGCTATGTGTGGGACGGCTTTGCCGCCCGCATCAACTCGGTGCAGGGGTACTATCAGCGCAGCATGGAGCTGCTGCGGCCGGAGATCCGGGCGGAGCTGTTCTGTCCCCAGCGCCCGGTGTACGCCAAGGAAAACGACGCTGCCTCCACCTACATCGACCCCAGCGGCGAGTGTGTCAATTCCCTGATCTCCGACGGCTGCGATATTCAGGGCAGCATCCGCAACTGCATCCTATTCCGGGGCGTCCGGGTGGAAAAGGGCGCCCACGTGGAGAACAGCATTCTCTTTAAGAACACGGTGGTGCGCTCCGGCGCATCCATCCGCTGCGTCATCGCCGACAAGAATGTGGAGTTCGGCTCTGACGTGGCCATGGCGGGCCACGCTCAGTACCCGCTGGTGGTGGAGAAGAACACGAAATTATAACTGGCATAACTGGCATGAAATCTGACGGCGAAGTAAGCCTCGCAGAGTTCGCCGCCCGCAGGCGGCGAAACAATCCAATTATTTTTCCGGCGGCGTATACGTCGGAAAAATACTTCTCGGCCGCCAGTGTGTCCGAAGGACGCGCGCAGTCG
>ERZ773208.3251-NODE-3251-length-10047-cov-3.117494_pt1 | contig 10047 bp, 8 predicted proteins | sample MGYA00581006_ERZ773208 | MGnify/ENA primary metagenome ERZ773208 (study PRJEB29015, sample SAMEA2737793) | human gut metagenome | biome: human gut; feature: human-associated habitat; material: faeces | place: China | collected 2012 ...
GAACATCATCAGAGTTGAGAAGCCTGTTGGAGTTGTTGTGGCATTCGGCGGACAGACTGCTATCAAGCTCACAAAGCACATGGCTGAACATGGTGTAAACATTCTTGGTACTCCTCCTGACGCTATCGACGCTGCTGAGGACAGAGAGAGATTTGACGAGCTGCTTGAACAGCTTAAAATAAAGAGACCTCAGGGCTTTACGGTCATGACTTGTGACGAGGCTCTTGAAGTTGCAAACAAGATACACTATCCTGTTCTTATGAGACCTTCTTACGTTCTTGGCGGACAGAACATGATAATCGCATTCAATGATGATGATATCAAGGAATACATGGCTATCATTCTCGACCAGGGAATCGAGAACCCTGTACTTATAGACAAGTATCTTATGGGTACTGAGCTTGAGATAGACGCTATCTGTGACGGCGAGGATATTCTTATCCCTGGTATCATGGAGCATATCGAGAGAACAGGTATCCACTCAGGCGACTCTATTGCGGTTTATCCTGCATGGAACGTTTCTGACAGCTTGATAAACAGAATTATCGAGTGTTCAAAGAAGCTTGCTATCGCACTTAACACAAAGGGTCTTGTAAACATTCAGTATATTGCATACCATGATGAGATATATGTTATCGAGGTAAACCCACGTTCTTCAAGAACTATCCCTTATATTTCTAAGGTAACGGGCGTTCCTATGGTAGACCTTGCAACTAAGTGTATGCTGGGCGAGAAGCTGAAAGACATGGGCTACGGCACTGGTCTTTACAGAAATTCACCATATGTTGCCGTTAAAGTTCCTGTATTCTCATTCGAGAAGCTTATCGGTGTTGACAACCACCTTGGACCTGAGATGAAGTCAACAGGTGAGGTACTTGCAGTTTCTAATTCCCTCGAGGAGTCACTGTATAAGGGCCTTACTGCTGCTGGCTACAAGCTTGGCAAGAAGGGCGGAGTATTCATCACTGTCAGAGATTCTGACAAGGGCGAGATACCACAGACGGCTAAGATGTTTGCTGACCTTGGATTTAAGATATACGCTACAAACGGAACTGCTAAGGTGCTTCACGAGCATGGCATTGACGCTGAGGTAGTGGCTAAGATACACGAGAACGAGGACAACAACACTCTTACACTTATCGAGAGCGGAAAGATAGCTTACGTTATCTCTACTTCTTCAAAGGGAAGGATACCTACCAGAGATTCTGTTAAGATAAGAAGAAAGACAGTTGAGTGGAACATTCCTTGTCTGACTTCTATCGACACTGCAAACGCTATTGCGGCATCTATCAGAAGTAAATACACTGAGTCAACTACTGAGATAGTTGATATCAACAACATGAGAACTGAAAAGCAGACATTTGAGTTCACAAAGATGCAGGGCTGCGGCAATGACTACATCTACTTCAACTGCTTTGACCAGAGAATAGACAATCCTGAGGGTCTGGCACTCAATCTGTCTGACAGACACTTCGGTATCGGCGGCGACGGTGTTATCCTTATCTGCCGTTCAAAGGTCGCAGACGCTAAGATGAGAATGTTCAATCTTGACGGTTCTGAGGGCAAGATGTGCGGAAACGGTATCAGATGCGTTGCTAAGTTCATGAGAGATAACGGCATTGTTGACAAGGACGAAATGACTATCGAAACACTTTCGGGTATCATGACAGTTTCACTTATCCGTCACTACGGTGAGGTAAGCGGTGCTACTGTAAACATGGGCAAGGCTATTCTTGCTCCTCACCTTGTTCCTGTTGAACTTGAGCCTGACGAGAACGGCAGGGTAGTTGACAGAAAGGTGAACATTGCAGGAAATGACTACAACATCACCTGCGTTTCAATGGGCAACCCACACGCCGTTGTATTCATGAACAATGTTGACAGCCTTGACATTGACAAGGTAGGTCCTGAGTTCGAGCATGACAAGATATTCCCTGAGAGAGTGAACGCTGAGTTCATCAAGGTGATCGATGACCACACACTCAAGATGAGAGTATGGGAGAGAGGCTCCGGCGAGACTTGGGCTTGCGGCACCGGTGCTTGTGCAGCAGCAGTTGCGGCTGTTCTTAACGGATTCTGCAAAAAGGACGAGGAAATATCTGTTATACTTAAGGGAGGCACTCTTAAGATAAGATACACAGACGAGGCTGTATATCTTACAGGCGACGCTGTAACAGTATTCTCAGGTCACATCGTAATGTAAATTTCGCAGCGGACACTGCGTTAAAAAAGCGGCAGCCGCAGAGCGTTTTGAATGTGCTTTGCGGCTGTGTGCGTTTTATAAGTTTGACCCGTGAAACTTCGGGTCGCAAAAATGAAAAGGAGTTGGAATTATGCCAAGTATAAACGAAAATTTTCTCAAGCTGGAAAAGAATTATCTTTTTATAAACATTGCCAAGAAGGTAAAGGCTTTCACTGAGGCTCACCCTGAGGCTGACATCATCAGAATGGGTATCGGCGACGTTACTCAGCCTATCGCAAAGTGCGTTGTTGAGGCAATGAAAAAGGGCGCTGACGAAATGGGCGTCAAGGAAACATTCAAGGGCTATGAGGACAGCGGTGCAGGATATGACTTCCTGAAAGAGGCTGTTGCAGGCTACTACAAGAGCTTCGGTGTTGACATTCCTGCTGACGACATCAGGATAAACGACGGTGCAAAGTCTGACTGCGGAAACATTGTTGACATTTTCGGTAACGACAATGTAGTGCTTATCACTGACCCTGCATATCCTGTATATGTTGACACGAACCTTATGAACGGCAGAAAGGTAATTTATGCTGATTCAAACGAGGAGAACAACTTTGCGGCTATGCCTGACGAGAACGTAAAGTGCGACATTATTTATCTTTGCTCACCTAACAATCCAACGGGTTCTGTTTACACTAAGGAGCAGCTTAAAGTTTGGATAGACTATGCAAAGAAGAACAACGCTATCATCATTTACGATTCTGCATACGAGGCATTCATTACAGAAAAGGACGTACCAAGAAGTATTTTTGCTGTTGAGGGTGCAAAGGAATGTGCTATCGAGATGTGCTCACTTTCAAAGACAGCAGGCTTTACCGGTATGAGATGCGGATATACAGTTATCCCACACGAGCTTGTTGTTAAGGCATCTGACGGCAGCGAAGTATCTATCGCTCAGCTTTGGGGCAGACGTGAAGGCTCAAAGTTCAACGGTGTATCATATCCTGTTCAGTGTGCTGCTGCGGCTGTATTCACTGAGGAGGGTCAGAAACAGACAAGAGCAAACATTGAATACTATCAGAACAACGCAAAGGTAATGGCTTCCACACTTGACGAGCTTGGTATCAAGTACACAGGCGGCAAGAACTCGCCATACATTTGGCTGAAATGCCCTAACAACATGGGTTCATGGGAGTTCTTTGATTATCTTCTTGAGAATGCAAATGTTGTTGGCACACCTGGCGCAGGTTTTGGCAAGAACGGCGAAGGCTGGTTCAGACTTACTGCGTTCGGCGACAAGGACAGAACTGTTGAGGCTATGGAGAGAATAAAGAAGCTGCTTTCTAAGTAGTGAGGAGTTAGGAGTGAGGAGTGAGGAATTATTCTTGCTTTTACTCTGATATTCTCGGATAGGTTTTATATGATTTTAAAAGGGCGGTTTTGACCGCTCTTTTTTTGTTCGCAAATTCTACCGCCGCAAAATCGCTTCGCTCTTTGCGGGGTGGGGTTGTAAAATGAGATAGTAAAAGCGGTGCAGAGTTTTTTACCCCGACACCGCTTTGTTATTTGCTTTAGTTTGTGTTTCTTCTACTTGGTAGTGGCTCTTTGCTAGGTTTGGCTATGCCATTCCTCACTACTCACTTAGCCTACACCTTTATTCTCCGATACTCTCCCGGAGTCATATTTTCATACCGTTTGAATACCACAGAGAAATAAGATCCGTCCTGAAAGCCCGTTTCATCTGATATCTCGCCTATGGTCTTGTTGGAATACACAAGCAGATCCTTTGCGTGCTGTACCCTTACTTGCGCAAGATACTCCATAGGTCTGAGCTGAAAATTTTTCTTGAAAAGTCTGCATAAGTGCTGCTCGGATACTCCTGCGATTTTTGCAAGCTCGTTAAGCTTTATTTGCTCCGGATAATGCTCTTCAATATACTGCAATACGTCTGCCAAGGCAACAGATTGTGCGGTATAAAATGACGAGAGCCTGTTATCAGCTATTTTACGATATTCTATAAGAAAGTCGTAAAGCTGTGCTGAAGCGTAATGATTGCCATAAAGCTTATCACTTTTCAGAGTATAATAGATGCGTGTTATGATACGGCGTAATCTGTCCATATCTACCCCTTGAATGGCGGTGAACTTATTAAGCTTCCACTGCTCCAAGAGGGGAATGACCTGTGAGCCGGAAAAGGCTATCCAATCCAGATACCACGCATCGCTTAGCGCATGATACTCATGTGGACAGAATGGGGGGATATAGAAAACAGTATCGGGCGGTATTTTTGTGGTTTCTCCGTTTATTATGACCTCGCCCTCCCCTGAGCGTGACAAAAATATTTGTGGGTACTCGTAGCCATCTGCACGTTTTATTGGGAACTGCCAGCTTTCAAGTCCCAGACCTACCACATAAAAGGGCAGGTTTTTTTCGTCGCCTATGACGGGATATATCTGTTTATACATTATTCTGCACCCCCAATTTACATATCTTTATAATACCACTGGGTTTGGGGTTTGTCAAGATAAAACTATTCTTTTGCTGAGCTTTTAAAGAAAAGCGAAAAGATAAAGGCGAATGTCATGGCTGCAGTTATGCCTGCGGCGGAGGCGGTAAGTCCCCCTGTGAAAATGCCTAGGAAGCCTATTTTATCTATCTGTTCACGGACACCGTTATAGAGAAGATAGCCGAAGCCCGTGAGAGGGACAGTTGCGCCACAGCCTGAGAGGTCTATAAGTGGCTTATAAAGTCCCAGCGCACCCAGAAGCACGCCGCCTGTGACGTATGCCACCAGTATTCGTGCTGGGGTCAGTTTTGTGAAGTCCATAAGCACCTGTCCTATGGCACAAAAAAGACCTCCTATAAGAAAAGCCCATAGATAGTCCATTAGTTTGCTCCTTTCATATCTTTTTCCCCTGACAGCCACACGAGATGTGAGATAGAGGGGATAGATTCCCCTTGCTGATTTACTGTTGGTGACATTAGCGCACCCGTGGCAGCAAAGAGGATATTTTTTATTTCACCTGCACGGAGCTTCGGGAGAAAATAGCCGCACAGAACGCTTCCTGCACAGCCACAGCCGCTTCCCCCTGCGTGGATATCCTGCTCGTCAAAGTCATAGAGCATCATGCCGCAATCTTTATGATTGTCACGGATATTTATATTTTCACGCTCGAAAAGCTCACAGAGAATACGGCTTCCAACTTTGCCAAGGTCGCCTGTGACGATATAATCGAAGTCAGAGGGGGTCATGCCTGTGTCGGTGAAAAATGTGCTTATGGTGGAAAAGGCTGCAGGTGCCATGGCTGCACCCATGTTGTTGGCATCGCTCACGCCCAAGTCAACTATTTTTCCGATAGTACAGCCCCTGATGTAGGGAGGCTTGTCCGAGTGGGCAACCACCAATGAGCCTGAGGCTGTGGCTGTCCACTGAGATGTGGGAGTACGCTGTCCACCATAGTTGAGGGGAAAGCGGTACTGTCTTTCAGCGGTGCAGAAGTGGGGGAAAAGGCGCCGCTTTATGCCGACAGTCTGAACGAAAAGTCGAAGGCTTTTTTTGCCAGGTCGTTGTCAACGAAAAGAGAGGCGAGGAGAAGTCCCTCCGCCATGGTGGAGCAGGCTCCGTAAATGCCGAGAAAGGGCATTTCAAAGGCTCTTACGCCATAGGTAGTGCCGACACACTGATTTAGCAGGTCACCGCCGAAAAGCACGTCTATATCCTCTGGGGAGAGGGCGGCTTTATCCAAAGCGTGAAGCACTGCCTGCTTTTGAAGCTGACTTTCGCCCTTTTCAAAGCTATCTGTGGATAAATAGGGATCGTCATTTATTTTGTCAAAATAGTCGCCCAAAGGTCCTTCGTTTTCTTTCTTGCCGCCTATGGCTGCGAAAGAGATGACAGAGGGTGAGGTTTTCATAAGCTTAGTGGCTTTCATTTTATCACTCCTATTAATGAATATCGTCATTTGATGTTATTTTCTACATTGCAGATGAAAATATTCAAAAAAGTTTGGCGTTTTAAACGTAAACTTAAAACTATCTTAAAATAAACTTGTTTTGATCTCAAAATCGTTGACATATTCACAAAAAAAAGATATAATTAAATAGTCGATTTATTGTTGATTATGTAGTGTTTTGTTAAGTGGTATGTGTGAAGGGAGGATATGTCCCGTCGGGGGCATAGTTTTAGATGAAGAAAAATGAAGATAAGCCGGTGGTCATAAAGCTTGACCGAAAAAAAATAAAGCAGTCGGCTAAAGGCAGGGTGAAGCGAAATTATATCGCCTGCATAGCAGTGTGCTTCATAATGGTATTTATTGCAGGAGAATATGGCTCGACCACGCAGAATGTGTCAAGCTATGATAATTCTCACGTTGCTGATCTTAAATATGACGCCGAAGATAAGGAAGAGATCATTGAGGATATGGTTAAAAATGAACTTACGGCAGAGCAGGTCAGTGACAAGTGGCAGATAGATAATCCTGATGCTGTAAAAAAGTGGCTGGACGCTTATAAAAAATACGGAGTTGACGGGCTAAATTCAAAGGAAGTCACGTTCTTTGGTTCATCAAACGACACTTCTAATCTGGAAGCACTGGCAGACGCTTTTTCTTTTAGCCGAAATGCAAAGGAAAAGGCACAGAACTATCTTAATGACAGGCTCAATAATTTTACAGCCTCTGCTTCGGTTTATTTTGACAGTGCAACAAGCTCTAATTCCTATCAGTTTTCATTGCTTACGGCGATAATGAATGTTTTAGGAAAAAAATCCACATGGGATACTATAGTTTCATTCGTGTATTTTATTTTCCAGTTGATGTTCACCATATTCATAGTGAATGTGCTTTGGGTATGTGAGAGAAGATTTTTCCTTGAAAATCACACATACAAGAAAACGAAGATAGGCAGACTAGGCTTTCTTTTCCGTGAGAGAACGCTTCACCCCGCAAGGACTATGTTTGTAACTAGCATATATCAGACCTTATGGGCGTTTACTATAGTGGGATATCCTATAAAACATTATGCCTATTCAATGGTGCCGTTCATATGTGCGGAAAACCCTAACATCAAGACGAGAAAGGCAATAAAGCTTTCTATCGCCATGACTAGGGGATACAAGTGGCAGCTTTTCAAGGTGGATCTTTCTATGATAGGCTGGACACTGCTTTCGAGCATATCGTTCGGTGCGGTGGGAGTATTCTGGTCTAACCCATATACAACTGCGATAGACGCAGAGGTGTATTTACAGCTAAGGCGTGAGGCTATCAAGAACAAGATAGAGGGCTATGAGGAGCTTAATGACAAGCTGCTTGACCTTGACCTTCTGGAAGAGCTTATGGCTGAGGAAGCTGAACAAAAGGGAGAAAATCCTGACATTGTTAGAAGCATACCGATATGCACGATAAAAGTGCCTGAAAATAATGACAATGGGGGCGGTGAATAATGGAGAGAACGCTGACGCTTGACGATCTGCGGGAATTTGAGCAATACCCAGGACTTGCGGTAGACAGAAAGGCGCATTTCAGCCGATTTGCCAACAAGACTATAGTTCACCGTGACTATCACAGAAACTATACACTCATGACGTATATACTGCTGTTTTTCATATTCGCATTTATAGGCTGGATATGGGAAGTGGGCATACACATCGTTGAGGACGGAGTTTTCGTCAATCGAGGAACCATGTTTGGCCCATGGCTTCCTATATATGGCTTTGGCGGTGTGTGCGGTATCATACTGCTGAAGCGGTTCATAGACCACCATGTGGCGACTTTTTTCCTTGTTGTGGGGTTATGCTCGGTGGTCGAATACGTAACGAGCTGGTATCTTGAAACGTTCAAGCACATGAAATATTGGGATTATACGGGATATTTCTGCAACATCAATGGCAGGATATGTCTTGAGGGAGCGTTGATATTTGGCTTTGCAGGCTGTGCAGGAATATACATCATGGCACCGTTTTTTGATGATCTTTTGAAGAAGATACCATTCAAGGCAAGGTTTGCGGCGTGTGTGATACTTGTTGTATTATTCTGTTGTGACGCTGTTTACTCAAAGGCTAATCCTAATCAGGGCAAGGGCATAACTGATTATGCGGCTTACAATCTGCCTTTTCACAGGGTCGTGGTTAGTGAGGAGCTAGGAGTTAGGAGTGAGGAATTATTATTGCTACACTCTGATATTCTCGGATAGGTTTGATATGATTTTTAGAAGGGCGGTTTTTGACCGTCCCTACGGATTTTTTGGGGATAGAAAAGCGGTGCAGAGTTTTCACTCCGACACCGCTTTATCTTTTGTTCTTTATTTAGTGCTTGTGATTTACTCGGTTTGGCTATGCCATTCCTCAGTCCTCACTCCTCATTCCTCATTTAATTAGAGTTTTAATCCAAAGCTTATTGATAATGCCGAATTTACTGCGGACATGGAGCTTACGTCAAGTGTTCCCATTTTCTCCTTTAGCCTTTTCTTGTCCAATGTACGGATCTGTTCCAACAATACCACGGAATCTTTCGCTAGTCCGCAGGTGCCGCCGCCAACTTCTATATGTGTCGGCAGTTTCGCTTTATCAAGGCGGCTCGTTATTGCCGCTGCTATCACTGTGGGTGAATGCTTATTGCCTATGTCATTTTGTACTATCAGCACCGGTCGCATACCGCCTTGCTCTGAGCCTACCACTGGGCTGAGATCTGCATAATATATATCGCCCCTGTGTACAGTCACTTGTAAACACTCCTATTCTATGGGCTTTCGCCTTGATTTGCAGGCTTTTGCTCCTGCTTGTTCCTATTATTGCCTTATTATCGGGGTATTATACCAAAGTATCTATTTTGTTACAAGGTGCAGGGCTGTTTTATTTTATGCGGCAGCAGTGCTTTGGGTGAAAAGTCAGTATTGGTTGACTTTTCACGGTCAAAGTGATATACTTAACATAGTAAATAAAGGCGTAATGCCTTGAAAGGAATGATTCTATGAGCGAAGGCTGCACACATGATTGCGAAAACTGTGCTTCAAAATGCTCTGATAAAAAGAGCTTGAAAGAGGAGCTTAATGCTGCGAGTTCTGTGAAAAAGGTATATGCAGTAATGAGTGGAAAGGGTGGCGTAGGCAAGTCTTTGGTGACAAGTATGCTTGCAGTAACGGCACAAAGACGTGGTTTTAAGACCGCTGTGCTGGACGCTGACATAACAGGCCCGTCTATACCGACAGCGTTTAATATCCACGAGAGAGCTAATACCAATATGTATGGCATTATCCCAGCGGTGAGCAAGACCGGTATCGAGATAATGAGCCTTAATCTGCTTCTTGAAAATGAAACTGACCCTGTTGTATGGCGTGGCCCTGTTATCGCAGGTGCAGTGAAGCAGTTTTGGACAGATGTGGCATGGAACGATTGATACATATACGGCTATTATCGACTATAATAAGGATTCTGACGCATACTATCTGAGAGGATGTATATATTTTGCCAAGAATGATTCAGACAAGGGCTTGAAGGATTTTAAGACGGCGCTCAGTGAGAATAATGATAATTATGAGCTCTATCTTGGCGTTTATGAGACCTTGTCAAAGTATGGCATGAATGACCAGGGAAAGGAATACCTGGATAATGCCTTAAAGCTTAAGGCAAAAACTGCTGATGACTATATGCAGAGAGGCCGTATATACACCATGCTCGGAGATTATGATTCAGCAATAAAGAGTCTGAAAAAGGCTGTTGATGAGAAGCTTGTCAAGGCAAACTACTATATGGGTGAGGTATATCAGAAGCAGGGCGACAATGACAGCTCGCAGAAGTATTTTAAGAAATACCTGGACAGCGGTGAGGCAGATTCGTATGAGCTGATGAATATGGGACAGGCGCA
>ERZ773208.3253-NODE-3253-length-10045-cov-4.254454_pt1 | contig 10045 bp, 11 predicted proteins | sample MGYA00581006_ERZ773208 | MGnify/ENA primary metagenome ERZ773208 (study PRJEB29015, sample SAMEA2737793) | human gut metagenome | biome: human gut; feature: human-associated habitat; material: faeces | place: China | collected 2012 ...
TGGCGGTAAGCCCTGCAAGGCTCTCCAGATTGAATTTTTCAAGCCTTGCGGCAAGCGTGATTTGAATACTCTTTAAGGTCTTTGCCGAGCCAGAGTGATAATCCCTATAATACTTGAGAGCGATATGCTCTGGGTTTACCATTTCCAAACGGTCAAACAGTTCGTCCAGAGGACTTACATAGCTGTCGTCGTCCTCACGGACTTCACCTGCACGAAGCAGCTCCATAACCATAGGGAAATTCTGCTCGTCGGGCGGAGCTTCGTATTTGAGATAAAACACCAACGCAAGAAGCAGCATACTTGCCGCCGTATCCCAGAACGGGTCTTGCGACTGTGAGCCTTTTGGCGTAGTTGCCTTAAACAGATTCGTTACCAAACGCTGCACATCGTTGTCGTTGCGCAGATACACAAAGGGATTGTAACAATGGCTGCGGTGCATATTGATTAGGTCAAGGACACGCACCTCATAGCCTTTGCGCTCCAACAGACCGCCGATGTCACGGACGATTTCACCCTTTGGGTCAAGCACCACAAAAGAGGTGTTGCATTGCATAGCGTTGGGCTTGCAAAAGAAGCGTGTTTTGCCTGCACCAGAGCCGCCGCAGACTAAGATATTGAGATTTCGGCGATGCTTTTTCCCGTCAAGACCAATGCGGACATTCTGGGTCAGCAGCTTGTTCTCGGACAGGTCTTTATCCCGATACTTTTTGTTCAGCGCATCGGCGTTGCCCCATTTTGCAGAGCCGTGTTCCTCACGCCTGCGGTAGTTCCTTCGTGTGGAGAAGTAAATACCGATAGCCATACCGTATGCGGCTAAAAAAATAAGGACAGTCTTTACGCTGTCCTCACATACGGTTATGGCAAAGGGACTTCCCATAGCATCGGTCACTCCTCGGATGATTTCTACAATGCCGCCGCCCACATAAGGGGCGGTCAGCAGAGCAAGCCACACGACAGGAACGACGCCGCAGGCGGAAAGGATTAGGCTCGTCTTTTTGTCGTTATCGTTCCTCATTACACCTGCAATGCACGACCTTAACCTTTTTTGTCGGAGCGTGTGCCACCTTACTTATCAGCTCGTCAACAGGCTCGGTGGGGCGTTCCTCCTGTAACTGCCTTGTACGCAGGGTGTTTAAGGCGTTGATGACGATATTCTTATCGTACTTATCAAGTGCGATATGGTATCGTTCCTCTCTCATAGTCTGCACCTCCGATTAGCGTTCCTGCTCTTTGTTCTTTGCAGGCTTGTTCTTCTCCATACTCTTATACATATCGCTCTGGATTTCGCCCAGAACATCACGCATCGTGCCAAGCTCTCCCTTGAACGCCTGCGTATCCATTTCCGCATACTCACTGGGAAGTCTGGAAAAGTCAAAACCTTTGGTATCCACGCCGTAACGAGAGCTTACCATATAGGCAACGCAGAAAGATTTGAAGTCGGAAGCATCACGGCTCTCGTTGTACTTAAAGTCATAGACCGCCGCCGACACTTCTTTTGCCATACTCACGAACAGCACTTCCTCGGAAAGCCCTTTCTTGACAAAAATGGTCTGCTGAGAGCTGTCATAATAGGCAGGCAGTTCAAGCTCACCGACGGGTACACAGGGTACAGGGCTTGCATCAATCAGAGCCGACACAAGCTCACGCATGGATTTCGGCTCCTGTTCCTGCTGCCTGTCTTTTGCCGAGGTTTCGGAAATATCATAAACCACTTTGGCATTGTAAGAGACGCCCTTTGTCCCGTCCTCACGGGTGTATTCCTTGCTCGGCTCAAGGATAATGATTTTCTGTGCGTCCTTGTTCACATAGACACGGTTCGCTTTCCATTTGCTGTACTCTTTAAGCTGCGTTGCTTCGGGTATCTGTGCTGACACCAGAATAGCGTTAGCCACGGAGTAGCGGTCAAAGCTACCCTGCACATTAAGATACTGACGGAAGCTGTCGCCGCTTGCCATCATTTCAGAGCAGGTATTGTCAATCAGCTCATAGGCTTCTTTCCGCTGTGCCTGCTTTGCGGCAGCCCATTCCTCTTTATCAAAAGGTCTGTTGCCACCGCCAAATACATCGTAAATACTCATAGCTGTTTACCTCGTTTCTTTGGATTTTGGTTTCTTTTTCTTTCTCTGGGGCTGTTTATGCTCCGTTTTCCCGTTAGCACTTTTCGCCCTGTCGGAAGCTCCGCTTTTGTCCAGGACGGAAGTGTTAATCTCTGCTTTCTGCTCCTTGCGGCTCTCCTTGATTTTCCGCAGTTCCTCTCTGACAGAAGGTTTCTCCTTAGTCATAGTAGCCCCCTCTGCGGACTTCTTTGGCTGCTCTAAGGTAGGCTCGGACTGAGGGGATTTTTCTGTCTTTGCCACCGAGGGGTTTGGGGCGTTTTCCTCCTTCTGGACAGGCTTGCCCATAAGCTCGTCAAGCAGCTTGTCTTTCTCCGCCTTTTCCTGCACACCAATATCTGGCTCTGGCTGACCGTCCTTTGCATCTTTGGATTTCTCGGCTTCCGTCACAATAGAAGCGGTATCCACCGAAGCAAGATTAAAGCGTTCCACGATACGGCTGATTTTCGATGCGTCCTCGGCACGGGCGATGACATCGACCTCTGCATTGGGGTCTTTGTTATTCCTGTCCGTGAGGACACAGTAAAGCACACCGTATTTTTTCGCTTCCTGCGTGAACTTCTTTAAGTCGCCGTTTTTGACGGTAAAGACTTTCAGCTCCTTACCAGAACGGAGCATACTCGTCAGCCTTGCTTTGCCTTTGGTTTTCTTTTCTTCTTTGAGAATGGAATACAACAGGATAGCGATGTTCTTCGCACCTGCACCTGTAATTTTGGCAGCGACCTCAAAGCCCTCCAAGCTCATTCGGACGATTTGTTCTGCCGCTTCGCCGCCTGTGTTCATTCTTCATCAGCTCCTTTCTTTGCTGTTCGTGTTCGTCTGCCCGTATCGTCTGCAATTTTTCCTTGAGGGTATCACTACGGGCGGCGATGCCCTCGCACAGTCTGACCTCCTTTCGGATAATTTTCAGCCGCCCCGAAATATCGGAAAGCTCTGCCTTGACCGCTTCCTTTTCTTCGCCGCTTGTCCTGCGGGATTTGGAGTAAAGCTCCTTTCGCTTCTGAAGCAGGGCAGACATCTCCGTTTCCAGAGAGCCTTTATATGAACAAAGCTGCTCCGCCGTATCAATGTGATTGCGGCAAAGCAACCTTGTTTCCAGTGTGATGGCTTCCATCTTCATAAGGTCGTCCTTTAGGAGATAATGAAGCCGTGCATAATTTTGTTTTCTGCCTTTTGGCAGGATACCGAGCTTGTAGCAGTAATGGAGATACAGCCCACGCAAGCCGCCGATTTTCTTGGCATTCTTCAATGAGTCTTTGACCCGATAGACCTTGACCTGCGGCTGTGGCTCTGAGGAGCTCTGGAATTTGACCGCATAGGAATTTTCGCTGATACGCTCCATAATCCTGTCATTGGTGTATTCCTCTCCGAGCTTATAAAGCCGCTTGGGTCTTTGCCAGCCCTTGCCGATAATCGTCCAATACTTGCGGTCGGGGTCAAAGTTTATGCGGTAGCCCATTTCTGCCAACTGGCGGTCAAAGTCTTTCAGCGTAAATGATTTGCTGATAGCTTCATCCACCGCTTGTCTGGCAACATTATCCCTCGTGGGTCGCCCCTGCTTTTCGGCTTGGTAAAGGGCGTAGGGCTTTTTCTTGCCGCTTGGATGTTCGATGACAGACAAGGCATACTCACGGCAAAGCTCATCGGAACGCTGACGGAGCAGCCGCAGATTTGCTTTGTTGTCGTGGTAGTGCATACCGTCCGCAAAAGAAACAGAGTTCACGACAAAGTGATTATGCAGGCAGTCGGTATTTAGGTGGGTGGCAACGATGACTTGAAATCTGTCGCCCCACATTCGCTCGGCAAGTTTAACGCCGACCTCGTGAGCCTGCTCTGGCGTAACCTCACCGTGCTTGAAGCTCTGGAAGCCGTGATAGCAGACAATCTCACTCGTGTCGCTCCATCCCGCTTTGGTAATCATCATTTCATCTCTGGCGGTGGTCGGGTCACAATTTACACCTGTGACAAAGAAACGCTGCTCGGTCTTATCCTTATTAGTAGCGTACTCCATTACATCGACCATCGCCTGCAGGTCGTCTTCGGTGTATTTGGGGTTGGCGGTCTTTTCGGGATTTTCGGCATAGTCGATTGGATGGTCGAGCCTGCCACGCACATCCCATATCTCGCAGACCGCCATTACGATGACCTGCGTGGAAGCAGATACCTTTTGCGAATGTCAATCTGAAACTCGTGCCATTTCCTTGCTTCCTCACGGAGCATCGGGGTATCCACAAAACCGAGGGCGTTTGCCTTGACCGCAAGCTGATTGATACGGTTTCCAATGGCGGATAGTTCACGCATCATTTTATAGAACTCTGGGTCGGGCTTTTCGCAGAGCTGATAGCCCCTTACCATTTCTCTTAAAAAGGCTTCTTTTGAGCGACCCGATTTCCGCACAAGCTCATTAAGGTGTTCGGCTTCCTCCTCAGTCAGACGGAAAAGTATCTGCACATTTCTTTTTCGCATTGTCCACTTCCTTTCTCTCGGAAAGTCTGTTTATCTGCAAGCAGCACATACACGCAATGCCGAACAGACCGCCGAGCATTGTGCCGATAATGAAAAATAAGAACTCACTCATTCTTGAACTCCTTTCTGTTCTCACGGGGTATTAGGGGGTGCGGGTCGCCAGTGGCGACCTCTGCCGCAAGGCAGAAGCACTGACCGAGTCGGCAGACGAGAAGCCCCCTAACAAGCGAATTTGGCTAACCAAATTCAGTGCTTGGTAAGACATCTCATTCTTCGCAGTCGTCCTCATACATACACTCACCGCACACAGGGCAGAAGTACGGGCAGTCCGAACAATCTTCATTTTCCTGTAGTGTATTCTCGCCCGCACCGTCAAGACCGTCCTCTCTCTGCTCGGTAATATCGGCTTCACCGCAGACAAAATCATCATCGGTAAAGTTGATAAGGTCGGTATCGAACAGGATAATTTTTGTCTTTTCCTTTGCCTGTTCGGGGCTTTCCGCATAGACGCAAACGGTCTTTCGGTAATGGGCAGTAAGGGTTACATCATACTTTTTCAATGGTTCATTCCTCGCTTTCAGCATTAAATTTTGATTTGGTTTCGGTGTCTTTCTGGGGAAAAACTGCTATACAATCAACGGGCATCACTCCTTTCACGCTTGGGCATAGGTCTTGCAATTTTCAGATAGGACAACAAAAAATCGTTGAAGTCCTTGCCGACAGGCGGTGGATCATCAACGATTTTGTAGTCTTTCTGCAACAGTTCTTTCAAAGTAGCGGTACAAAGCCTGCCTACCTTATCATTATCCAGATGCAGAACTATGGTCTTAATTTGTGGATTGGCACTCAAAAAAGTTGTGAGAGCTATGGGGATTTTGCTGTCCTTCATCTCTTTCTTTGGCTGATACACGCCCGATAAAGAGAGCAAACTTTCCGATTTGTAGTCCTTGCCCTCGCATTTCAGATAAGTGGCATAGGACAGTAAATCAATGGCGGCTTCAAATAAATGCACGGTATCCGCAGGCTTCTTTGCCAGAAGTCGGAACGAATACCGCTTGTCGCTGCCCGATGCGTCCTGCTTGAAAGTGCTGCCGAGAGTGCCTCGCAGGGCGGCATATTTCGGTGTTCCGCTTTCGTCTTTGCCGATAAAAACAGCATTGTGATAATCGGCACTTTCATAAAGCGTGCCATCTGAGATACACTCCTGTATGAGCTGATAGTCAATACCACGCCCGAAAAGATACTGTATCACTCTGTTACAATCCTTATTTTTGGGCGGCAGGAGCAGAACTTTCGGCTCATCTTTCTTGGGAGTAGGGGGTGGCTTCCAGTCCGCCATAGTCTGTCCCGTGAGAATTTCCACGGCTTCCACAAAGTCATATTCCTTGACTTTGATAAGATAATCGAGGGCAGAATAGCCGCCGAAACCTCTCGACCACCAATACCATTTACCGTTGGAAATCTTTAAGCTGTCGTGTTCTGCGGTACAGTACACATTGCTTGTGCCTTTGACCTTAACAAGATTGCTCGGCTCAAACTCCCGCAGATAGGATAACAAGTCAATCTGGCGTACCCGTTCAAGCACATCTAGGTCAATCTGCACATAGGGTCGGTTAGTTTTCAATGGGTAAAATCACCTCCAGAAATAGAAAAAGCCGAGGGCTTTCGTTAAATGAAAATCTCTCGGCTATGTAAAAATTATGCTCCCCAAAAAACGGTATCTGGTAGATATGTAATTCTTGTATCTGAAAAGTGTTCTTCCATTTCTTTTCTCGCCTTATCACTATGATAATAATAAACAATCTTTGTGATTGACCGATTGTTTATAATTGCATTCCAGAGATGCTCATCATTAAAAGGAGAAATTCCTAATAAATAGATTTCATCTTGAATACCTTTAAATTTCTTCATAGGATATATGTGCATTTTTAAATTAGGATTATTTATTACTGCGTTAATTACACCAAACGCTAATTGTTCTCCTTCATTTGAAGAATTTTTTAGTCTTTCTATCTTCTTCAAATCTTGAATACTCATTCCTTCTCCATACATCTTTAGAATATTCTGTACGCCAAATTGCCCATTGTCCATAATGTCCATCATCTGTTCTTTATATGTCCCTGAAAATCCCATCAGACCATTGCAATATATATGTCTTGTGCTGTCCTCAACAGGATTTTTTGCTCCTTTTTGTTGATAATACGCTCCTATTGGAGTGTCTGGGTCATATTGGTCAAGCAATGTTTCAAAATTACCATGAAGATAGTTTATATCCCTTTCAGATATCACCTCAACCGTTTTATCGTAATTTACTGTATAAATATCATCGTACTCATCAAATTTTCCTTTTAAATATACTCTATATGCAGGTAATACCATATCTACAATTTTTTGTATTTTCCCCTCATTATATATCGCATCGAGGAACTGCCAACAAAATCCATCATGCGTATTTTTAATCATACTCTCGTCATCATTATACCGAATATGGAACAACCGCAAAATTACGAAATAATCTTCCATGCCAACTTCGTCAATTTTCACAGATATTGAGTATCTGTCCTGTAACATCGAAATTAGCTTTTTATCCTCTTCTTTCGTACAATACCTATCATATTGACCCTTTAATATTTTCTTTAGTTCCCCATACATTCCAGTCAAAAGGTCAGCAAGTTCATCGTTGCTAACAGTATTATTATAAAGCATCGTTGCATAATCTTTTGTTTTTACATTTTTCATGAACCTGTTAATAATTGCATTATTAAGATAATCGATTCCACCTAATTCTATATTAAATCCATTTCCTACTAAAATAGTTTTCATCTCGACCGCTCCTTTGATTTTTGATAATTATATCATTTCTACGTAAATTTTTCCACCTCTGTAGTATGTAAAAGACGGTATCAACTCCACCCCAACGTCACTTTACTCAGTTACAAACACTGGTTATTTTACATATTCAATCCTGCATTCCCTTAAAAACAAAATGAGCCAAGGGATTTTCCGTTAAGAAAACCTCTCGGCTATGTAAATTTTGTTACACCACTTTTCGCAATCTATTCATACTGTCGAGTATCAGTTTGCATTAAATATAAAAATAAATTTATAAATTCTGGATATTTATCTTTATCTTGCTCAAACCAATCACTAAACTTTTGGAATGCTTTTGCTGTATCAAAAACATCCTTTGAAGTAGGCAATCCCACAACTAATAGTCCGCTGGAAACTATCGCTTTTGAATATTCCTGCCCTTTTTCATATTTTGCATTTTGTTTATATAATTCATCTAAGTTATTAACCAAGACATTTATTGACCGTAATTTCCCATTATAATATTCCTTATCTATTACCCCGTTCTTTAGTGATTCTTTAAGAAAATCAATTGCTTTATTATTTTCTCCATTTTTTGCATAGGCTAAAGAAAGTCTATCAACAATATCCATATTCATATAATGTTTAGACACATTTTCTAATATATATATTCGGTGTTTTAATGGTAACATACTAAATATTGTAAAAATATTCTCACTTCCAAATTTATGTTCTCGCTCAAGAAAATATTTCACAAAAATATCTTCTACAATATGTATCTCCTTATCGATAATTATTTGCAGGTCAGCATCTTTAACTGTTCCATTGAAATGTGACCCGTCCCCTCCAATCCTAAAAATTTCTTGTATGTTATTCGCAATTTGAACATCATAATTTTCTTGTAAAATTTTTATTTTCCGTCCCCAATTTATTCCTTCATATATCTCATTAGGTTTAAGATTTGCAACAATTTTATCTTTCAAAATCAAATCTACTATACCCTCTGTATATTGCCTTACATTATTCGCACGAATTTTTGTTCTTTGATTATTATCCATAAAAACTTCAAATACTTCTATGAAATTTTTATTTATGGGCATCAGTATTTCATTGTTTTCCATTTTAGTTATCTTTATCCTCCCACTATTGAATACATTTCCAACTTATTCATTATACTATATTTGCATAGGCTTTTCTACCTTTCATATGTAAAAGCGGCATCAGCTCCACGCCAATGCCGCCGTTCTCGGTTATAGTATTCCTGCCTTTTTGAGATACCCAACGCTGTCATAGCACCCTCTGAAATAGATTGCTTCCTGCTGCATATCGCTGAGCCTGTTCCGAAGCTCCAAAACTTCTATCAAAGCCTTACACTCCTGCTCAGATAAATCGCTCGGCTTTTCCGTATCCAGAGCCTCCATCACTTTTGGATACTCCTTGTAGAGTTCCTCTATCCTTTCCTCTATGGAACGGTATTCTGGATTTTCTTTAGGCAGCTTTGCGATAATGGAGCTTAGATATTCCGCAAAAATGTTGCTATGCACATCAACAAAGGTTTCAAATCTGAAATTATCAAGCACACCTTTCACCTCCGACATTTACTAATTTACACCTATTATACTTCCCAGAAATCAGCAATACAAATATGCAAACCGCATTATCTCTCCCGACTTGCACATTTTCTTTCGGGCTGTTCTTCTGTCTGCTCTGGCTCAGTATCCATAACGGAAGTATCTTTTTCATTTAGATTCAGCTCAATGTTAAGAGCGTTCAGCCGTTCCGCTTTTTCTTTCAGCTCATCTTCAAAGGCAAAAGGCTTCTTGATTTCCTCCTTTGCGATTTCAAGCTGTGCGATAGTTTCCGCCTTTTTGGTCTTAGCTGCTTCCAGTCTGACGGGGAACTTTGACAGCTCGTTTTCAATTCGGGTCAGATTTCCGAGGGCATCAGCACCTAAATCCACCTTATGCTTTGCCTTTCCGCAGAGGTTCATACAGTAATGGGCATTGACAGTATCATAATAAATCTCCATTCGGAAACCTCGGTAGCTGCCGATTTCGGTAGGTGCGGACAGCGGATATTCCTTACAGATTGCAAGGAGCATTTCGCCTGCGGCTGCCTTTTCGGTGTAGGTCACACCTTTTAGGGTCATCGGGCAGAACTTATCCTCGCCCTGTGGCTTGTGCTGTTCGGCAAGAGCCGCATCGCTTTCATAGCCTGCAATGCGTTCCTCATACTCCTTAATAGTCTGGGGATAGTATTTCAGCACCCTGTCCTCAAGGTCGTAATGCTCGGAAAGATAACTCTGCTTTAACACTCGGAGCTTGGAAACCTGTATATCCAAATCCATCTTTTCCTTAAAACGGGCATCACCTGTGGCAAGCATTTTAACCTCCGCAAAGGACAGGGCAACCTCGTCCACATCTTCGGCAGAACGGACAGGGCTTTTGCTCGTCATTATCTGGCTGATAAATTTCTGCTTGCTCTCCACCAACTGATAGAGGTAAGCATCAAAAGTCTGCTCGGTCACATAGCGGTAAACCTCCACCTCTGGGAACATATTGCCCTGCCGTTCAATACGCCCCTGCCTTTGTTCAAGGTCAGTCGGTCATTTTTTGCGGACAGTTCATACATGCTATCCTTTTCTGTTCTCTGCT
>ERZ773208.3254-NODE-3254-length-10045-cov-2.799800_pt1 | contig 10045 bp, 8 predicted proteins | sample MGYA00581006_ERZ773208 | MGnify/ENA primary metagenome ERZ773208 (study PRJEB29015, sample SAMEA2737793) | human gut metagenome | biome: human gut; feature: human-associated habitat; material: faeces | place: China | collected 2012 ...
CCTGTAGGGGAGCTGGCTCGGCGTAAACCGAGACTGAGGGGTTGTTTCGCTAACGCTCAAAGTAATAAGTAAAAGTGAATAGTGAAAAAGTGTGCGGTAGGGGTGAATATCATCTGCACGCAAAGTGAATAGTGAAAAGATGCTCGATATGGGCAGATACTATCCGCCCGCGAAATCTGCACGAAGTTTTTTTGATGCGCAACTTGTAGGGTGCGGCGACTCGACGCACCGCTGCCGCGCAAGCGGCACGAAATTTTCGCAAAAGTTTATTTTACAGACCGTAGGGGCGAACTTTGTTCGCCTGCTTTTAAAATCTATAGTAGTGACAAGTAACTAAATGATCGCTTTACTTACATCATCTCCCAAAAACACCGTGACGCTCACGCGTCAAAGGGTCGTCGAGGTCGCCGACCCCTACAACTCACCTCCTCCTGAAATTTCGCGCCGCAGTACTAAGCTCGCGGCTCTCAATCAGTTGCTCGGCACATTCGCCCGTAAACTCGCTTCGCTCAAACAATACGGGCTCGTGCGTCTTGCTTCGCAAGCCGTCCCCTCGCCCAACTCAGCTGGTTTCTACCACTGCGGCGCGACTATTGAAAGTTTGATTATAAAAATTAGCTGAGTTACATGCTTTTACTTTGCTATGGTTCAAGTGATTGACAAATCCCAATTGCCAATCACACACTATAACACAAAACAACGCTGCCCATGTATTTCAATGGACAGCGTTCTTTTATTTGAGAATTCTGCAAATCGGGAATCCGATTTGATATGGACTTTACACTCCCGAATAAGCGGAGAAGCCGCCGTCGACGGGGAGAATAACGCCGGTTATGAAGCCGGACTGGCTCTCGTCGCAGAGGAACAGCAGAGCACCCGTCAGATCCTCGGGCACGCCGAAGCGACGCAGGGGAGTGTGGGTGATTATCTTGTTCGAGCGCGCGGTAAGCGAGCCGTCCTCGTTGAAGAGTAGAGTCTTGTTCTGGTTCGTCGAGAAGAAGCCGGGAGCTATCGCGTTGACTCTGATGCCGACATCGGCAAAATGAACCGCCATGAACTGGGTGAAGTTCGAAACAGCCGCCTTCGCCGCAGAATATGCGGGGATTCTCGTGAGCGGTCTGTAGGCGTTCATGGAGGAGATGTTGAGAATCGTCGCGTTCTCCTTGCCTATCATGTCCTTTGCAAAGCACTGCGTGGTGAGCAGCGTGCCGAGGAAGTTAAGATTGAAAACAAACTCAATGCCCTTGGGGTCGAGGTCGAAGAAAGTCTTGACTCCCTCTGCCTTGTGGGCTATGTCCTCGAGCTCGAGCGTGTCTTTGGTCGTCGTGCCGAGCGGAGAGTTGCCGCCCGCGCCGTTGACGAGGATATCACATGAGCCGAGCGCTGCGTTTATCTTCTCGCGCGCCGCCTCAAGGCTCTCGCTCTCGAGCACGTTGCAGCCGACTGCAAGAGCTTCGCCGCCCGCTGCTTTAATCTCGTCCGCGACCTTCTGAGCCGCCTCTTCGCGCAGGTCGAGTATCGCGACCTTTACTCCCTGAGCCGCAAGATCCTTTGCAAATCCGCTGCAGAGAACTCCGCCGCCGCCGGTTATGACCGCAACGCGGCCTTTAAGATTTTCGTGTACCATGGTTATCTTCCTTCCCTTTCGGACTTTGAAACAGCTTCCCAGAGTCCGTTTATATATGCCGCTCCGAGCGCACGGTCGTACAGACCGTAGCCGGGACGGGCTTTTTCGCCCCACAGCATTCTGCCGTGATCTGGGCGGATATAGCCGTCAAATCCGCTTTCATAGAGAGCCTTGACTATCTCGTACATGTCGAGTGAGCCGTCCGAGGACAGGTGGGAGGTCTCGTTGAACCAGCCGTCGCGTCTGAGGATGTTTCTCAGATGCGCGAAATATATCCTGTCGCCGAATTTCCTTATCATCGCAGGCAGGTCGTTGTCTTTCGACGCGCCGAGCGAGCCGGTGCAGAAGGTGATGCCGTTTATGTCGCTGTCAACGAGCGAGAGCAGGCGTTCGAGATCTGCGGTGTTCTTGATTATCCTCGGCAGACCGAAGATGCCCCATGGCGGATCGTCCGGATGAATAGCCATTTTGATTCCGCAGTCCTCACAGACGGGAGCTATGCGGCGCAGGAAGTGGCGGAGATTCTCAACGAGATCGTCCTCGGTCACGCCCTTGTACTTTTGGAACAGCTCCTTTATCTCGCCCATGCGCTCGGTTTCCCAGCCGGGCATCGCGTAGCCGTTCGAGTTCTCGTCGATCTCGCGGAACATATCCTCGGGGCTCTTGCCCTCGATCTGCGCGCCGTTATATGACAGGCAGGTCGCGCCGTTGCCCATATCCATGGCGAGGTCGGTGCGCGTCCAGTCGAAAACGGGCATGAAGTTGTAGCATATCACCCTGACGCCCGCCTTACCGAGATTGCGGATGGATTCGATATAGTTGTCGATATATTTGTCTGCATTTTCGTTGCCGAGCTTGATATCCTCATGGACATTGACGCTCTCGATGCACTCCATCGTAAGGCCTGCCGCCTCGATCTCGTGCTTCATGTCCATGACCATATCGAGCGGCCATACTTCGCCTGCGGGCAGGGTGTGCAGCGCGGGGACAATGCCCTTGACGCCGGGGATCTGCCTTATCTGTTCGAGCGATACCGTGTCCTTGGTGTCGCCGAACCAGCGAAAAGTCATCTGCATTTCAATCTTCCCTTTCTTTTTTATAACTCTATGCGTTCGCCTGTTTCAGCGCTCTTGTACACGGCGAGCAGGAGCTCGACCGCTTTGCCGCCCTCGTCTGAATCTATTGCAAACGGGCGGTTATTTCTGACCGCGTCGTAGAAATCGCGTATCAGCGCGCTGTGTCCGCTGCCCCAGCAGAGCTTGCCGTGGTTGTCGAACTTGTCCGCAGCGAGCACCGGGGTGAGCTTGCCGTCATTTAATTCAAACACGCTGTCGCCCTCGATGCGTACCGAACGGTCGGCGAAGTTTGCTTCGAGCATTATTGGCGAGGTGACGGCGTTTGCGGTTGTTGCGAAGAACACTCCGCGAAAGCCCTGCGAAAATTCGGCAAATACGCTCACCGTGTCCTCAACTTCTATTATGCCCTTGAGATGGTCGTTTGAAGCATGTGCGGTCACGGCTTTTACATTTCCGCCGAGCATATTCATCAGATCGAGCGTGTGCAGAGCCTGATTTATCAGCACTCCGCCGCCCTCGGTCGCTTTTTTGCCGCGCCAGTCGCCGCTCGCGTAATAGTCCGCGTCGCGCTTCCAGGTGACAAAAGCCCTCATGCCGATAAGCTCGCCGTATGTTTTTGAATCAATGATATTTTTGAGATACTGCACCGAGCGGTTATATCTGTTCTGAAAACAGACTCCGAACTGTCGCCCCGTCCTGCGCTGACATTCGCGCAGTTCTTTGAGCTGGCTCTCCGTCATGGCGCACGGCTTCTCGCACAGCACATCGACTCCGCGCTCCATCGCGTAGACCGCCATCGGAACATGGAGATAGTGCGGGGTGCAGATATGTAAAACATCCGGCTTCTCGCCCGCGAGCATATCTTCAAGGCTCGTATATGCCTTCGCGCCGCACTGCTTTGCCGCCGCTTCGGCGCACTCGGGAATGCAGTCCGCAACGCTGATTATCCGTGCGTACGGTATATCGCGGACGGCTCCGATGTGGGTGCGGCTTATTCCGCCGCAGCCCACGATAGATATCTTCATATTCTACCTCTGTTTTCTTTCGATTATGAGCCGTAGGTCGAGGACATATCCTCAACGACAACTTCCTTCACGGGCTCTTTCTTGCCGGAAGACGAGGCAATTTTCTTCTGGAGTTCGGCATAGAACAGGTCCTCGTCTATCGGGAGGGTAACTTTCTTGCCGAGCCATGAGGACAGGTGCGCCGCGTTCGAGATAGTCAGACCGTTGATGCCCTCTTCGCCGCGCGCGATGAGCGGAGTGCCATGCAGGATATGCGCCGCAAATGCGTTTGTGACTGCGACATGCTGCTCGGTGTCCGTGTCGACGTAGTCGATATCCTCCCAGTGACCGTTGGGCTTCGCGAAGCCCTCTTCAGCTGTTTTGCTGAACTCGGTCATGGACTGGTCGAGGACATAGGCTCTTATCCTGTCGTTCTCGCAGACTATCTTTGCGCGGTCGAGCGTTATTTCAAGTCTGTTCGTGCCGGGTGCGTCGCCGGTGGTCGTGATGAATACGCCGGTCGCACCGTTGGGATATTCGGCGTATATAGTCACATCGTCTTCAACTTCAATATTGTGCCACTTGCCGATGGAGCACTGCGCCTGAATGGATGCGGGCATGCCGGTTATCCACTGCCACAGGTCGAGCTGATGCGGGCACTGGTTGAGCAGGACGCCGCCGCCCTCGCCGCTCCAGGTTGCGCGCCATCCGCCGGAATTATAATATGCCTGCGTGCGGTACCAGTCGGTGATGAGCCAGTTGAAGCGGTGCAGCTCGCCGTATTCGCCGCTCTGCACGACTTCACGCAGCTTGATATACATGGGATTTGTCCTCTGATTGAACATCAGCGCGAACACTTTGTCGCTCTTTGAGGCGACTTCGTTCATCTCGCGAACCTGCTTTGTATAGACGCCTGCGGGCTTTTCGCTGAGCACATGGACGCCATGAGTCAGACCGTATTCGACTATCGGCGGGTGAGAATAGTGCGGCGTTGCGACTATAACAGCGTCGACCTCGCCCGAGTCAATGAGAGCCTCGGCGGAGTCGAAATATTTTATCTCGCAGCTTCTGTCATGGCATTTCTTCTCGGCACGCTCAAGCTTTGCGGGATCGATATCGGCTATCGCGGTGAGAACCATCTCGGGGATGAGTCCGTCGAGATAATAGCCGAGGTGAGCGGAACCCATGTTGCCAACGCCGATTATGCCGTAGCGCAGGGTCTTGACTCTTGCGACAACTTCCTTTATGCCGTTTACTGCGGCGGCAAAAGAAGCGTTATTGTCGGGATAAGTGAACTTATCCATCTTTATTGAAAGGCTGTCGTCGCGCTCAATGGTCTTGAGTGCATCAAACACCTTGAGGTGCGGCTCGACGGAGAGGAATCTCTCGCCCTCTTTTTTGTTGAAGCGGCGGATGAGCTCATTAAAATGAGCGTCACCATGACCTGCGGGGACAACTGTCTCCTCGGCGCCTATCGCGTCTTTTACATGCATATAGGTGATGTAGGGCTCGAGCAGCTCATATGCGGGGAGAATGTCAACGCCGTTGAGAATATAGTTCGCGGGGTCGAAAATTCCGCCGATGACATCGCCGAGCTCCTTGTGGAGATCGAGGCATCTCTCGGGGATATCGCCGTAAATACCACGCTCGTTCTCGTGGCAGCAGAGGACTCCGCGCTCCTTTGAATATTCAGCCATGGCTCTGACTCTGCGCATGACCTCCGGGCGGTACTCTTCGTAGCTCTCGCCCTTTGTGAAATAGAAGCTGAACAGGCGGATATACTTCGCTTCGAGTATCTTCGCCACTTCAACTGTGTTCTTGAAGCCCTCGAAATGGGGCTCAAAATCGTCGGTTATCTCGATCTTTCCATAGTAAGAGCCTATGGAAGAGACCTTCATGCCGTTTGCGTCAAGCTTTTCCTTGAGTGCTTTTGCCTCGTCAACGGTGAACTCGGAGATGTTCTTGCCGTCAACGCCGCGCAGTTCCATGTGTGTCACGCCGTTTGCCTTGCAGGCGGCTATCTGGCCGTCGATGCTGTCGGCGGCTTCGTCGGAAAAGGCGGAGTAGAGAAATCTTGCCATCTTTGCACGACCTTTCTTGTTGTGCCCTATAAAAAGTAGCACTTGATTTACAGTCTTATTTTATACATTATTTACTCCCATTTCAAGCCCGAAGAAGTAGGATTTACAAATATTTAACCGTTAAATAAAGAACAAACAGCCGACAGCGAAACATATGGCCGTCGGCTGTTGCAATTTTCTCTTATGAGCGTTTGCGCCGCCTTGAAACAACTACGGCGGGCAGGGCAAACAGGAGCGGGATAACCGCCGCAAATGAGGCCGAACCGGTCTGCGGGGTCAGAGGCTTGCCGGCGCTTTCGGAGCCGCTTTCGGACTGAGTCGGGCGCGCCTGAGTGCCGAGGGGAGTGAGCGTTTTCGCGTTCACATCGTTTTGCAAAAACTGCGGATATTTTTCGTTTGACCACACATCGGGCTGAGACTCTGAATAGAAGAACCAGTTGTACATCTCCTTGTGTCCGTCGTGTATCTTGCAGTGGAGCATATCCTTTATGAACCAGGTGTTCTCGGGCAGGAGGCAGGTCGATGCGTCTATCACGCCGTCCTTCGAGAGGTGGTCGTGAACGCCCGCCTCATTCTTCTGAACATAGCCGTCTGGGAGAGTTGAATTGAGATCGGCAACAGTCGCGCCGACGGAGGCGTATTTCGTGTCAACCGTCGCGTCGCTGTTTGACATATAGGACTCGACGAGCGGCGTGCGCTGCTTGTTGTAGCCCACGACTATCATTATTTTCACGCCGTTGTTCTTAGCTCTGTTCAGTATCTCGCCCGCCTTGCACTGGACATTGTAGTGATACTCGTCGAGGCGGGAGATGAGCTTCTTTGATGTGTTCTCGTTGAAAGTCATTTTCTTCGCCTGCTCGTATTCGTCGTCGGTCACGAAGCTCCATATTCCGGGCATCGAGCCGAACACCGGGTACATGAGCTCTTCAAACACCCTGTCCGTCAGATTTTCGAGCAGCTTATCCGCAACGCCGACGAGGGCTTTGAAAACACCCGCGTAATTTAACATATCAAGCACTATGCAGAGCAAATCGGATTGCCACTGCTCATCGGTCGGCAGCTGCGAGGCGTAACGGACGAGGGCGTCCGGGTCGATAGTGATTTTCTTTGTGAACAGGTCGCCCGCCACCTGCGTGCCGAGAATCGGGCAGCACTGGAAGATGCACGCGTCGATGCCGTCGGTGCCGTATTTGTAGAAATACGCCATGGTCATAACGCCGCCCATGGACGAGGCGCGAAGAAGCACGGTGTCATGTCCGGTCAGCTTCTTTACGCAGGCGATGTATTCGTGCAGCTTGTCCGCGACCGTGAGCGGGTCCTCACGGAAATCGTAGGCGAAATAGTAGCTCTTGTCAACGCCGTGGTCGGGGTTGTCGGGCAGCTTGGCGTCCGAGGTCACACGGTCTGTGGAGTCGCCGTTTTCGTCCATCTGCAAATCGCCGAAGACGCCGCGGACTCCATCGATGAGCGCGTCGCCGAAAGCGTCATAGTTCTTGTCTATGGCGAGACGCGCTATTGCCGGGGCGAGACGTGCGGCAAGGCGCAGATAGGCGGCGGTGTCGGGTCTGAACAGCAGTCGCTCATTCTCCGTGCCCTTGTCAAGATAGAGCTTCGCGCTGCCCAAGGCCGCGACGTAGATTACGGGCGGCGTGCCGCAGGAGCATTTTTCGCTCTTTGCGAAAACGGGCAGGCTCGCGCAGAGCAGCAGTATCGCCGCAAGAATGATGCTGAAGATTCGCCGGATGTTTTTGCGCATGGGGTTTCCCTCCGTTGTATTTTATTTTTATCGGAGACTTTTGACAAGCTCTCCAAAAGCTTTTGTTATTGTAGAACCCGCGCGTTTTCCCGCCGAGACCGCCTCTTCGTAGTGGTCTTTTGCTATGACGCTGCCGTAGTCGTTGTCGGGCAGGATATATCCCATCGCGTCGTTGCACAGACCTATAACGCTCAGCTCTCTGCCCTTGGGGATCATGTCGCGCATGGGCGGATACTCCCAGGCTGTGCGGTTGAAGCTCTCGTCCGCGCCGTATGCGCCGCCGAGCAGAATCTCGGGCGCAAGCTCGCCGGGTATGAGCGCGAGGGACAGCTCCTTGCCAATTTCTGCATAGCCGACTTCGCTGACGAAGCAGTAGCCGGATTTTTCGCTCGGGTCGTGCAGAACGGTGTTGTCAACGAGTCCCGCCTTTGCGGCGGCGATAAGTATCGGATTGTCCGCAGGGATGAAAATTTCGCGGTTTCTAATATTTATAAAAGTCGCGACGCGCCTCTCGTCCTCTTCGGGGATAGAGAGCAGGAAGCGTCCGAGAGTCCTGCCGTATTCCTGCCAGCCCTCCGAGCCATCATGCTCGGTTATGCAGTCGCGCTGTTGGGCTATCGCAAGCTCCGCGCCCTGGAAAAAGATAAAGTTCTTGCCCACCTTGTTTATCTCCTGCTCCATGGCGGAGATGTAGTCGGAGCTGAGCTTCGTATTCTTCGCGCCTAAAGCGGTCGGGTGAGCCGCCATGAACGCAGCTACAGTCTCTTCCGAGCCGTTGTCGGGGATGAAGCGCAGGCGGACTATATCTTTGTCCCATACATAAGGCGGGCGCTTGTCGCGCGCGAAGTCGATAGCGTCGGTGCGCACATAGGTGAGCTTTCCGCGCTGCATGGAATTAAACGCCTCTTTTATCGCGTCTGCGGTCTTTTCGAACAGATTCTCCATGAACTCGGGGTCACGCCCGGAGATAATATCGTCATACCGTCCGTCCTTGATAGCCTTGACATTGTTCTTGAGCATCTTCGGCAGATCGCCCCAGAGACCCTGTGTATCAATCGCGCTGTGGCAGTGGATTGAAGAAATATTGATGGAAACTATATTATTTTCTTTTGCAAAGTCCGCCAGTCTCTCGCGTATGCGGCGTATGTCCGTGCCGGATATTCCGACGCAGTCAATGACGGCGAAAACCACGCTCCCGCGTCCGCTCGAATCGTCGAGGCAGATAACGCGCACCGCTTGGTCGTCGATAACCCCGCTCATTATATTAGGCGGATAGGAGAGATAGCCCGCTATGTAGTACTCCTTCTGATTGTAGTCGTCGGGGACGAGACTGCGGCGGGCGTAGCCGAGACGCCATCTTGAACCGCGCTTGCCCGATGATGCAAATTCGCTGTGACCGGGATAGAAATCACGGCTCTGATAGTTCGAGACATCGCCGAAATTCGGCTCGGGGAGTTTGTCGGCAATCTTGCCGACGGCGGCGAGGATACCTTTTCCGACAGCGTCGTCAAAGTCGCGGCGGAAAGCCTTGTCGGTCTTTAATTTTCTGCCGACCGCCGCTCCCGCGCCCGCTGTTGCGGCGAGGACGGCAAAGGGGATGAGACTGCATTTTTTCATGCTTTTTCCTGCCTCCGAAATGTGAAATAAGTTACAGTATAATATTACCATTTCAGCAAGATTTGTCAACCGTGATAAAGCGGGAGAAATGAGCATATATATCAACTATCTTTATAAGCGCGAAGGGGCGGAGAAAAGTGTTTGTGTTTTCGATAAAATCCTCAAAGCTGAAAATTGCCTTGACTGCGTTCGCGGCGGTGCTCGCCGTGGCGGCGGTGGTGCTGCTGATAAACCGCGGCAAGCCCGCGGTCAGCGACAACGCGATAAGCCTCAAGGCGTCGAACGCCTCGGAACGCGCGGCGTTTCTGTCTCAGTTCGGCTGGGAGATAGAGGAGGATCCCGTTGAAGTAGCCGAGGTTATAATCCCCGCCGAGTTCGACAGGGGATATGAAAAATACAATGAGATTCAAAAGGCGCAGAATCTCGACCTGACCCCGTATGCGGGCAAGCGCGCAAAGCGCTGGACATATAACATAAAAAATTATCCCGGCTATGAGGGCGACAGCGGAACGGTGCAGGCGAATATTCTCGTCTACGAGGGCGCGGTGATAGGCGGCGACATCTGCTCGACCGAGCTCGACGGCTTTATGCAGGGCTTCGATTTCCCGACAAAAAATGCCGCGCAGAACGAGAGCACGACATGATAAAAACAGCCGGACGGATATCCGCCCGGCTGATATTTTATTGGATTTTTTGTGTTTCAACTCACATCTTTATGCTCTTGTAAAAATCCAGCGTTCTCAGCTTATGCCCGAGCTGGAGAAGCAGGTAGCGTTCGGTGATATCGCCGAGGATTTTCAGCGAGCTGTCCGGCATACGAAACGCAAAAAGCGCGCGGTCATCGCAGGTGCAGATATGGCGCATCGCGTTTATCACACCGGGCG
>ERZ773208.3259-NODE-3259-length-10034-cov-2.476000_pt1 | contig 10034 bp, 4 predicted proteins | sample MGYA00581006_ERZ773208 | MGnify/ENA primary metagenome ERZ773208 (study PRJEB29015, sample SAMEA2737793) | human gut metagenome | biome: human gut; feature: human-associated habitat; material: faeces | place: China | collected 2012 ...
GTACCAAGTGTTGCAACATCTTCTCTTTTCTATACGACCGCGAAGGAAATTTCTGGTTCGGATCTTGTTATGAGGGTGTAGAATTTCACCCGGCCCGTAACAGCTTCACTTGCTATGCCACACGAAAGAACGATAGTTCCGACCGGGGTAAGGTCGTCAGCGCGGTCTGTGAACTGAAAGACGGGCAGTATCTATTGGGAAACGAAAATGACGGCATCCTGCTCTTCGACAGACATGCCGGCACGGTCGTTCCGTACCGCACGGCTCAAAACGTTGGGACTGCCATTTACAACGTCTTTTCAATGCTTGTCGATGACCAAACGCTCTGGATCGCCGCTTTCCAACGGGGTATCGAAGCCGTGGACTTGAAAAGCCGAACCGTGAAATCCTATCTTGCAGATCCGTCGGATCCCAGTTCTCGTGTCTTCGTCCTATTCCGGAGCAGCAGCGGCCGCATTTGGGCCGGAACTTCCGTGGGGCTTTTTTATTACGACCGGTTTGAAGATCGTTTTGTGACACGCGACCCCAAGGTGCGTATTTCAGACATTACGGAGGATCATGCTGGCCGTCTTTGGATCGCGACGAACGAAGACGGCCTCTACTCCTACGATGCCCGTACCGACCTCCTGCAGCACTACCGGTACGATCCCGACGACCCTGCGACGATCAGCCGCAATGCGGTCAACACGCTTGCCGTCGACCGCACGAACCGGTTGTGGATCGGAACCAACGGTTACGGACTTTGCAGTTATAACGAAAAGGACGGTTTCGTTCGCCATGAAACCTTGCCTCTGCCCAGTAAGATCATTCAGCGGATCATCCCTGAAAACGACAGACTCTGGATCACGACGGACAGGGGGCTGATCGTCTTTTATCCCGCAACTGGACAATTGAAACGTTATTCGCGCGCCGACGGGCTTCACACCGAACAATTTATGTCCAATTCGGGTATCCTCACTTCCGACGGGCGCATCGTGCTGGGTACGACCGATGGTATATGTACGTTCACCCCCCCCCATGACATCATGGGCAACTTGAACCTCTATCCGGTCATAATCACCCGATTTTCGCTTAACGGACTGCCTGTATCCCATGCGGAAGACGGAAGCTCGCCGCTTTCGGTTCCTGTCGAATACACCCGGAAGATCACGCTGTCGCACCGCCAGACCTCGGTGGGATTCCGTTTCGTTTCGCCAACCTACCTCTTTCCGGGAGATTGCCGCTACCGTTACCGACTCGACGGACTCGACGATCATTGGTCCATGACCGATAGCCGGAACGCTTCGGTCAACTACAATAACCTGCGTCCCGGAGAATATTGTTTTCGGGTGCAGGTTGGCAACGGCGACATGCAATGGAATTCTGATGAGACGAAACTCTGGATTCGTATCCAGCCGTCGTTTTTCCGGTCGAAAGGTGCTTTGGCAGGTTACGTGGTACTGACGCTTATCGTAATCGCTGTCGGTCTGTATTACTGGATGCGGCGTACCGAGCAACAGCAGCGAGAGAAGATCGAATCGGTCAAACGCGAGAACGAACGGAATCTCTACGAGCAACGCATCAGTTTCTTTACCAATATTACCCATGAGATCCGAACTCCTTTGAGCCTGATTATTGGGCCGCTGGAACAAGTCATGAAATCGCATCGGATTTCCGAGGAGGACGGAGAGTATCTGGCTGTTATCAAGCAAAATTACCACCGACTTCATTCGCTGGTCAACCAACTGCTCGATTTCCGGAAGATCGATTCGAACAAATACAGACTCCGCTACGATATCTGCGATGTCGGCCGACTCGTCCGAGAACAATTGGCTATGTTTGGTCCCACGGCGCAACAGCGGCGCATCCGTTTGATCGAAGAGATCCCTGATCGCCTGATGCAAATCACCGACCGGGAGGCGCTGACCAAAATCATAAGTAACCTGTTGTCCAACGCTCTGCGTTTCGCCGCAGAAGAAATCCACATTTGCATCGATCGCAGAGACGACGGTCTTGTGATGGAAGTGTGGGACGACGGTCCCGGTATCCCGGCTGAAGAGCGGGAAAAGGTTTTCGAAGCTTTTTACCAAACCCGGAACAACGGATTCGCGTCCGGCGTCGGAATCGGCTTGCACCTGTGCCGAATTTTCATCCGCCTGATGGGCGGAACAATTACGGCGACAGAACGTCCGGACGGCAAATCCGGAGCGCTGCTGACGGCATTCATCCCTGAACCTGCGAGCGAAAGGATGGATATTCGCGTAAAAACACATCTCAATACGGAAACCGTCGGGCAATCGCAGCCGCAGAAAGAACCCGGAACGAACCTGGCGATACAACGGCCCTCCGCGATGACGGTTCGCCATACGGTCATGGTCGTAGATGATGACAGCAATATTCTCGATTTTTTGGTCAAGGTGCTCGGAAACGATTATTTCGTTATCTCAACGGATAGCGGGGGTCAGGCGCTCAACCTGCTTCGAAACAACGATCCCGATTTGGTCGTAAGCGACATCATGATGGCCGATATCGATGGAATAGAGCTCTGTCGGCGTATCAAAAACGACATTTCCACAAGCCATATCCCTGTGATCTTACTCACGGCTCGGACTGGCATAAGCTCTAAAATCGAGGGTTTCGAATGCGGCGCTGACGCCTATATCGAGAAACCGTTCTCGCCTGACCAGCTCAAAGCGCAGATTTCCAGCCTGCTTCGTACGCGTGATGAAATCCGGCGCTTCTATGCAGGCAAATTCATGACCGAATTCGATACGGGTTCTCAACAGAACCGGTTGGACGAAGAGTTCATCCTTAAATGCCGCGACGTGATCATCGCCCATATGCGGAATCCGGATTTGTCCGTGGGACTTCTTGCTCGTGAGTTGGCGATGGGCCGCACGCTGATTTTCCGAAAACTGAAAGCCGTTACGGGCTTGACGCCAAACGATTTTATGAAACTCATTCGTTTGAACGAGGCGAAACGGATGATCATTGAAGGCCGATACCGCATTACCGAAATCGGATTTCTTACCGGTTTCAGTTCGTCGTCCTATTTCGCCAAATGTTTTGCCAAGCAGTTCGGGGTTCTTCCGACGGAATTCCTCGAAAAGCAGGACCCCGGAACGCAGTAGCCAGGGGCAGAATGAGCCATTTCTCAACTCCCGGGGCCTCCGAGCCGATTTTATCGTAAAAGTGAACGATATTTTTCAACACGGAATCCCGGATTCAGTAATTTTACATTGAATTCGGCAGGTCGCAGTATCAGCCGGCCAGGATTGACAATGCGGAATCAACCAACCCAAAATTACCCATATGAAACATTACTTACTTTTCTTGCTGGCTTCCTTGGCCTTGTTGACCGGATGCGAGAAGGATGACGATCCTACATCTGTTTCACTCCGAAGTATTACGCGTGAAAAATTCGACTACAAGGGCGGTCTTGCCAGTGCTATTGTAGATGCCGGTGGCCGGGATGTAACGGCGGAGTCGAGCGAATCGTGGTGTCGTACTGCAGTCATCGGCTCGACCGTCAATTTCAACGTTCTTGCGTATACGGGCTCAGAGGAGCGTTCAGCCACGGTCACCGTGAAGGCGGAAGGACTCAAGCCGTTGCTGATCAACGTTGTTCAGGATAAATTCAGGGGGCTTGTCGTTGTACCCTCGACGCTCATCTTCTCCGCAACGGACCGCACGCTCTCCGTTGCGGTAACCTGCTCCGGAGTCTACGATGTAAAACTCACGGAGAACCCGAATAACGCATTCTCGTTCTCGAAGAGCGAAGACGGCGCGAGCGTCAGTTTCACATCGAACAAGGCGTCGAGCCGTGTCGAGGTGAAGGGGCGCGCGGAGTTTACACCTGAAGAAGGCGATCCGGTGATCGTTACGCTTATACAACCTAAAAAGAGCACCTATGATTTCCTGCTCGGCACGTGGAACGTAACCAAAACCGATATTTTTGCCGGGAGCATCCAGAATCTCTCGTCGGTCACATTCTCCGCCAAGGAAAATCAATATTCGTACAAGGTCACCATCAACGATCCCGCACTCAAGGATTATCCCTTTACGGCGGAGTTCGCCGATGGCAAAGTGGTCATTCAGACCGGTCAGGAACTGGGTTTTTCGGGAACAAAGTTCTACACCCTCCATTTCAATGGCCCGAATAACGGGCAAGGCAACTATATCTGGTCACAGGCGGGCGTGGTCGCCTGGGCGGCGGAACCTGTCTTCGATGAAAATGCAGGCACGATCCAGCTCGTGTTCAGCGATAACGGCCAGGGCAATGGCCGGGAGGCCAAGACGCTCTGTTTCTGGGAGAACAACGACCGGTATTGGTCGTTTACCGGGCAGCTCTGTTTAACCAACGCACTGGAACTTTCCAAAAACTACTAACCGACTCCGAATGCAGCGGGCGGGCCGCGACTTTTGCCGACCGCGGCCCTGCCTGCGCCCCGGAACCAAGAATTTCAATGACTGACCAATGAAAAAACTGACCATACTCATTCTGCTCGCCATGGCAGTGGTGTGCCGGGCTTCGGCACAGAACCGCGTGGTAACAGGCACGGTATCCGAAGAGGACGGTACGCCGCTGACGGGCGCCGTCGTCCAGGTCGTCGGCACGAACAATGCCGCCACGGCAGCGATCGACGGGCTTTATACACTCAAAAATGTCCCCTCCGGAGCCGTACTGCGTGTCTCCTTTCTGGGATACGATCCGGTCGAGAAGAAGGTCGATGCCGACCGCATGGATTTCATACTCAAGGCGAGCGCACAGGAAATCGCATCGGTCGTAGTGACCGGTATGCAAAAGATGGACAAGCGAATCTTCACCGGGGCCACGGACCAACTATTGGCCTCGGATGTCAAACTGGACGGCATCAGTGAAATCAGCCGCGGTCTTGAAGGCCGTTCTGCCGGCGTGTCCGTGCAAAACGTTTCCGGAACTTTCGGCGCCGCCCCGAAAATCCGCATTCGCGGCGCTACGTCGATCTTCGGAGACTCCAAGCCGTTGTGGGTGGTGGACGGTGTGATCATGGAGGATGTGATCAACGTCGACGCCAATTCCTTGTCGTCGGGCGACGCCACGACGCTCATCAGTTCGGCCATCGCCGGACTTAACGCCGATGACATCGAGAGTTTCCAGATTCTCAAGGATGGTTCGGCAACCTCGATCTACGGCGCCCGCGCCATGGCCGGAGTCATCGTCATCACCACGAAGAAAGGCACGCCCGGTATTACGAAAGTCAGTTACACCGGCGAATTCACGATGCGTATGGTTCCCAGCTACTCGAACTTCAACATCATGAATTCGCAAGAGCAGATGGCCGTCTACCAGGAGATGTACGACAAGGGATGGCTCAACTATGCCAATACCGTTTACCGCTCGGAAAGCGGCGTCTACGGCAAGTTGTCGCAACTGATCAACACCTACGACCCTGCCACAGGGCAGTTCGCCGTACTGAACACCCCCGAAGGGCGCAACGCCTACCTGCGACAGGCGGAGTTTCGCAATACCGACTGGTTCAAGGAACTCTTCCGCAACAGCATTCAGCACAGCCACTCGGCCAGCATCTCCTCGGGCAGTGAAAAAGGCTCGTATTACGCTTCCGTCGGTGCGATGGTCGATCCGGGATGGAGCATCCAAAGCAAGGTGAACCGCTACACGCTTCTGGTCAATACCACGCAGCACATTCTCAAGGACAAGCTGACGCTGAACCTCATCGGCAACGCTTCGTACCGCGAACAGCGTGCACCGGGATCGCTCTCGTCGGAGGTAGACCCTGTGTTCGGAACCGTCAAACGCGATTTCGACATCAACCCCTACTCCTATGCATTGCGTTCGTCGCGCACGCTCGACCCTGATGAATTCTACACACGCAATTACACTCCGTTCAACATCAAGGACGAGTTGTCCAAGAACTATATGGACTTGAACGTGAGCGACGTGAAATTCCAGGCTGAACTCAAATGGAAGATCACTCCGAAAGTCGAAGTTTCGGCCCTTGGGGCAATCAAATATCAGGCTTCGAGCACCGAGCATCACATCGAGGACAGTTCGAACCAGGCGCAGGCCTACCGTTCGATGGCCACCTCGATCATTCAGAGCAACAATCCCTACCTTTACGACAATCCCGATGAGCCGAACCGTGACAAATACTCGATCCTTCCCCAGGGTGGTATCTACAAACGGAGCGACTTCCGCGCCAAGAGCCGCGATTTCCGGGCTTCGATCAGCTACAACGACACGTTCAACGACAAGCACATTCTGAATCTGTTCGGCATTGTGGAAGTCAATGCCATCGACCGCCGCGCCACCTCGTTCCAGGGCTGGGGCCTGCAATACGACATGGGCGAAACGCCGTTCTACATCCTGGATCTGTTTAAGAAACAACTGGAGGAAAACACCCAGTATTACAGCCTGTCCAATACACGGGAACGCAACGCCGCCTTCGCCGGCACATTCTCCTATTCCTACGACTACCGCTATACGATCAACGGTACGCTCCGTTACGAGGGTTCCAACCGGTTGGGCCGATCGCGTAAGGCGCGCTGGTTGCCGACCTGGAATATCGCCGGCAAGTGGAGCATCGACCAGGAGTCGTTCTTCGAACCATTGCGTCCGGCCTTCTCCAGCCTTGCGCTGCGACTCTCTTACAGCCTCACTGCCGACCGGGGCCCCACATGGGTCAATAACTCCACGGCTACGATCTATCCGCTGAACCCGTGGCGTGGTGCGACTGAAATCCGGGAACCTGCATTGAGTATTTCAGCTCCTGAGAATTCGGAACTGACCTATGAAAAAAAGCATGAGTTGAATGTCGGCCTCGACATGGGATTCCTCGACGACCGCATCACTCTTTCGATGGACGCCTACCGGCGCAATAATTTCGACCTGATCGGCAACGTTGTAACAATGGGTTTGGGCGGTGCCGTGGATAAGCAGGGTAACGTCGCGGAGATGAAATCGCAGGGTGTGGAACTTTCGCTTTTCACCCGCAATATCGAACGTAAAGACTTCAAATGGCAGACCAATTTCATCTTTGCCTGGATGGACAACGAGGTAACCAAACTCAAAACCATGACGCGCATGATCGATTATATCACCGGCACAGGTTACTCGATGGAAGGTACGCCGCGCGGTTCGCTCTTTTCCTTGAAATTCAAGGGACTTAACGAGATGGGCATCCCGACGTTCCTCGCCGCTGACGGCAGCATTACCTCGACGAACATCCAGTTCCAGGAGACTGTGAATATGAGCAACCTCGTCTATGAAGGTCCTGTCGATCCTACCATCACGGGCAGCCTGGGTAATATCTTTAAGTGGAAGGGATTCACGCTCAACGTCTTCATGACCTATTCCTTTGGAAACGTCGTCCGTCTCGATCCGATTTTCTCGAACGGTTATTCCGATCTGACGGCCATGCCCCGGGAATTCGCCAATCGTTACCTCAATCCCGGCGACGAACGACGGACCAATGTCCCGGTTATCGCCAGCACGCGACAGAATAACGATATTTCCAATCTCTATGTCGCGTACAGCGCCTACAATTACTCTGATGTACGGGTCGCCAAAGGCGATTTCATCCGCATGAAAGAGATTTCGCTCTCGTACGATTTTCCGCAATCGGTCTCTTCGAAATTGCGCATGAGCGGATTGTCGCTCAAATTCCAGGCAACCAACCCGTTTTTGATCTATTCGGACAAAAAACTGCAAGGCCAGGATCCCGAGTTCTTCAATACGGGAGGTGTTGCAGTACCGATGCCCAAACAGTTCACGCTGACGCTTCGTGTCAGCTTCTAAACCCGCTCCGCCATGAAAATCAAACAACTGATATCACGCATAATGCTTCTCGGCGCCGGTTCGCTCATACTCGCTGCCTGCAACGATTTCCTCGACGAACTGCCCGACAACCGTACTGAGCTCGATACGCCGGACAAAATCAACCGGCTGCTCGTGTCGGCCTATCCTTCACGCAGTTTCACCCGCATGTGCGAAATCGCATCGGACAACTGCGACGACATGGGAGCGAACAATCCTAACACCAGCCTGCTGCTGGAGCACAACAGCTACTGGATGGACATGAACGAGGCCGAGAACGATAGCAACAAAAATACCTGGCAGGCCTACTACTCCGCGATTGCCGCAGCCAACACCGCTCTGGAAGCGATCGAAAAACAGGGTACGCCCAAAGAATTGCTTCCGGCCAAAGCCGAAGCCCTGCTTTGCCGGGCCTATTCGCATTTTTGCCTCACGATGCTCTATTGTCTCCCTTATCATCCTGAAAAAAGTGGCGAATACCTGGGAGTCCCTTACATGGAAGCTCCCGAAACGACGCTCAATCCGGTTTATCACCGGGACAATCTCAAGGAGGTATATGAGAAAATCGACCGGGATATCGAGGAGGCGCTTCCTCTGGTCAGCGATGTCAACTATGCGGTTCCGAAGTACCACTTCAACCGCAGCGCCGCCTATGCCTTTGCCACGCGCTTCAACCTCTATTATCTGAAGTGGGAAAAGGTGGTCGAATACGCCTCCGAGGTCCTCGGCAGTGCCCCTTCGACCGTCATGCGCGACTGGGCGGCAGTCAAGCAGCTGGCCTGGGACGGCTCGGTCCGTACCCTCGACTACATCAGCGTCGGACACTCGTTCAACCTGCTGATGATTCCCATGGTGACCGGTAACGGATCGCTTTTTAACGCCTGGAGCAACTCCGGCGCGCGCTTCACTCACAACTACCGCGTCGCCAAGAGGGAGACCTACCGCGCGAAGCGGCCGATGGGCGGTCCGTGGGACCGGTGGAAGGACAACTGCATCGAAAAGGTCTACCAGCATCCTCCTTTCATTTGGCAGGACAACGATGTCAACAAGATCTACATGCCCAAATGGCCCAACCAGTGGGAGGTAACCGACCCGGTAACCGGCGTAGGAATCGGTCGTTCGACGATGGTGGCGTTCACAACCAATGAAACGGTGTTGAGCCGTGCAGAGGCCTATGTCCATCTCAAGGAGTACGACAAGGCAGTTGCCGACCTCAATGCCTGGATCGGCTCTTTCTATCTGGTCGGACAGAACGGCATCGAATCTCTGACCCGCGAACGCATCGCCGAGGTCTACGGTGATCCGTCATCGAATCGATACATCGCCGAATACACCGCTTTGGAGCCGACATCGCGCAAGCCGCTCCATCCCCACGGCTTTACAGTCGAGGCTGGTGAACAGGAGCACCTTATTCAGACCACGCTCTTTTGCCGCCGCATTGAGACCATCGCCGACGGACTGCGTTGGGGGGACATCAAACGCTACGGCATCGTGATTGATCGTTTCGACGACTCGGCCTACAACGATGACAATACAACCGGATTCACTGTTGCGGCCACGCTCGGCGAGAAAGATCTTCGACGTGCGCTCCAACTGCCTCAAGAGGTTATCACAGCCGGATTGGAAGCGAATCCCCGCAATGAGAATCGTCCTGACCATCCGTTCTGCCAATAACCAATTCACTAAATATTTATATTGAATTATGAAACCGACAATCATATCCCTGTTCTTGCTTCTGCTTGTCTCAGGCGCTACGACCTCATGCGACAAGGACGAACCGGACGGCAAAAGCATCTTTGTCGATCCCGCCGAGGAAAAGACCGAGTTCGATTTCTGGCTCGACCGGCACTATACGGAACCTTACAACATTCGTTTCGAATACCGCATGCCTGACCGCGAAACCCACTTCAACTACTGGGTCTCGCCGCCGCCCGTGGACAAATCGATCGAGGTGGCCAAACTGATCAAATACTCGACGCTTGACGCCATGGCGGAACTGATGTCCGATCAGAAATCCATTGCTCTTCGCAAAGAGTTATTTCCCGCGGGTACTCTATTTGGTGGGCAGTTTTGAGATCAGCAGCACCGGGAACACCGTGCTGGCATCGGCTGAAAATGGCCTTCAAATCAATGTTCTCGGCGTAAAATTTTTCGACCGGGAAAAGGACAGCGAACGAATCGCCGGAACGATGCTTCACGAGTTCATGCATATCCTCGATGGTACATATCCCGTACCGAG
>ERZ773208.3263-NODE-3263-length-10022-cov-11.109762_pt1 | contig 10022 bp, 6 predicted proteins | sample MGYA00581006_ERZ773208 | MGnify/ENA primary metagenome ERZ773208 (study PRJEB29015, sample SAMEA2737793) | human gut metagenome | biome: human gut; feature: human-associated habitat; material: faeces | place: China | collected 2012 ...
GGCCGAGCTTGCCGATGTACTTTTCGATCAGCATGCCCATGGACTTGCCGTCGTTTTTGACGGAGGCGTACAGCGCGCCGAAGTCCGTCACAGCGCCGAAGAAAACGCCGCCGAGCAGCACCCACAGCAGCACCGGCAGCCAGCCGAACGCGGCGGCCTGGATCGCGCCGGTAACAGGGCCCGCGCCCGCGATGGAGGAAAACTGATGGCTGAAGACGGTCCAGCCGTTGGTGGGGACAAAGTCCTTGCCGTCGTTATACTTGACGGCGGGCGTCTGCGCCTTGGGGTCGATGCCCCAGGTTTTGGCGAGCCAGCGCCCATAGAGTGCGTAGGCAGCGACGAGGACGACCGCCGCGATCAGCACGATGACGAGTGTGTTCATGTGATTTCCCTTTCTTTCCTAAAAAAGCTGTGTTCTTCGTCAATGCCGGGAGCAAAAAGAAAAGCCCCGCCTCTGCCGCAGGTTTTCCACAACGAAAACCCATCGCAAAGACGAAGGCCAATATCGCGGCGATATCCGCCGCAGATCTCAACTTCCGCGTTACCACTTTGCTTGCCGAAAAACCGGCCGCTCGACCGCTGCCCGAATGGATCGGAGAGCGCACCCTGTTAACGGTGGGGGACCGGCTGCGATTACTCGGCGTTTGCGCCTTTCACCGCGGCTGCTCACAGGGGATGGCCTGCCCGTTCCTTGCTGCCGTTTTGCACCAGCCAACGGCTCTCTGAAAGCGGTGATCCGGGGAAGTCGTGTCCTGCTCAAAGCATTTGACGAATGATGTGTGTACAATAGACCCATCCTACGCCGTTGTCAATACAATTTTGTCCGCGCAGGACGGATTTCGTCGAAAAAAATAGACGCCCCATCACTTCTCCGCCGCCGCTTTAGGCAAAATGCAAATGCGAAATACAAATAAAGCTATGCCGAAGCGAAATGGAACCTGGCCGGCAACGCAGTCATCCCAACGGGATGCTTTCAAATTTTGACCCGTTTCGACAGTTTTCGGTTTGCCGAATTTCCGCTTGAAATATTTTAACAAAATATTATTTTTTCTTTCTTGACAAAGGCCGATTCTTATGTTAGCTTTAAAAAACAAAATGAATCAACCGATCGGATGATGAGTTCGGGAGAGACCGCGGAATATTCTGCCGCGGCGCCGAAGGGGAACGCAGAAGCTCTCAGGCAAAAGGGCCGAACTCGGACGACGCTCCGAAAAGTGCGTTTACGCACGCCGAAGGTGCAACCTGCCGCGATGGCTCGGGCGGGGAATCTCTCAGGTGATCAACGGAGGCACAAAGCTCAAAAGGGAGTTTTGTGCCTCTTTTTTGATGCTTAATTTTAATAATTTTTATAATATTCATTAAAATTATTGTTTTCGGAGGATGCGCACTATGGAAAAGAAGACCCCACTTTACCAAACGCATGTGGACATGGGCGGCAAGATCGTCGAATTCGGCGGCTTCCTGATGCCCGTGCAGTATCCCACCGGCGTGATTGCCGAGCACATGGCCGTTCGTGAAAAGGCCGGTCTGTTCGACGTTTCCCACATGGGCGAGCTTCGCCTCAAGGGCCCCGACGCCGTCGCCAACGTCCAGAAGATCATCACCGCCGACATTTCGAACATGAAAGACGGCGAGATCAAGTACTCGATGTTCTGCAACGACAATGGCGGCATCATCGACGACTTCATCGTCTACCGCTGCGCAGCGGACAATTACTGGCTCGTCGTCAACGCGGGCAACCGCGAAAAGGACGCCGCCTGGGTCGAGAGCCATCTCTCCGGCGACGTCGACTACCGCGACGAGGGCAACGACTGGGGCCAGATCGCCCTGCAGGGCCCCAAGTCCGGCGACATTCTCAAAAAGCTCTGCGATGAGCAGTACATCCCCGCCAAGTACTACACCTTCACCGAAGACGTGCCCCTGAACCTCGGCGAGCGCACGATCCGCGCCCTCGTCTCCCAGACGGGCTACACCGGTGAATATGGCTTTGAGATCTACTGCAAGGCCGAGGACACCGTCGACCTGTGGAAAGCGCTTCTGAAGGCGGGCGAGCCCGAGGGGTTGATCCCCTGCGGCCTCGGCGCGCGCGACACGCTGCGCTTAGAGGCTTCGATGCCGCTCTACGGCCACGAGATGAACGACGAGATCACGCCGAAGATGGCGGGACTTCCGTGCAAGCTCACGGGCAAGGACTTCATCGGCCGCGACGCGCTTGTCGCGCTCGGCGCGCCGAAAATGAAGCGCATCGGCATGAAGGTCGTCGGCCGCGGCATCGTGCGCGAGCACTGCGACCTCTACACGATGGACGGGGAAAAGATCGGCTGGGCATCCTCCGGCACGTTCGCACCCTATATCGGCTGCGGCGTCGCGATGGGCTATATCCCCGCCCAAGATATCGAGATCGGCAAGCACCTCAACGCCGACGTGCGCGGCCGCATGGTCGAGCTTGAGATCGTGCCAATGCCGTTCTACAAACTGGAGCGCTAAGTACATTGACATAAGAACAACTCTATCAAATTCAAGGAGGAACACATGATGAATTTTCCCGCTGAGCTGAAGTATTCCAAGTCCCACGAGTGGGTCAAGATGGACGGCGACGTCGCCGTGATCGGCATTTCTGATTTTGCCCAGGATGCGCTGGGCGATGTGGTCTTTATCAACCTGCCCGCCGAGGGCGACAGCGTCACCGCCGGTGAGAGCTTCGGCGATGTCGAGTCCGTCAAGGCGGTCTCCGACGTGGTCTGCCCCGTCAGCGGCACGATCTGCGAGGTCAACGAAGCGCTGGCCGACGCGCCCGAGACGCTGAACTCCGACCCCTACGGCGCATGGATCATCAAGGTCTCCCCCGTGACCGACACTGAGGCGCTGCTTGACGCCGCCGCTTACGAAGCGCATTGCGCACAGGAGGGCTGAGATGGGCTCTTACGTTCCCACCACGGCTGCGGAACGGGAAGAAATGCTCGCCGCCATCGGGGTCGACAGCCTGGAAGGGCTGTACAAGGCCGTCCCGCAGGAAATGCTCCTGCGGAGCGGCGGGCTGAACATCCCCGAGGGCCTGAGCGAGCTTGAGGTGCGCGAGGCCGTCACCGCCATGGCCGAAAAGAACAAGGTCTTCAAGACCGTTCTTCGCGGCGCAGGTGCCTACCGCCACTTCATCCCGTCGGTCGTCAAATCCGTCACCTCCCGCGAAGAACTCCTCACCTGCTACACCCCCTATCAGGCGGAGATCAGCCAGGGTGTGCTGCAGGGTACGTTTGAATTCCAGACGATGATCTGCGAGCTGACCGGCATGGACGTTTCCAACGCCTCGCACTACGACGGCGCGACCGCCGCGGCCGAGACGATCCCCATGTGCAAGGACCGCAAGCGCACGAAGGCCTATGTCTCCGCCTGCGCCCATCCGCAGGTCATCGAGGTCATGAAGACCTACTGCTTCGCCTCGAATACCGAGCTTTTTGTCGTCCCCGCAAAGGACGGCAGAACTGATCTCGACGCGCTCAAGGAAGCGCTCGGCGATGACGCCGCGTGCTTCTACCTCCAGCAGCCGAACTACTTCGGCCAGATCGAAGACGCGAAGGCGGCCGGTGAGATCGTCCACGCCGCGGGCGCAAAGTTCGTCATGGGCGTGAACCCCATCGCCTGCGCCATTCTGCCCACGCCGCGCGCGATGGGCGCGGATGTCGCCGTCGGCGACGGTCAGCCCCTCGGCCTCGACACGGCGTTCGGCGGCCCGTTCCTCGGCTTCATGGCCACGACATCCGCCATGACGAGAAAGCTCCCCGGCCGCATCGTCGGCCAGACGAAGGATGTGGACGGCGAGGTTGGCTACGTGCTGACGCTGTCCGCGCGCGAGCAGCACATCCGCCGCGAAAAGGCCAGCTCCAACATCTGCTCCAACCAGGCGCTATGCGCCTTCGCCGCGGGCGTTTACATGGCCGCGATGGGCGAAAAGGGTATGAAGCAGTGCGCGCGGCTCTGCACCTCGAAGGCGCACTATTTCGCCTCTGAACTTGAAAAGATCGGCTGCACCTTGAAGTACAAGGGTGAATTCTTCCACGAGTTCCTCACCGAAGTCGAATGCCCCAACTGCCGCAGGAAGATCCTCGACGCGCTCGAAGCAGAGGGCATCCTCGGCGGCGCAGAGGTCGAGGGCGGCATTCTCTGGTGCGTGACCGAGCTCGTCTCCAAGTCGCAGCTCGACAAAGCTGTCGCCATCGTGAAGGAGGTGCTGTAAATGAAGCTCATTTTTGAACTTGGCGTCGAAGGCCGCGGCATGACCCTCATGCCGGAGTGTGACGTCCCCGAATATCAGCTCCCCGAAGAGCGCAGCGAGGCGCTGCACCTGCCCCACGTGAGTGAAAACGAGCTCACCCGCCACTACACCGCCCTTTGCAAGCGCATCCATGGCGTGAACGACGGCTTCTATCCCCTCGGCTCGTGCACGATGAAGTACACCCCCAAGATCGACGAGGACATGGCGGCGCTGCCGGGCTTCACCCAGCTCCACCCGCTCCAGCCCATCGAGACCGCGCAGGGCGCGCTCGAGGCGCTGCATACGTTAGGCTCTGAGCTTGGCGAGGTCTTCGGCATGGACGCTGTCACGTTCCAGCCCGCGGCGGGCGCGCACGGTGAGTTCACGGGCGTTCTGCTCATCAAGGCCTATCATACCGACCGCGGCGATTTTAACCGCACGAAGATCATCGTGCCCGACTCCGCCCACGGCACAAATCCCGCAACCGCCGCGATGTGCGGCTTCCAGGTCATCAACATCCCGTCCGGCGTGGACGGCTGCGTCGACCTCGACGCGCTGCGCGCCGCCGTCGGCCCCGACACCGCGGGATTGATGCTGACGAACCCGAACACCGTCGGTATTTTCGACAAGAACATCCTCGAGATCACGAAGATCATTCACGATGCGGGCGGCCTGTGCTATTACGACGGCGCGAACCTCAACGCCGTCATGGGCGTCGTCCGTCCCGGTGACATGGGCTTTGACTGCATCCACAGTAACCTGCATAAGACGTTCGCCACACCGCACGGCGGCGGCGGCCCCGGCGCAGGCGCGGTCGGCTGCAAGGAATTCCTCAAAAAGTACATGCCCGGCCCGCTGGTCGTCAAAAAGGACGGCAAGTACGGCTTTGCATCCCCCGAAAAGTCCATCGGCCGCGTGAAGATGTTCTACGGCAACTTCGACGTCGTCGTGCGCGCGCTGACCTACGTGCTCACGCTCGGCAAGTCCGGCATCCGCGAGGCGGCGATGAACGCCGTGCTGAATGCGAACTACATGCGCGTCAGGCTCAAGGATACCTTCACCATGGCCTATGACGAGATCTGCATGCACGAGTTCGTCATGTCGCTCGTCGATCTCCACAAGGAGACGGGCGTCTCCGCGCTCGACCTTGCCAAGGGCATGCTCGACTTTGGCCTGCACCCGCCCACGATGTACTTCCCGCTCATCGTCCATGAGGCGCTCATGATCGAGCCCTGCGAGACTGAGAGCAAGGAGACCATGGACGAGGTCTGCGGCATCTACTGCAAGCTCTTTGAACTCGCGCACTCCGATCCCGAGACGCTCCACACCGCTCCCCACTCCACGCCCGTCCGCCGTCTCGACGAGGTCGGCGCGGCGCGCAACATGGTTTTACGTTATCAGTTTGCCTGACGAAGGCAGCGCATATCTTAACATCACGCAATGCCGCCGAAAAGTCGGCGGCATTGCTCTCAAAAAGGAACGAACTATTATGGCTCATTATGAACTCATCGTCATCGGCGCGGGCCCCGGCGGCTACGAAGCCGCGCTCCATGCGGCCAAGCTCGGCAAGAAGGTCGCCGTCGTCGAGAAGCGCGAAGCGGGCGGCACCTGCTTAAACCGCGGCTGCATCCCGACGAAAACGCTGCTGCACTCTTCTCAGATCTTCCACGACGCCAAGCACGGCGCACACGCCGGCATCCACACCGACGATATCCGCGCCGACATGACGGAGATTTTTGCCTACAAGCGCGAAATTTCGCAAAAGCTGTCCTCCGGCATTGAATCGCTTTTCAAGACCGCAAAGATCGACTTTCTGCGCGGCACGGCGCTCATCACCGCACCCGGCGCTGTCCGCGTGACGGACGCCGAGGGCGGTGCCAACGACTACACCTGCGACGATATTCTCATCGCCACCGGCTCCGTCCCGTCCCGCCCGCCGATTCCCGGACTTGAGTTCGCGATGACCTCCGACGAGCTGCTTGAGGGGTGCGACCACCTGTACCGCTCCATCGTCATCATCGGCGGCGGCGTCATCGGCATCGAGTTTGCGACGTTTTACGCAGACCTCGGCTGTGAAGTGACCGTCATCGAAGGCATGGACCGCCTGCTGCCCAACATGGACAAGGAGCTCGGCCAAAGCCTCGCGCTCATCCTCAAAAAGCAGGGCGTGAAGGTCTTCACGAACGCGATGGTCCAGAGCGTCGAGAAGACGGGTGAGGATATCGCCGTCAACTTCACCTGCAAGGAAAAGAGAGAGACCGTCTCCGGCGAGGCCGTGCTCTGCGCCATCGGCCGCCGCCCGTACTGCGACGGCCTGTTCGCGGATGGCATTTCTGTCGAGATGAACCGCCGCAGCATCGCCGTGAACGAGCGCTACGAGACGAGCATCCCCCACATCTACGCCATCGGCGACGTCTCGGCCAAAATTCAGCTCGCCCATGTGGCGACCGCGCAGGGCATCGCCTGCGTCGACCTGCTCTACGGAAGGGAAAATCACACATCCATGTCCGTCGTGCCGAGCTGCATCTACTGCCGTCCGGAGATCGCGGTCGTCGGCCTCACCGAGGCCGAGGCCAAGGAGGCAGGCATCCCCGTCAAGGTCGGCAAACACGTCATGTTCGACAACGCCAAGACGCTCATCGCCGACCCGGGCCGCTGCTTTATGAAGTTCGTCGCCCACGCCGAAACACGCGAGCTTCTCGGCGCGCAGCTCATGTGCGAGCATGCGAGCGACGTGATCGGCGGCGTCTCGCAGGCGCTCGCCAACCACATGACGGCCGATCAATTCCTGCTGGCCATACGTCCGCACCCCTCGTTTGAAGAGGCGATGACCGCCGCGCTCGAGGACCTTGCGCAGAAGCTCGGCTGAAAGGCCGCGGATGAAGCTATCGGTCGCCTTTAGACGGGCGATACCGCTTTTATGCAAAATTTGCGTTGCAGCATACGATGGAGTATGCTACCCTTAAAGTGAAAAATTGCTCTGACGGGGAACGCTTCTTTGAAAGCGGCGCACCGAAAGCGTGATAAGGGAGAGGAGAATCATCCATGAAAAAGCGATTGCCCATCATTTTGACGCTGCTCCTGGTTTGCATTGCCGTGTCTTATGCCTCCGCCGCGAATGTGGTGGCTTCGCCGCAAAACCTGTCAGTCGACGGCGTCGATGCAGACTGTGACAAATACAACATCGACGGCAGCAACTATTTCAAGCTGCGCGATCTTGCGCAGCTTCTGAGCAAGACGGACAGCCGCTTTTCCGTTTCGTTCGATGAGCAAAGCAATGCGGTCACGGTCGTTTCCGGGAAGGAATATACCCCTGTCGGCGGCGAGCTTGAGCGCGGGCGGGATCAGTCCAAAACAGCCGTTGTCAGCAAGCAGTCCGTTTTGATCGACGGAAAGGCTGTGGACGGTCTTTCTGTCTACAACATCGGGGGAAACAACTATTTTAAGCTGCGCGACCTCGGCGATGCGCTCGGCTTTACCGTCGATTATGACGCCGACAGCAATACTGCCATCGTTTTGAGCAAGGGTTCCACAGCGGTCTACCAAAACGCATTTGAAAAACTGCTTAAGGACGTGAACGAGAAGCGCCGCGCCGATATGGCAAGGGAAGAGTCGTTCGACTGCTTTGAAGCATATTTACAGCATCACCGCGGCGAGGTCGAGATCACGCAGGCAGAGATCGACAGCCTGAAAAATCTGAACAATCCCGGCAAGGCGGTTCTTACGCGCGCGGAAGCGCTTGAGGATGTGGACCTGTTCTTCCGCGCGCTGCATTACTCCTACGGCGCTTACTACTATTTCGGTGAGGAGACGTTCCAAAAGGCGGAAGATGCCATCCGTGCAGAGCTTGCATCCTATCAGACGATCAAGTGGGACCAGCTCGTCTCGCTCATTTACTCGCACCTGCTTTTCGTTCGGGACGGACATTTCTCGATCGCCGGGCGGTATGAACCGGCCTTTGAAAAAAGCGTTCAGTATCTTTACTATTACAGCGGTCAAAGCTTTGGCAAGGATGAAAGCGGGTACTATCTGCTGGGGGAAAACGAGAAGTGGTACTATACCTCCTGCGGCAACGCGAATGTCGAAATGAAGCCGTATCTTGACGGCAGCGGCCGAGTGTGCTATTCCCTGCGTCAGTTCTGTCCCGCGACGGCTGTGCATACGGCAGACAGTATCACCCTGACCAAGGGCGCTGAGACCAAAACGGTTTCGGTCACATGGTCGCTGAGCCAGTCCTATCTGGAAGACGGTTCGCAGGTCCCGGATTATCATTATCTGAAATCAAACGGTATTGCCTTGATAACGATTCGCAGGTTTGACTGGAATTATGAGGAGACAATGGACGAGTTCATCCGCACCGGTTCTGACCTTAAAAACGCGAAGCTCATCATCATTGATGCCCGCTCCAACAGCGGCGGCGATGAAGACTTTATCAAAAACTGGCTGAAAAGCTACACGGGAGAAGAACCCGAACAGAAAACGATTATCTCCAACTGGGGCACTGCTATGTTCGATAGGACCCAAGCCTACGCGGACCTGGGTGAAGAATTTGCCGCCTTCCGGACAGGCGATAAGGACTATGAGCTGTTTCAGGGAAAGTTGCTGGAAAACAGCACTCCGATTCTTCTTCTGACAGACAGCATGTCCGGCTCCGCCGGCGAGAGCATCGTGACCTATTGCAGGACACTTGACAACTGCCTTGTGATCGGCGGCCCGACGAGAGGCGCGCAGCTGGTCGGAAATGTGCGAGGCTGGACGCTTCCAAACTCCGGCATCGGCTTCCAGTTCGGTCAGTCGTTCCACTTCATCTACAATATGGAAAATGTAGACGGCAAAGGCTATGAGCCGGACCTCTGGTGCGATCCGAAGACCTCGTTGCAGGCGGTTTTGAGCATGGTGGGGCGCTATGACCTCGGTTCCGCCGAGGGCGTGGCCGCCCTGCGCGCGCAGCTGCCGAATATTCTGACCAAGTAGGCAGGCACTTCCCATTAAATGTCCCACAACGTAGGATGAGTAGAAAGAGAAGCATTCTACTGAACCTGTCTTATGGCCATATACCGCCGTCATCTGAACGAAAAAACGCTCCCGAGATCATCTTGATCTTGGGAGCGTTACTTTCTCTATTATGATTGCTTTTTGTGCCCAAAAACAGCCTTTTGCCGGAATATGTTAGAAAAGTGTTAGAAAGCGTTATTTTGCGCTTTCTAATTACTGCCAAAAGGTTAGAAAAAAGTCCTGAAACCGACCGGTTTCAGGACTTTTCTGGTGCGAGTGGTGATACAGAACTTTTTGAAAAAGCCAGTAATATCAACGGTTTTCAAGGCGGACGAGTAGCAAATAACTTGTATATATCCCCTTTTGGGGCGACTGTTTTTCAGACAGCCGCCTTTTTTCTATACCCAAATTCAAGTGTTGTGATTAGGGTGGAAAATCTGTGTTTTCTTTCGCCGTGGCTTGCGCTCTGAACAGGGTGCGGGTGTTTTCCCATGCGGGAGACGGCGGAGGCGTGCAGGCAGACAAAACACCAAAAATCAACACTTTTCATTTTCAGAGAAAGGAGGTGCGAAGATGGCTGTATTCCGTATCGAAAAGACCAGAGATTACACAGTCATGTCCAACTACCACCTGCGGGATATGTCGCTGTCCCTGAAAGCGAAGGGGCTTTTATCCCTCATGCTGTCCCTGCCGGAGAATTGGGACTACACCATGAAAGGGCTTGCCCGTATCTGCAAGGATGGCATTGACAGCATCAGCGGCGGCATCCGGGAGC
>ERZ773208.3270-NODE-3270-length-10007-cov-3.490555_pt1 | contig 10007 bp, 8 predicted proteins | sample MGYA00581006_ERZ773208 | MGnify/ENA primary metagenome ERZ773208 (study PRJEB29015, sample SAMEA2737793) | human gut metagenome | biome: human gut; feature: human-associated habitat; material: faeces | place: China | collected 2012 ...
ATCATAGGCTTCCATGTAGAAAAATCTCCGGCAATAATATGTTTGCGAGCTTCACCCACCAACCATAAATAAAAAGCAAGATTATGGATAGAGGCTATCTGCATGGCAAGTAATTCCTGTGCATGAAATAAATGACGAAGATAAGCCTTACTATAAAGTGTATCCACATAAGAAGCGCCATCCGGCTCGATAGGAGAATAATCATCTTCCCATTTCTTATTCCTCATGTTCATAATACCCTCTTTGGTGAAAAGCATTCCGTTACGTCCGTTACGTGTCGGCATAACGCAGTCAAACATATCTACTCCTCTTTCTATTCCTTCGAGAAGATTGACCGGTGTGCCGACCCCCATTAAATAACGCGGTTTATCTTTCGGCAGTATCTCATTGACAAGTTCTATCATTTCATACATCTTATCCACGGGTTCGCCTACAGCCAAACCTCCGATCGCATTTCCGTCACACCCTTTAGAAGCAATAAATTCTGCAGACTGCTTACGTAAATCCGGATAAACACACCCTTGTACAATCGGGAAGAGGGATTGATTATAGCCATACTTAGGTTCCGTCTCATTAAAACGTTTTACACAACGATCTAACCAACGATGGGTCAATCCTAATGATTTCCTTGCATATTCATAATCCGAATCTCCGGGAGGACATTCATCAAACGCCATCATTATATCGGCTCCTATAGTACGCTCGATATCCATCACTTTTTCGGGCGTAAAGATATGTTTTGAACCATCTATGTGCGAGCGGAATTCTGCTCCTTCCTCCCGTAACTTGCGAATACCGGAAAGAGAGAAAACCTGAAAACCGCCACTATCCGTCAGAATCGGGCGGTCCCAGCCATTGAATTTATGCAAACCTCCGGCTCTTTCCAAGATATCCAGTCCCGGACGGAGATAAAGATGATAGGTATTCCCCAGAATAATCTGTGCTTTTATATCATTTTTAAGCTCAGTCAGATGCACTGCCTTCACAGAACCCACCGTTCCCACAGGCATAAAAATAGGAGTTTCTATCTGTCCGTGGTCGGTCGTGATGAGTCCGGCTCGTGCATTTGATTTCGGGTCAGTATATTGTAAGTCAAAAGTCATTCGGTCAATTGCTTGTTATTCATTTACTAAAGTCTATCGCATCCGCCACTTTTTCTTCTGTCAAAGCCAATGCAAATACTTCTTTGATATCTTTTACATAATGGAAAGTCAGACCTTTCAAATAAATATCCTGAATTTCCTCAATGTTCTTTCTGTTCTCTTCGCATAAGATTATCTCTTTAATACCGGCACGTTTGGCAGCCAATATCTTTTCTTTAATACCACCTACGGGAAGCACCTTACCACGAAGAGTTATTTCTCCGGTCATTGCCAGATTCTTCTTCACTTTACGCTGTGTCAATGCCGAAGCAAGAGAAGTAGCCATCGTAATACCTGCCGACGGGCCATCCTTCGGTATAGCTCCTTCAGGCACATGGATGTGTATATTCCAATTGTCGAAGATATTTTCATCAATATTCAATAATCCTGCATGTGCTTTAATGTATTCCAAAGCCAGCATGGCGGATTCTTTCATCACATCTCCCAGATTACCTGTTAATGTAAGTCTGCCTCCTTTTCCTTTGCTCAGGCTGGTTTCCACAAACAGAATCTCTCCGCCTACGGCTGTCCATGCCAGTCCGGTTACTACACCTGCATAGTCATTGCCTTGATATTTGTCACGAGTATATTCGGGAGTACCCAGATATTCTCTTACGTCGTCAGGCTTAATTTCATGCACCTTTTCGAAACCATCACGTGCAAACTGCAAGGCAATCTTACGCATGATTTTATTTATCTTTTTCTCCAGCTCCCGTACACCGCTTTCACGTGTGTAATTTTCGATGATATATTCCAAAGCCTGTTTGCTGAACTTCACATATCCTTTCTTTATGCCGTTGGCTTCCAGTTCTTTCGGCACGAGGTGACGACGGGCGATTTCCACCTTTTCCTCTGTGATATATCCGCTCACCTCAATCAACTCCATGCGGTCGAGCAAGGGAGGAGGGATTGTTCCGAGGTTGTTGGCAGTGGCGATAAACATTACCTTGGATAAATCATAATCAACGTCCAGATAATTATCATGGAACGTGTTGTTTTGTTCAGGGTCAAGCACTTCCAGCATAGCCGAGCTGGGATCTCCGCGGTGGTCGCTACCCAATTTGTCTATCTCGTCCAGGATAATCACCGGATTGGACGATTCGGCTTTTATCAGACTTTTGATGATGCGGCCGGGCATGGCGCCGACATACGTCTTGCGGTGGCCGCGGATCTCCGCCTCGTCGTGCACGCCGCCGAGAGAGATACGCGCGAGCTTGCGGTTCGTGGCGTGGGCAATGCTCATGGCAATGCTCGTCTTGCCGGTGCCCGGAGGGCCGACAAGGCACAGCACGCCGCCCTTGACATCGGGCGCGAGCTGGCGCACGGCCAGATACTCCGTGATGCGGTCCTTGACCTTTTCGAGGCCGAAGTGCTCTTTGTCCAGCACCTCGCGCGCGGCGCGCACGTCGAGCGTTTCCTTCGTGCGCGTGTTCCACGGCAGCTCGAGGCAGATGTCCAGATAATTGCGGATGACAGCCGCCTCCGATGAGCCGAACGGCTGCTTTTTGAGCCGGTCGACCTCTTTGAGCAGACGCTGCTCGGAGTCGGCCGGCAGGTGCAGGGCGAGGATCTTCTCACGGTAGTCCGCGCTCTCGGAGTCCGGATCGTCGGACTCGCCGAGCTCCGCCTGAATGATCTTCATCTGCTCGCGCAGCAGATACTCCTGCTGCGTCTGATTCAGCCGGTCCTGTGCCGCCTCCTCGAGCTGATGCTGCAGGCCGAGCACGCTCGTCTCGTGCAGCAGCATTTTCGAGAGCTTGGACAGTCTCCGGCTCGGGCGCGTCTCCTCCAGCAGCTCCTGCTTCTCTTCCGGACGCAGGAACACGTGCTGGGAGATAAAATTCGACACGAACGCCGCGTTCGTGCTGCCGAGCACGCTGATGACCGACTCCGGCGCCATGTTGCCGGACGCGGTAACATAGGCATCAAACAAATTGCAGCAGTGACGGACGAGCGCCTCGGTGCGCGCCGTTTTCCGCTCTTGCACATCCGGCATCGGCTCGACCTCGGCCACAAAGCAGGGCGTGTCCGTGCGCACGGCCAGCGTCCGGCCGCGCTCGATGCCCTCGGCCATGACGCGGATGGTCTTGGTGCCGGGCTGCTTCATCATCTGCTTGATGCGGCAGACCGTGCCCACGCCGTACACATCGTCCGGGGTGGGAATGTCGGTCGCAATGTCTTTCTGCGGGACCAGGTAGATGATCTGATCGTCGCTCATGGCCATGTTCAGCGCCGCGATGGACATGCTGCGCTCGACCTCGAAGGTCAGCATCATGCCCGGAAACACGGTCAGGCCGCGCAGTGCCATCATGGGCAGGCTGCGCCGGGCGGTGAATTCCGCATGATCCATAGTCGTTGTGTTATCCATTCAGATTCCTCTTTCGCTCAGGGGTCTTGGGGGCAGGAGGCAATGGCTCACTGCTCCCGGCGCTCGATGCGCGGCGGCTCAGTGCCGTCCACGCTCGCCGCGGTGATGGTGATCTTGGCGATCGTCGGGTCCGACGGAACGGAGTACATCAGGTCCGTCATGACGCCTTCCATGACGCTGCGCAGGCCGCGGGCGCCGATCTCCATTGCGATCGCCTTATCCGCAATTTTACCCAGCGCTTCGTCTTCAAATTCCAGTTCGACGTTATCAAACTGCATCAGCGCCTGATACTGCTTGGTCAGGGCGTTTTTGGGCTCTTTGAGGATACGCACCATGTCCTCGCGGCTCAGACTGGCCAGCGCCGTGATGACCGGCATGCGGCCGATCAGCTCCGGGATGATGCCGAACTTCAGCAGGTCGTGCTGCTGCACGTTTTTCATGATCTCGGTCAGGTCGCGCTCCTTGGCGCTCTGGATCTCGGCGCCGAAGCCCATGGACTTCTTGTCCATGCGGCGCTCGATGATCTTATCCACACCGTCGAACGCGCCGCCGCAGATGAAGAGGATGTTCGTCGTGTCCACCTGGATGAACTCCTGCTGCGGGTGCTTGCGTCCGCCCTGCGGCGGGACGTTTGCGACCGTGCCCTCGAGCAGCTTGAGCAGCGCCTGCTGCACGCCCTCGCCGGAGACGTCGCGCGTGATGGACGTGTTCTCGCTCTTGCGGGCGATCTTGTCGATCTCGTCGATGTAAATGATGCCGCGTTGTGCGCGCTCGACGTCAAAGTCCGCCGCCTGCAGGAGCTTGAGCAGGATGTTCTCTACATCCTCGCCGACATAGCCGGCCTCGGTGAGCGTGGTCGCGTCCGCGATGGCAAACGGCACGTCGAGCATCTTGGCCAGGGTCTGGGCAAAGAGCGTCTTGCCGCTGCCGGTCGGGCCGATGAGCAGGACATTGCTCTTTTGCAGCTCGACATCGTTATCCTGATTGCCGCGCAGGATGCGCTTATAGTGGTTGTACACCGCCACGGACAGCACCACCTTGGCACGGTCCTGGCCGATGATATAGTCGTCGAGCGTGGCGCGCATCTCGGCCGGCTTCGGCAGCTGGTCGCGCCGGAGCGTGACCTGCGCCGTGGAGACGCTCTCGGGCTGATAGCCCTCGTCGATGATGCTCATGCACAGGCGCACGCACTCATCACAGATATAGACGCCGTTTCCGGCAACGAGCCGGTTCACCAGCGACTGCGGTTTGCCGCAAAAAGAGCAGCGCACGCTCTTTTTCTCGTCATTTCTGGCCATAAAAACCTCACATTTCCTACATTTGAAACAGGGAGGGAACGGCGGTTCCCTCCCCTGACAGATTATCGCTTATAAATGACCTTGTCCACCAGACCGTAAGCCTGTGCTTCCTCCGCGGTCATGAAGTTATCGCGCTCGCAATCCTCGGCGATGGTCTCGACCGGCTTGCCGGTGTTCTCTGCGAGGATGTGATTGAGGCGATCCTTGATGCGCAGGATCTGCCGTGCCTGGATCTGAATATCCGTGCACTGGCCTTGGCTGCCGCCGGAGGGCTGATGGATCATGATCTCCGAATTCGGCAGGGCCAGACGCTTGCCCTTGGCGCCGGACGAGAGCAGGAACGCGCCCATCGATGCAGCCAAACCGACACAAATGGTGGAAACATCCGCCTTAATGTACTGCATGGTGTCATAGATGGCGAGGCCTGCGGTCACGCTGCCGCCGGGGCTGTTGATATAAAACTGGATGTCCTTATCGGGATCCTGTGCTTCGAGATACAGCAGCTGCGCAACGATCAGGCTGGCGGTTGTATCATTGACCTCCTCGGACAGCATGATGATGCGGTCATTGAGCAGGCGGGAAAAAATGTCGTACGAGCGCTCCCCGCGGGAGGTCTGCTCGACAACGTACGGTACTAAACTCATGGTACGCTCCTTTCGATGTTTCGCTTATCCAAGAGAGCATAACCGTTCTGCCCGGAATCCAAACAGCTTTCGGGGAATTACTCGGCTGCCTCTTCCTTGGTCTCAGCGGCTTCTTCCTTCGCCTCGGGCTCCTTGTCCACCGCGGTGTCGCGGATGAGCTGGGCGGCCTTGCGGCGCTTCATATCGAGAACGATGATCTTCTCGTCGACATACTGCTTGATCTTGTCGACGTCCATCTTATACTCTTCGGCCATCTTGTTGTAGGTCTCGTCGAGTTCGCCCTCGTCGAGCTCGATGTTCTCGGCCTTGATGATCGCGTCGAGCAGCAGATCGGTCTGCAGCTCAAACACGGCCTGCGGACGCATGATCTCCTGGAAGGTCTTCTCGTCCAGGCCCATGGAGGCAAGCACCTGCTCACGGGTGAGCTCGGGGCTGATGCCCATGGTGGAGATGTAGTTGCGCAGCTGCTCGTCGAGCTTGGCCAGGATCATGGGCTCGGGGATCTCGACGGTCATGTTGTCGACGGCGGCCTTCATGAGGCGGGTCGCATAATCAGACTCCTGCTGCTCGGTAAACTCTTTCTCCAGATCCTCACGGACATGGTCGCGGTACTCCGCGATGGTCTCGTAGTCGGAGATGTCCTTGGCCAGCTCGTCGTCCAGTTCCGGAAGCTCGGGCTCCTTGACGCTCTTGACGGTGACTTTGAAGGTGGCCTCCTTGCCGGCCAGCGCCTCAACGTAGTTCTCGGGGAAGGTGACGACGACATCGCGCTCGTCGCCGGCCTTCATGCCAACGATCTGCTCCTCAAAGCCGGGCACGAACGTGTTAGAGCCGAGCTCAAGGTCATAATCCTCGGCCGTGCCGCCGTCAAACTGCTCGCCATCGATGAAGCCAGCGAAGTCGATCGTGACATGGTCGCCCATCTTCGCCTCGCGCTCAACATCGAGCAGGCGGGCGTTGCGCTTCTGGACATTGTGCATCTCTTCGTCGACCTTGCTCTCGTCAAACGCTTCGTGGTTCTGCGGGACCTCGAGGCCCTTGTACTGGCCGAGCTGCACTTCCGGATACATGCCGACCTCAAAGGTGTAGATCAGCTCTTTGTCCTCGGTGACTTTCTGGTCGATCAGGCTCGGCGCGCCGACGCACTCAAAGCCGCAGTCGGCACGACCTGCCTCGAACGCATCCTCCGCCAGCGCCTCGATGGCGTCGGGGTAGAACACTTCCTTGCCGTACATACCCTCAATGACGGCGCGCGGGGCCTTGCCCTTGCGGAAGCCGGCCACGTAGAGATGGTTCTTATTCTTTTTATATGCTTCGTTGACCGCATTGTCAAAGACATCGGCCGGGACCTTCACTTCAAAGGTCGCCATGTTTTTTTCTTTCTTTTCGATGTTCTGGATGTTCATTGGGTTTCCTCCTCTAATCATTTATCGCCGGGTGCATTGTTTACGTGAAATTTGTCATGAAAAGAACATGCCTAAATACTATAACAGATTCATCCTCTAAAATCAACACCTGTTTCACGGAAGGATCCTGCGCGGGCAAAACGAGATATAATCCGCCGACAGCAGCCGGAACTCCGTGTCGTGATACATGCCCTGAAAGGCGCTGCGGCAGCCGCGGCTGTGGATGTGTCCATAGCAGCACAGCGGCACGTGATAGGCATCGAGCAGGTCCAGGATCTCCGGGCATTCATAACCGAGATACTTCGGCGGGTAGTGCAGAAAGACGAGCTTCGTCTTATCCCCCGCCGCTTTGAGCGACGTCTCGAGCCGGCCGACTTCGCGCAGCATGATCTTCCGGTCGTGCGCCTCGCCCCTGGCCTCCTCATAAAACCAGCCGCGCGTGCCGCAGATGGCATAATCGCCGTAGAAATAGCAGTTATTATTGAGGATATCCATGGTGTGCATATCGTGCGCCGCAAAAAAGCTGTAAGCCTTTTTCGCGGTGCTCCACCAGAAGTCGTGGTTGCCCTTGAGCAGGATCTTTTTCCCCGGCAACGCCTCGATAAACTGAAAGTCCGGCAGCGCCTGCTCCATGGTCATGCCCCAGGCAAGATCGCCGCAGAGCACGCAGACATCGTCGTCATGCAGGGACGAAAAGCCAAGTTTGATTTTTTCTACATAATTTTCCCACGGCCCGCCAAATACGTCCATGGGTTTATCTGCGCCCAGCGACAGATGCAGGTCGCCGATTGCATACAATGCCATTTGCGTTCCTCCGTATATTCCGCGCCCGGCTGCACACAATAGATTCGACCGGCGGATGCCGGAATCTGATCTGGAGGCAGAAACCATGAGCGATCATATGAACGACTGCTGCGAGTACAACGTTGCGTGCGACGTGAGCAACTGCGCCTACAATGCGGACGGCAAGCGCTGCCACGCAGACCACATTCAGGTCAAAAACACCCAGGGCACCTGCACCTGCAAGGACGAGACGTTCTGCAGCACCTTCACCAAGAAGGGCCGCGCGGCGTTCTGACCCGGCGGACGGGTCTCCCCGTCCGTTACATATTATTTCAGGAATTCGTCCACCGTATGCAGCATCTGCGCCTTGTCCACACAACCGCCGAAGCGCACCGGTCGCGCGTCCAGGCCGGTCAGCGGCGCGGGCGCGTCGATCTGCGTCTCGCACGACAGGCGGCGGATCAACGCCGGGCCGAAGGCGTCGGCCGTGCCGCCGATGCCGCGCAGCACCTGGTCGCAGAACTTGAAGGGGCTTGCCGTGGACACGACGACGGACGGCGTCGTGTCGCCGGTCTCGCGGCGGTAATCATCGAGCACGTGATAGGCGACCGCCGTGTGCGTGTCGATCAGATAGCGATGGTCGCGCCAGGCATGGCCGATCTTCTCACGCGTCTGGATGTCATTGCAGAAGCCGCCGGCGAACACCTCTTGGATCTTTGCCTTGAGCGCATCGGAGACCGTGTAGCTCCCCTGCTCGCGCAGCTGCTGCATATAGCCCGCGACCTCCGTGTCGCTGCCGCAGAGGGCATAGAGCAGACGCTCAAGATTGCTCGACACGAGAATGTCCATCGACGGGGACGCCGTCGTGTGGAACGGACGATTCTTATTATAAGTACCTGTGCGGATGAAGTCCGTGAGCACGTTGTTCGCATTCGACGCGCAGATGAGCTTGCCCACCGGCAGGCCCATTTCCTTTGCGTACCAGCCGGCGAGAATGTCGCCGAAGTTGCCGGTCGGCACGACGAAGTTGAGCCGGTCGCCCATGGCGATCATGCCGCCGGTGACAGCGTCGCAGTACGCCGAGAAATAGTAGACGATCTGCGGCAGCAGGCGGCCCCAGTTGATGGAGTTGGCCGAGGACAGGAACCAGCCGCGCTGCGAGAGCTCGGCAGCAAACGCCTTGTCGCCGAAGATCTGCTTGACGCCGGTCTGCGCGTCATCAAAGTTGCCGCGCACGGCGCTGACCGCAACGTTATCGCCTGCCTGTGTGGCCATCTGCAGACGCTGGATCTCCGACACGCCGCTGTAGGGGTAGAACACGAGGATCTTCGTGCCCGGCACGTCGGCAAAGCCCTGCAGGGCCGCCTTGCCGGTGTCGCCCGAGGTGGCGACGAGGATGCACACCTGCCGCTGCTCGCCGCACTTTTTCAGGCTCGCCGTAAGCAGGTACGGCAGGATCTGCAGCGCCATGTCCTTGAACGCGCACGTCGGCCCGTGCCAGAGCTCGAGAAACGCCGTGGTGTCATCGAGCCGGTGCACCGGCGCAACGGCCGGGTCATCAAACTGGCTGCCGTAGGCCGCGGCGGTGAAGCGCTCCAGTTCGGCGTCCGTAAACTCGCTCAGAAACGGGCGCATGATCGTCACGGCGCGCTGCTGGTAGGTCATGCCGCACAGCGCCTGAAGCTGCTGCGCGGACACCTCCGGCAGTGACTCCGGCACGAACAGGCCGCCGTCCGGCGCGAGGCCGCAGGCGATCGCCTGTGCGGCGGAAACGATCTGCTGATGATCTCTTGTGCTGTAGTAGTTCATATCTGATCCCTCGTTATTCAAAAGCATTTTCGATCTGATTGATCCTGCGTTGACGGCGCGGCGTGTCCGCGTCGCCATAAATTTCGATCACGTCAAAGCGCGGCTGCAGCTGCGTCTCGTGCTCTGCCAGCCAGAGCGACGCCGCCGTGCGGATGCGCGCCTGCTTGGCCGTGGTGACATACGCGCCCGCGCGCACGAACCGGTCGGACGCGCGCAGCTTCACTTCCACGAACACGACATAGTGGCGGTCGGCCGCGATGATATCGATCTCGCCGAAGCGGCAGCTGTAGTTGCGCGCCAGGATGCGGTAGCCGCGCCGGCGCAGGTACGCCGCCGCACACTCCTCGCCCCAGGCGCCCTTCGTTCCCTTGACTGCACCGGCCATATCAGTGCATCTTCTTCAGGAACGACGGCCGGTGGATGGGGCATGGCCCATACGCCCGGATGGCCGCATAGTGCGCCGCCGTGCCGTAGCCCTTGTGTTTTTCAAACCCATACTGCGGATAAGTCTCCGCCATCCGGCGCATATAGCGGTCACGCGTGACCTTTGCGAGCAC